>Ga0265338_10005554_pt1 | contig 16416 bp, 16 predicted proteins | sample 42126metaG_FD_193579 | JGI IMG/M metagenome (GOLD analysis project Ga0265338, IMG submission 193579) | Rhizosphere microbial communities from Carex aquatilis grown in University of Washington, Seatle, WA, United States - 4-21-26 metaG | ecosystem: Host-associated > Plants > Roots > Rhizosphere... | reverse complement strand
GGCCCGCAGGGCTTGCCGATCGAAGCGGAACACGACGAACTGGTGGCCGGCGTGGCCGCGATCGACGCGAGTACCGGCGAGGTACTGGGCATTCTGGAGTTCTACAACGGCGTCGACGAGATCTTCGACGTGCAGGTGATGCCCAACATCCGGCGCGCCGAGATTCTCAACCCGCGGCAATGGGCCGAAATGCCATCCATCGTCACGATGAAGGGTGGCTTCTGGCAGAAAAAGCCGGCCGAAGGCGATGAAGCCGAGGCGCAGGCCACGACAGCGGAAGCGCGAGTCGACTAAAGCGGCGGGCGCGAATTGATCGATGCACAGGTTTCGTGGCGCGATGGCACAACGGCGCGAGCGTGACGCCAGATGAGTAACGTAATTTGAAGGCAAGGCAGCAGCAGTTCCGATTAGTCGTTAAGAAATATGTAGTAAGGAATGCTTAGTTGTTGTCACAAAAACGACTTGGATGAGGTGTATGACACGCAACTCAATCCTCGATCGGCCGAACGGAAAGCTGACTTTTTCAAGTAATTAAGGGGAATGGCGCATGACGCCAAGAATCAACGGGGAATCGAGTAGCCGGGTAGGGCAGTGTCTGGCGGGCGCATTGATCGTGAGCGGCATGACGCTTGCGCTCGGCGCTCGTGCGCAAAGCTCGGCTGCCGCACCGGCGCCAACCGCATCTGCGGCATCGGCACCGACTGCACAAGCCAGCAGTCTGCCGTCCGCCTTCGACGTAAACGAATTCATCGTGCGCGGCAATACGACCTTGCCGAACCTCGATATCGAAAAAGCCGTGTATCCGTTCGAGGGTCCGGGGCGGTCCATCAAAGACGTGAACGCGGCACGCGATGCGCTGCAGAAGGTCTACCAGGACAAAGGCTATCAGTCGGTGGTGGTTGAACTGCCGCCGCAGCAGGTCAAGGATGGCGTGATCTACCTGCAGGTGGTGGAAGCCAAGGTTGGGCGCTTGCGCGTGGAGGGTGCTCAATACTATTCCCCGCAAGACATCCGCGAAGCTGTGCCGGCTCTGACCGAAGGCACCGTGCCGGATTTCACCGCCGCGCAGCAGCAGTTGACTGACCTGAACAAATCGCCTGACCGTCAGGTGGTGCCTGTCCTGAAACCGGGTGCATTGCCGCAGACGGTAGATGTCGACCTCAAAGTCGACGACCACAATCCGGCGCATGGCAGCATCGAAGTGAACAACGACCAGAGCCCGAGCACCTCGGTGCTGCGCACGGTCGCCTCGCTGAGCTATTCGAACCTGTGGCAATTGGGCCACGTGGTCTCGGGCAGTTTCCTGATCGCGCCGCAACACCCGCGCGATGCCGAGGTGTATTCGTTCTCGTACCTGGCGCCGCTCAAGGATACGCATTGGAGCTTGCTGGCAAGCGTCTACCACTCGAACAGCGACGTCGCATCGCTGGGCGGCACGAACGTGCTCGGCAAGGGAACCTCGTTCGGGCTCACCGCGATCTATGCGTTGCCCTCGACCGACACGTATTCGCAGTCGGTCAGCCTCGAGGTCGACCACAAGCACTTCGAGGAAAACGACACGATCGCCGGGCAATCGTCCCAGGCGCCGCTGACCTACGTGCCGATCACCTTGGCCTACAACGGCCAGTTGAACCATAAGGACTCGCAGACCTCGTTCGCTCTGTCGGTGACCACCGACATCCGCGGTGCGGGCAGCGATGCAGACGAGTTCGACAACAAGCGTTTCAACGCGACCTCGGACTTCGTGTACGGCAAATTCGACATCAACCGTACGCAGGACCTGCCTCACGACGTCCAGTTGAACGGCCATATTTCCGCGCAGTTTGCGAATTCGCCGCTGGTGTCCAGCGAGCAGTTCGCGGCGGGCGGTATCAATACGGTGCGCGGTTATCTGGAAGCGGAAGACACGGCTGACAGCGGCGTGATCGGTTCGGTGGAGCTGCGTTCGCCTTCGATTGCGAAGTACGTAGGCAGTGCCGTCGACGAATGGCGTTTCCACGCCTTTATCGACACAGCGCACTTGTGGCTGCTCAGCCCGCTGCCCGAGCAGACCTCGAGCTTCAACTTGCTGAGCGTGGGACTCGGCTCGCGCATCCAACTCATGAAGTACACGAGCGCGGATCTTGAGATGGGTTTCCCGCTCAAGCCCGGGACCACGACGAGGGCCTATAACCCGCGCTTCGATTTTTATGTGCGTGCGAGTTTCTGATCGATTTTTAAATGTTATGTGCCGACGCAGCACGAAATGTGCGGCCGGCTTATCGGGGGAGTTGACTGTGAAGCGAGCTTTATTTCTATTGTTGACGGCGGCATTCATGTGGCTGCCGGGTGTCGCGAATGCGTGGTGGCAGAACGACTGGTCTTACCGCAAAGCGATCACGATCGACGCGACGCCCAAGGGCGGCGATGTGGCTGATTCGGCCGGACGCGTGCCGCTGTTGATCCGTTTGCATTCGGGCAATTTCCAGTTCGACGGGCTGCAGGACAACGGTGCGGACATCCGCTTTGTCGCCGCCGATGACAAGACGCCGCTGAACTATCAGGTCGAGCAGTACGACCCGGTATTGGGCGTGGCCCTGATCTGGGTCGACGTCACGCAGTTTCCGGCCGGGACGATCCAGAACATCTGGATGTACTACGGTAACAAGAAAGCACCGGACGGCAGCAAGGCGTCCGAGACCTTTGATCCGGACTACACGCTGGTCTATCACTTCAACGATGTGGCCGGTACGCCGTCGAAGGACGTCACCGCCTACGGCAACAACGCGCAGAATGCGCCGTCGCGCGTCGCCGAAGACGGCATCATCGGCCGAGCAGCGCAGTTCAATGGTTCGGCCCCGCTGAATCTGCCGCTCAATCCGTCGCTCAATGTGAGTGCCGGCGGCAGCTTTACGTTTAGCGCATGGGTCAAGCCTGGCGCACTGGCCCCGCAAACCTTGCTGTACAGCCGTCGCGACGGCGGCAATGCAATCCTGATCGGCCTGGATAACGGCGTGCCGTTCGCCGAAGTCGATGGCGGCGCGGCTCCGGCACGCACGCCGGCGGTACAAGCGGTGGCCGCTAACCAGTGGACGTACGTGGTGGTGACGGCGGATGGCAAGAACCTCACGCTGTACGTAGCTGGCAAGCAGATGGCGCAGGTTGCCGCGACCTTGCCGGCGTTGAGCACGGCAGCGGTGATCGGCGGCGACGTGGCAGGCTCGGCTGCTGCCGCGCCCGCAACCGGGGCCGCCAAGGGTGCCGCAGCACCTGCTGCTACCGGTGGCTTCGGCAATTTCTCCGGCGAGATCGATGAGCTGCGCCTGTCGAAGATCGCGCGCTCGCCAACCTTGATCGCGCTCGACGCGATGAGCCAGGGGGCCGAATCGAAACTGGTCGCTTACGGCGCCGATGAAAAGCAGTCCGGCTTCGGCTTCGGCTACTTCGGCGTGATCGTCAAGTCGGTAACGATCGATGCTTGGGTGGTGATCGGCATCCTGTTGATCATGGCTGCGATCTCGTGGGTGGTGATGTGGAACAAAGCGACCTACGTCGGCAGGATCGACAAGGCCAATGGTTTCTTCGTGCGGCGCTTCCGTGAGGTGGCAGGCAAGCATCTGGTGGGCCTCGCCCACACCGATGAGCAATCGGAGGAAGGCCGACATCTGCGCCAATCGTCGCTGTACAGGTTGTACAAGGCCGGCGTGTCGGAAATCCACGACCGCGTCGACAAGAACGGCCGCACGGTCATCAGCAGCGAATCGATCGAGGCGATCCGCGCCACGATGGACGCGACCCTCGTGCGCGAGAACCAGCGCCTGTCGAAGTCGATGGTGCTGCTCACCATCGCGATCTCGGGCGGTCCGTTCCTGGGTCTGCTCGGTACGGTGGTCGGCGTGATGATCACTTTTGCCGCTATCGCGGCCGCGGGCGACGTGAACGTCAACGCGATTGCCCCGGGTATCGCCGCGGCGCTGTTGGCGACCGTAACCGGTCTGTTCGTCGCTATCCCCGCGCTGTTTGGTTACAACTATCTGCTGATACGCAACAAGAACGTGACCGCGAACATGCAGGTGTTTGTCGATGAGTTCGTCACGCGCTTGGCCGAGGCGCATCGCAACCCTGATCACGCGCTGGCTGCGGAATAACCGGACTTACGGGAGAAACGCGCCATGCAAGTTCAGGACGACGACAAGCCCTATGACGACATCAACATCACGCCGATGCTGGACTTGGCGTATGTGCTGCTGATCATTTTCATCATCATGACGACCGCGTCGGTACAGGGCATCAAGGTCTCTTTACCGAAGGCGAGCTCGTCGGCGAGTCTGGCGAAACCGCAGACGAAGGCGATCACCGTGTCAAATTCCGGCCAGGTCTATCTCGATGCGTATCCTGTCTCGATGACCGAACTCGAGGATCGGCTACGCACGCAAAAGGCGCTCACGCCCGATTTCCCGATCGTGCTGAAAGGGGATTCGACTGTCGCATATCAGAAGGTGATGGACGTGCTCGACCTGCTGCGCCGTCTTGACCTGTCGCAGGTCGGGCTGGTGACGGGCAAGGCGCCTCAGGGCGGCTAGAGGCTAACCATGCAGATGACATACGACAACGGCCGCGGCGACGCGCCGGACGACGACGGCAGGGGATGGCGCAGCAGGCTGAAGCAAGCCATCGTGGTGCTCGTGCTGCTCGGCGTGGCCGCGCTGATCTGGCATTTCGCGGCCGATACCGCAGGGGTAAAGCGCACCGAAGCCCCGCAGGTGACGACGGTGATTCCGTTGCCGCCGCCTCCACCGCCGCCGCCCAAAGTAAAGCCGCCTCCCGAGAAAATCCAGGAGGAGGTCAAGACGCCGGTGGAGAAACCGACGGTGACACCTAAGCCGGCCGATGCCCCGAAGCCTTCGGATAACCAGCCCAAGCAGATGACGATGAACGCGCCGGCGCAAGCGGGCACCGACAACTTCGGCATCGGTGCGGGCGACGGTAGCGGCTCGGTCGGCAGCGGGGGGGGCGGCTCGTTTGGCAACGCGAGCTATGCGCAATACATGGGCTACACGCTGCAGCATGCGATCGAGCAGGACAAGCGGGTGCAGGACGCGGGCGGCATGCGTTTTGCCGGCAGCTTGCACCTGTGGATGGATCCGTCGGGGCGCATCACCAAGGTCGCGATCGCGGATTCGACGGGCGATCCGAAATTGGATGCGGCCGTCCTGAGTGCTGTCGAGACGCTGGGGAAGGTGGATGAACCGCCCCCTCCGGCGACGGCGTACCCGACGCTAGTCAAATTGCAGGGGCGCCAGCCGGGCTGAACGCGTAACGCAGATGAATGGAAGCATGAGCGGGCACATGAACTGCCATACCAGCGATTCGTCAGCCGATGGCGTCAAGAAAAATTACGCAGAAATCACGCAAGTCTTGTGGAGAATGGGAATGGTCAAGCAGGTACGGGGAAGTAGGGCAGAGGGCGGTCACTTGCGCCGCTCGCGAACGGGCGTTGCAGTGTTGGCGGCGTGCGGCGCATTCCTGAGCATGGGCGCGCACGCGCAATCGCTCGAAGCTCAGGCTGCGGCACGCGCCGCCTCGGGCAGCGCGGCGGCGCCCAGCGAGAGCACGGTGATCAACCTGATCAATTTATTGGTCAAGCGCGGCGTGCTCACACAAGCGAATGCGAATGACCTGATCGCCGAGGCGCAGACCGAGTCGGCGCAGGCGAAGGCCGCCGCAAGCCGGCCCGCGGTAGCCAATGGTGCGACCCAGCCCGGCGATGTGGCCGTGCCCTACGTGCCGCAGGTGGTGCGCGATCAGATCCGCGATCAGGTCAAACAGGAAGTGGTTGCGCAGGCCAAGGCCGAGAACTGGGCGCAGCCGAACACGTTCCCCGACTGGGTTTCGCGCATCACGATCAACGGCGACGTGCGCACGCGTGACCAGTTCAACTTCTTTTCGCCGCGCAACGTGACGGGCCTGACCAACTTTGCCGGGATCAATTCGGGCAGCCCGTTCGACATCAACCCGAATACCAACACGGCGCTGCCGCCGACCTTGAATACCACCCAGAACCGTACCAACCAGGCCAGCATCAGGGCGCGTCTGGGCGTGACCGCCGTGGTCTCGGATCAGTTCACCGCCGGCTTGCAACTGGCCAGCGGCAACGACGATGGTCCGGTATCGACGACCGGACTGCTCGGCGGAGGCTTCGCAAAAGAGAATATCTGGCTGAACCAGGCCTATATCAAATACACGCCGGTGCCGTGGGCCAATGTTACGGCCGGTCGGTTCGAAAACCCGTTCTTCTCGTCGGACCTGCTGTTCTCCAACGACCTGCAGTTCGACGGCATTGCCGCGAACTTTCGTCGCATGATGCCTGGCAATCATGGTGTGACCTTGTTCGGCACGATCGGCGCTTTCCCGATCCAGTACAGCAAGGATGGCTTCCTCGCAGACAACAGTGGCCAGGCGAATGGCGCGACCCAATGGATGATGGGCGCCCAGTTCGGTGCCGAGTGGCAGATCAACCAGCAGAACAAGGTCAAGGGCGCGATTGCGTACTACGACTTCATGAACCTGAAGGGGCAACTGTCGTCGCCGTGCGCACTGTTCCTCGGAGCGACAAGCTGCAGTACCGACAACGATGCGCCGGCCTTTATGCAGAAGGGCAACACCTTGATCGCGCTGCGCAATATCGTGCAGAACCCGAACCTGCCGCCGGGCGAGACGCCGGATCCGCAGTTCTTCGGTCTCGCGTACAACTACCGCCTGTTCGACACCAAGGCGCAGTGGGATACCGAGGTGGCGGATCGCTTCAAGCTGCGGCTCGACGGCGAGTTCGTGCGCAACCTGGCGTTCAACTCGAACAATGCGTTTGCCGCGGCGTCCACACCGGTCAACAACTTCAACAACGCGGGCTCATCGAGCACGGTCACCCAGGCCGACTACAAGAGCGGCGGCAACGGCTACATGTTCAAGGCGACGGTCGGCCAGCCGGAGACGATTAACCGCGGCGACTGGAATTTCTCGCTCACCTACAAGTACCTGGAACCGGATGCGGTGCTCGATGCGTTCACCGATCCCGACTTCGATCTGGGCGGCACCAACGCGAAGGGTTACATCGTCGGCGTGCAATATGCGGTGGCACACAATGCCTGGCTGGCAGCACGCTACCTGAGCGCGCGTGAAGTGTACGGGCCGCCGTTGTCGATCGACGTGCTGCAACTCGAACTCGACGCTAAATTCTAAAGGGCCACCATGCAAAAACGCCTATTGACTGTGGTGAGCGTCGTGGGTGCCGCGCTATTGTGCACAGCCGGCACGGCCTCGGCGCAGAGTATCGAAGACCGGTTGCGCACGCAATTGCGTCAGACCGCGCTGGATCTGAGGCAGGCGCAGGACGCGCAAGCGCAACTGCAAGCGGACAAGACTACCGTCGAGCAGCAGCGGGACAAAGCGCTGGCTGACGTGAAACAGGCTCAGGCTGATCTGGCCGCGGCCAAGGGCAAGTCTGGCGCCGAAGTGGCCGCCGAACATTCGCTTGCGGCCGAAAAAGCGAGCCGTGCGCAAGACGATCAGCAACTGGCCAAATTCAAGTCGGGCTATGAAGATCTGCTGACCTTGTCGCGTTCACGCGACGCCGAGCGCACGCAATTGCAGACGGCTTTGAAAGGTCAGCAAACCAAACTCGAAACGTGCGAAGCGAAGAATGTTCAGCTGTATCAGGTCGGACATGACGTGCTGAATGCATTTGAGCATGTGGGTTTAGGCACGTTCGTGAACTCGCGAGAGCCGTTTGCGCAAAACACGCGAGTTCGGTATGACATGATCGCGCAAAACTACGGCGATAAGCTGTATGCCGGGAAGTACGATCCGAATGCGATAGCACCGGCGCCCCAGGCTGCGTCGGCTTCAGCCGCAGCGAAGTAAACAACACCCGACAGGTTAAGGAAAAAGGAAAAATCATGACAAACGCAATGAAGGCCATTGAACCCGCCGAGGGCATCCTGGACGGCGTGAGCGTCGAACAGCTCGGCGAGATATTCAAGACCGCCGGCTACCGGGTTACGCCCGCCGAGCAGAACGGCATCGTGCAACTGATGAGTGCCAGCCAAGGTGTCGGGTTTGCAGTGCGTTTCGGCAACGCGGCGCTGGAAGCCGGCACGTATATCGACTACACCTTGAGCTGCGCGATGCAGGTGCAGGGTGAGTTGCCGGCGGATCTGGTGCCGGGCTGGAATCGTTCGAAGCGTTTTGCGCGGCTGTCGAGCCAGGCGCAGTTCCTGGTGCTGGAAATGGATGTCGTCGTCGGCGGCGGGGTAACCACGCGCCACCTGCGCTCGACCATCGAGCTGTGGGATCGGCTGATCCAGGAATTCCTGCTGCATCTGCGCAACCGGCCGGCGATGGCCGCAGCGCAAGCTGCGCTTTCGGTGGTTCCGGACACGAAGACCGGGTCCAAGGCGAGCGCCAAAGCCAGTGCCGCAAAAGAGGCCGGCAGCGTTAAAGATGCCGACACTGCCGCAAAAGAAGCTGACGCACCGGTCGACGGAGACGCACGGTAATGAGCCGCAGCGCCAGGTTCGGAGCCCTGGGAACATTAGGCGCGGCGCTGCTCGCGCTGACTGGCAACGTGTGGGCCGGCGCGAATGCACAGAGCGTGACCGCGGACCAGGCGCCACAGGCGTGGATCGTCTATGCGCAGGCCGTATCGCAGCACCTGCAGTCGGCGCTCGCGAGCGATGCCGAACCGGCGCAGCGCTTTAACGCGTTCTTCGGGCACTGGGTCGCCACCGATGCCGATGTCGCGTCCAGCTCCGAGGCGCTGTCGGAAGACGCCGCGTTGCCGGCCGATCCGCCGACGCTGAAGGTGAAAGTTTGGCTCGATCGCAAGGGGCAAGTCACGCGTGTCGAGTTCGATCAGGTCGCCGACGATCTGGCCGCGGCCGATCTGCGGGCCTTGTTGCTGGCGCAGTCGATCGGTGCATCGCCACCGCGCCGGATGAAACAACCGGTGGTCGTACGTTTGGCGCTCGGGGCCGAACTATAGTATTGGCCTCAGCGGTCGTGTTTTGCAGCCATGTTTATTTCGCGGGTTAATTTGCAGCAGGAGTCGAGAAGGTGAATAAACTTTTAGCCGTAGTGAGTCGTCTAGCATTGAGCATACCGTTGGGCTTGCCCTTGGGTGCCTGGGCACAGAGCGCGGTCGTGGCGCATGCCGGTCAGGCATCGGTGACGCAGGCCGATGTCACGGGGATCCTCAAATCGTTGAACCCGAGCGTCCGAGTGCAACTCGCGGCCGACCCGGCGAAGCTGGATCAAGTGGTGCGTAGCCGCCTCGCCGTCTCGGCTGTGCTGGCCGAAGCCAACGCAAAAGGTTGGGACAAGCAGCCGCAGGTACAGGCGATGATCGACGAGGCTCGCCGCGAAGTGGTGATGCGCAGCTACCTCGCGTCCGTCAGCGCCCCGCCTGCCGACTACCCGTCGGATGCCGATATCCAGGCCGCGTATAACCAGAATCAGGCGGCCTTCGCCGTGCCGCGTGCGTTACGTGTTTCGCAGATCTATATCGCGGTTGCGCCGAACGCCGATGCGGCAACGCTGGACCAAGCCCGCAAGCAAGCATCGGATCTGGCCCATCAGGCGCGTGCCTCGGGCGCCGACTTTGCCGCGCTCGCGCAGGCCAACTCGCAGGACAAGGCGAGCGCAGCGCGCGGCGGAGACATGGGTTTTCTGCCCGATAACGCGCTGGTGCCGGAGATCCGCAAGGCGGCCGACGGCATGAAGCCGGGCGATGTGGCTGGCCCGATTCAGACGCCGGCCGGATTCCACGTCATCAAGCTGACCGATACGCATGCGGCCGGCGTACGCACGCTTGCGGACGTCAAGGAGCAGATCCGCGCGCAACTCAAGCAAATGCGCGCACAGCAGAACGCCCAGGCCTATATGGCCAAGCTGGTGGGGCCGAGCGCGGTTACGATCGATGAAGCGGCGATGAGCAAAGCGGTCAGCGCGGCGCAGTAGATATCGGTGCAGTAGATATCGAATCAACGAGGTGCGGAATCAATGAACGAGGTATATCTTGGATAGCGTGCTGCATTCGCTCGACGAGCGGGCCATCGATGTGGGAACGTACCTGACCGAACGCAGCGTGCCAGGCTCTGTCGACGGGCAGCCAGCGCGGTGTCCGGTGTGCCTCGGTGAACTCGCGCTCGCGTGCGAACCGAGCGACGGCGCGCGGCACTTCAAGCATCGGGCGCACGCCGACGAAGCGCGGTGTCCGCTGACGACGGCGTCCTGGCAGCCCGAGGGCATGGTGGTGCGCCACCTACGCGATGTCGAGACCACGCGCCGGCATCGCGGACAGTTCGTCGATCATTGGCAATACCATTACCACGCGATGCAGCAGCTGGCGCCGTCGCTGACGATCAAACGCTTTGTGCACCTGATCGAATACGCGGATGTCCTCAATCTCTGGTCCTACTGGAAACTGCAGCAACACGATGTGCCGTACGTGTTGCTCGCGCTGGCGGAATTCATGATCCAGCGCGAGCAAGCCGGGGCACTGACCTGGGTACGCTTTTGTTTTGACGGCAGTGTGCGCGATGTAGGGGATTTGTGGTCGCTTCAAGCACGGCCACCATTTTTTTTTCGCATGGTTTATCGCGAACCGCCCTTGACGCCATTTCCGACAGCAAGACAACTGCTGCATTGCGAAACCGTGGTCCGCGACGATACCGTTCTGGATGGCCCGATGCCGCATTTACGGCATGCGTCCGCGCGGGAGTTCGAGTGTTTGCTGGGGACCGCGCTCAGGACGGGCGAACGCTCGGATCACTCGCAGGCTGCGCCGCGAGCCGTGCGGTGAAAACAAGAATAAAGGAGTGCTGCGCCATGCGTACATGCTGCTTGATCGTGCTGCTGCTGGGCGTCTTGCCTGCTGCGGCAGCCTGGGCGCAGAGTCCCGCGAGTGCGCCGAGCACCGTCTCCGGTGTCGCGGTGCCCGCGGCGAGCAGTGGCGCCGGGCCGAACAAACGCTTGTGCGTGACCACCGAGGTCGACGGGGTGCGCACGATGTCGTACGACTGCCTGAGCCAGCAGCTTGCGCCCAGCGCCAACGCGTCCGCCAGCGGCAGCACGGGAAATATCGCCGAGGGCCTCGCTACGGCACCGTCGAATCATGTCGGTACATTCAATGAATCGGCCGAGAGCATACGATTTGGCTCGAACTGGGGCAAGTCGGTCACTCCGCAGCGCCCGGCGCCCGTACCGGCGGTGCCGCTGCGGTGAGCATTCAGCAGTAGTCCAGGGATAAAGGCACGTATGAAGTATTGCAGCAGGGTGAAGCTCGGCAAATGGGTGTTGATGCGGGGGCTGGCGGGCTTGCTGGTGGCCGCCGGCCATGTGGGATTCTCGGGCGGGCTCGTGCCGGACGCCGTCGCGCAGGAGGCATCGGTGCCGGCGCCGCAGATGACCGTGCCGAATTTCGCCACGCTCGTCAAACGCGATGGACCCGCGGTGGTCAACATCAGCGTCACGCGAGAAGTCACGCAGCTTGGCGTGCAATTGCCGCCGGGCGTCGAGCCGAGCAATCCGCTCGCCCCGTTCCTGGCACGCCGCGTAATCGGCAATCGCGAGGAAGTCAGTCTCGGTTCCGGCTTTATCGTGAGCGCCGACGGCTACATCCTGACGAACCGGCATGTAGTTGGCGACGCTCAGGTGGTCGACGTGAAGCTCACGGACAAGCGCGAATTCAAGGGCAAGGTAATCGGCAGCGATGCACTGTCCGATATCGCCCTGGTCAAGATCGATGCGGACAACCTGCCGGTGGTGACGACCGGCAACCCGAACCGCACGGAAGTGGGCGACTGGGTGATGGCGATCGGCTCGCCGTATGGCTTTGCCAATACCGTGACGGCCGGCATCGTCAGTGCCAAGGCGCGCTCGCTGCCGGGCGAAGCCTACATTCCGTTCATACAGACCGATGTGCCGATCAACCCGGGCAATTCGGGCGGCCCGCTGTTCGACCTCGGCGGTCATGTGATCGCGATCAACTCGATGATCTACTCGAAGACGGGCGGCTATCAGGGGCTGTCGTTTGCGATTCCGATCGACGTTGCGCTCGACGTCAAGGAACAGCTGCTCAAGGCCGGCAAAGTCAGCCGCGGCCGCTTGGGTGTGGCCGTGCAGGAGGTGAGTCAATCGCTGGCGCGCTCGTTTGGTCTGCCCAAACCCGACGGAGCGCTCGTCAGCGTGGTCGAACCCGACGGGCCAGCCGCGCGGGCAGGCATGCAGCCCGGCGACGTGGTGCTGGCGGTCAATGGCAACGAGGTGGGCGATTCGGTCGATCTGCTGACGATGGTCGCGAAGGTCAAGCCGGGCCGGCAGGTAGACTTGCTGGTGTGGCGCTCGGGCACGGCGACCCATATGAGCGCAACGGTCGATGAACTGAACGCCAACGGCGGCGCCCCGGTTGCGGCGCAGACGCAGCCGCGCCTGGGCATCACGGTGCGGCCGCTCACGGCGCTGGAGCAGCAGAAGGTGGGTGTCGACCACGGCTTGTTGATCCAGCAGGTGGCGGGCCGGGCGGCCAGCATAGGTCTGAAGGCGGGCGATATCGTGCTGTCGGTCAACGAAACGCCGGTTACGACGATCAACCAACTGGCCGACCAGCTCAGGCAGGCGCACGGCAACGCGGCGCTGTTGATTCAGCGCGGCACGGGGCGGTTGTATCTGCCGATCGATCTGAGCTGATCGGTTCGCGATGCGACGCTGCATCGTAGCGCCGTATCGGGTGCTTCGCGATGACCCAGCCGAGATGGCGCAAGCACAAAGCCGGGCATAACAGGAAGATCGATGAACCTGAAACAGTGGTGTGGTCGAGTTGGCTGGCGCACGATGCTGGTGTGGGCGTGCGTATCGCTATGGACTGCGCTATGGACTGCGGCATGGGCATCGCCGGCATCGGCGCAATCGTCCGCTGTGCCGCAGCCGTGGATCGCGTACGCGCAGCTGTGCGGCCGCCAGTTCCAGGCGTGGCTGGAAACCGACGACGATGCCGCAAATCAGTTGCATCGATATCTGGAGGATCGAATTCTGAACGCGAAGGGCGATGCGCCGCCTGCTGCAATCGTGATCCGCGCCTGGATCGACTCGACGGGGGCCGTTACCCGCGTGGCCTTCGATACGCTCGGCGATCCGAACGCCGACGCGATTCTGCGCCGCATGCTCACCACACACCCGATCACTGAACCGCCGCCGCCCGATATGCGCCAGCCGTTGCGCGTGCGCTTGCGCCTCGAAGCGAATCCGGATGCGACGCCGGACACGCCTATCTGACCAAGGAGGAGCAAAGCAAGCTGGGCAAGATCTAGCGGATTGCTGTGCGATTGTCATCGAACGGGGGGCGAGGGCACCGTCTCGCCGGCACGGTCGATGGTCTCGGTCCGGCCTCGAAGCGCAAGTCGAGTGCCTTTACGGTGACGCCTGTGAAAGCACTATGCGTGCGGCATGCGCTCAGGCCTCGAAAGCAAGCCATGCATGCAGCACGCTGGCATGTGTGAACGACAACACCCCGAAGCTGGCGGTCACCGCCGCAGTCCATAACATCGCGGCCAGAGGGCTGACAGCGCCCGCCGTGGCCGCCAACGGTCCGGCGAAATCCTGCAGGATGCCGGTGCCCCAGATCAGCAGCAAGAGCAGCGCGCCGCCTGTGGCCATGCTCACGCTGAAGTAGTGCAACGCCAACGGCATATGCCCGGCGAAGGGCCGGCGATGATGGCGCTGGTTGGTAAGCATGATCGCCATGACGTTGGTGATGGCGACGATAGCCATCGTCGCCGGCCAGAACAACGGCTGATCGCTGTGCGCATTGATCATCAGCAGCACGCCGATCATCCAGAACGGTGGTGCGAGCAGCGTGACTGTCACCCAGGACAGGAATTGCCACGCCTGCCACGGCGCGCGCCATTGCAGGGGTTCGGCTGCAAACGCATGGCGTTGTATGCCGGGTGCGTTGTCGAGATCGGCGGCGGCGATTCGGTGGTGCGAGGCGCCGCTCAGGCGCGTAGTCAGTCGTCGCAACAGCGTATTGGTCATCGACATGAAGAGTTTCCTTCGTTGGAGCCTCGCAAATCCCGGTACCGAATTCAGATTGCGGCGCCGAACAATGGCACATTGGGGATCGTCAATGGGGTACCGATGCGGACCTCTCTTACTAATAAGACGTTTGGAGACGCCATATGCCGCACTATTTTGGTTTGATGTGCTGATCCGTCGCACGGTGTCGGGGGCGATGCCTCGGGGGAGTCCGCGTCGGCAGGCGATCCGGCATCTGCCGACGTAGTGTTTGTCACAGTATATTCAGTGCGCCGAGCCCCAGCGTCAAACACGAGTGATGCGTAACATCCGACACGGATACGCCACGGGCGGGTACTACGATCCACTCATGTCATCGCTTGGATTTTCTCGTGACTGGTGTCGATCCAGCGTTGCCGAGCTGCAGCACGGCATGGGGGTGACCGCCGGGCGCGACGATCCGAGGTAGCGGGCAGGTTTGAAAACCTGGGAGTGTCAATGCCGGGATGAACGAAGCATCGCGAGAATGAGGCGCCATGAGGGACATGAGGCAACGAGGCGGGCGGGACAGTGCACGCGGTTTCACCCTGATTGAAGTCCTGATCGCGCTCGCGATCGTGGCGATTGCATTGGGCGCCGTGCTCAGGGCGATAGGCGCATTGAGTTCGAATGTGGAAACGGCGCGGTCGCGTTTGCTGGCGCTATGGAGCGCCGATAATGTGCTAAGCGAAGTTACGACTGCACAACAGTGGCCCGAACCGGGACGAACCACTTTTCTGTGTCCCGAAGGCGGGTACCGCTTTATCTGCCGGCAAACGGTGACGCAGTCGGACAGTTCGCTGGTGCGTGAAGTCGAGGTCCGTGTTTTTGCTTATGCCGCAAGTGCCGATGTATTGGCCGACGCGGTCACGGTGATCCAGAATGAAGCGCGCAATTAGAGCCGTGCCCGCGCACGGCGCGTCTGGTTTCACGCTGATCGAAATGCTGGTCGCGATCGCGCTGCTTGCGGTAATTGCGGTGATGTCGTGGCGCGGGCTTGACGCGACCATCAGGGGACGCGACGACATCGTCGCAAACCTGAGCCAGACGCGGGAATTCGGCCGTTATTTCTCGCAGCTGCAATTCGATGCATTGAACCTTGTTGCACCAGAAGAGGTTTTTGGGCCGCCGCTGCGGATGAAACCCGACGAGCTCGTGCTGGTGAGGCATCTGGGGATCGGATCGACGCCAACGCGCCTGCAGGTGGTCCGCTATCAGCTCAAGGGACATCAGTTATTGCGCAGTGCCTCCCCGCCATTGTCGACCCTGTCGCAACTGAACGACGCATTTCAGCATATGGATGGGTTTGCCGGTGTGATCGTGAGCGACGATGTGCGGTCGATGAAGATGTCGGTCTGGTTATCCCCTGCGGGTTGGACCGATCGACAGGCGCTCATTGCGCACGCCTACGCAAATTTTCTCGCGACGCATGGAATCGGCACGAGCACTGCGATCGGCATGCCGTTACCGCGTGGGATACGGCTGTCAGTCACCACTGATTCACCGGTGATCGAATACGTGCGTACGATGCCGCTTGGCCAATAACCCCGAAGGCTCTCGTAAGCTCCATTCTGTGCACAAGCTCGCGCAGCGGCGATGCGCCGCAGAGATGCCGAGGAAAAACACCGAATGGTGCGTACAACTGGTCATACGATTGTTACGACTTGCCCGTTAATCTGTGTGTGAAGCGGTAACACAATGGCGATCGCGCGTTAGGCTATGTTGCCATCAACAGGCGCAGCGACACGGAGAACGTGCACATGGACAGAGAGCCTTCATTGAGTACTCGCGCGCGAACGCCTTGGACCGGCGGCGCCAGAATGCCGTCGGTGGTGGCGAGCATTTCACGCGCCAGGGAACTGCATGAACAAGGACACCTGGACGCCGCCGCACGTCACTACGAGGGGCTGTTGCTGGGGCGGCCCGATGATGCCGAAGCACTGCATCTTTTCGGTGTTCTGCAGTTTCAGCGTGGCCAGATAGCCGAAGCGGAAACGTTGATACGACGCGCAATCGCGATCTCGCCCGAACCCGGTGCGCTTGCGAATCTCGGCTCGATATTGGCGCACCAGGGAGGGGCGGCAGCGGCACTCGAACACTACGAGGCGGCGCTACGTATCGAACCGGGACATGTGCAGTCTCTGGTGCACATGGGCAATACCCTGATCGAGCTTCGCAGGTACGAGCACGCACTGAGCGCATATGACCGTGCGCTGAAGGTTTCGCCACTGCTGCTCGACGCGTTGTGTAATCGAGGGAGCGCACTGCGTGCGCTGGGACGGCATCAGGAGGCGCTGGAGACCTACGAGAGCGCATTGATCGTCGATCCGC
>Ga0265338_10005553_pt1 | contig 16416 bp, 7 predicted proteins | sample 42126metaG_FD_193579 | JGI IMG/M metagenome (GOLD analysis project Ga0265338, IMG submission 193579) | Rhizosphere microbial communities from Carex aquatilis grown in University of Washington, Seatle, WA, United States - 4-21-26 metaG | ecosystem: Host-associated > Plants > Roots > Rhizosphere >... | reverse complement strand
CTCCGGGCGGCAGGCAAGAAGCCAAAAGTGGCTCTGGTAGCTTGCATGCGCAAACTCGTTGTCCTCATGAACCGCCTGCTTAAAAACCCTGAATTCCAACTTGCAAACTAACACCGTTGCTGCCCCAACCTAGTCGTCCCACAGCGCATCCCAATGGTTGTCTCACGCAACGACCGCGGCGGCTGATGCTCAGAGTTCCCGGTTCCTTTCATTCGGGGGTTAACTCGGATCGAGGAACCATTCACACCCTCATTCTGGGGGCGGTGTAAAGATGACCCCGGAGGCCCCTCGTTCAGCGTTCGGAGTTTCAATGTTTCCCTCCGACCGATGGGGCGAGACTCAGTCGCCAAGCCGCAGTATTAACGAAGGTTGGTCGAGCCGTCCAATACCGCACTGAATCTGCAAAATTTTTGTCGCACTGCTCAAGGTGTTGTGGCAAACTTCATCGAAATCGAGGTATGAGAGGAACGTCCATCAAATCCATCTTCCCTGCGCTGCTGGTCGCTTTTTCTAATCTATTATTGGGAGTCCACGCGCAGGCTGTGCCCATCCTCTATACCTTTACGGGCACTGGAACTGGTACATTCAATGGGCAGGGTTTTACCAATGCCAGTTTCACAATCGGCGTTTTTGCAGATACTGCGAATGTTCAATTGTCGACCGATCTGTACACGGTTGAAGCCACCACATCCGCCATTAGCGTGAACGGCGTCGGATTTGGATTTTTTACGAACGACAAAAAAATCTTCAAGTTTTACAATTATTTGGGTTTTCAGCAGTACAACGGCTACGACCTTCTGGATTTGGCGGATACCAGTTTCGGTAATTACGACCTCCAAAGTTCATTTGGCCCAACCGCAAACTTGGCGCCCCAACCGGGAACCGCGGCAGTCAACGAACCCACGACCTTTGGCGTCATTGCCTTTTCGTCAATAGGCAACACATCGTTCGCCGCTGCCACCGGGGATCCCGCTCTGCCGCAGATCACCACCCAGCCCACTAATCAGACCGTGTTGGCAGGCGATCCAGCAACTCTCAGTCTTAAGGTTTCGGGGGCGGTTCCCATGGCCTATTATTGGCAGCACGCCGGCACCGATCTGCCGGGATCGGCAAACCCGCTATTGCTGACAAATGTACAGTCCGGGGATGGCGGAGATTACGTCGTTGTTGTCACCAATATGTTTGGATCCGCCACCAGCCAGGTGGCTACCCTTACCGTGACTCCTTCTGCCCCTAACTTTAAGCTTCAGCCCGTTTCTCAGGCGCTCATGCCGGGTGTATCCACCGCCCGTTTCACTGCGACCGTTAATGGAACTTCTCCCATCGACTGGCAATGGTATTTCAACGGTTCTCCCGTCACTAATGGGAACTCCTCTCAATTGACCCTCACCAATATTCAGCAAACGAACTTCGGCGATTACTGGGCCGTGGTAACCAATATTTACGGCGCCGCGACCAGTTCGGTAGTCACCTTGAGCCGCTCGTCAGTTTTGGTGTGGGGAAGCTTTGATAGCCAGAACTCGTCGTTGACGAATATGCCCGCGAGTTTGACGAACGTTATTGCGATGGCCGCAGGCGATTCCCACGGCCTTGCCCTAAAGGCCGATGGCATCGTGGTAGCATGGGGAAATGGCGCTAGCGGCCAGACCAACGTCCCGCTTAATCTGACGAATGTTGTCAGCGTTGCGGCCGGAAGCACTCATAGCCTCGCCTTAAGGAGTGATGGCACACTTGCGATTTGGGGCAGACTTCCCCCCTTCGGTAACCCGCCGTTAGGCAAACTTCCGGCGGACGCCACCAATATCGTCGCGCTGGCTTTGGGGCCCGGCGCACAACATGCCCTGGTATTGCGCGCAGATGGCACCGTATTGGACTGGGGCAATCCGAATTATGGCCTCACCAACATACCTCCCACAGCTCGGAACATTGTCGCTGTGGCCTCTGGTTCAAGCCATACCCTGGCCCTGCGGGCGGACGGCAGGGTCGTATCCTGGGGCTTTAATCCATACGGCGGCGGGGTTCCGTCCAATGCGACTAATATCGTGGCGATTGCAACCAGTTGGTATGGAAACGCCGCTTTGCGGGCGGACGGAACCGTGGTGACTTGGGGGGCGGTTGTCACGCCGCCACCGTTCAACGGGTTCACCAATGCCGTCGATTTGGTTTGCCCGTTCAACAACTTCAACAGTGATGTTCTTGGTCTGCGGCGCAATGGAACACTGTTGGAGTATTCAGGTAACCCGGCCAAATATCCCACCAACAACATCACCGCCATAGCCGCCGGCAGCTACATCGCCTTCGCTGCCGTGGGCGACGGGCCACCGGTATTTCCAGGATTGCCCGTCAATCGAACAGTGCCTACCGGTTCGCGCGCTTACTTTCGTGCTGTAGCTTCAGGCGCGATGCCGATCAGCTACCAGTGGATCTGCAAGGGAACCAACGTTCTCGGAGCCACCAATACGTTCCTGGCGCTGACAAACGTCCAGCCGGTTCAAATTGGAAATGACTATTCCTTGGTGGCCAGCAACGCGTTCGGCTCAGCTACCAACGGAGCCATGTTTCTGAATGAGGTGCCCATGGAGTTTTCCATCCAGCCGCAACCCGCAACCGCTGCAGTCGGGGCGACCGTCACATTTTCCGTTGCCAACATGCTGGGCGTGGGGCCGTTCACCTATCAATGGCAATGCAACAACACGAACATTTCCGATGCTACCAATGCTTCGTTGCCCCTGGCCAATTTGCAATTGAATCAGTCCGGAACCTATTGGGTAGTGGCCGGCAACGGCTATGGAAACGTCACCAACACGGCCACCTTGTCTGTAATGCCAATGCTGTTTAATACTGGTGCAACCAATTTGGTAATGACCACCAACGGCTTCCAATTCACCCTCGACTCAGTCTTTGCCACCAACGCGGTAATCATCTCTGCCTCCACGGACTTGGTCAATTGGGTGCCTATCCTGACCAACCCGCCCGCCACTGGCTCGGTGCCGTTTTTGGATCCCGGTGCGACCAATTTTCCGCAGCGATATTATCGAGCCTTAGAGCAATAGTCGCTGGGGTGAGAAGCTCCAACCAATCGTCCGCAACCCGGTGGGGCGGTCGCTGCCTCGCCGCGATACCGGGGCAGGATGCACCCGCGGCAAAGCGCCCTGCCAGAATTCATTGGCCAATCCGCATTGGCTCAGGTATTTATAATCCGAAGCCGATGAGCGCGAAAAAATTGGGTGAAGAAGATATTCGAATGACGAAAGAATTTCTCGTCCTCAACAAGCTGGGCATACACGCCCGGCCCGCGGCGTTATTTGTCAAAACGGCCAATCGTTTTGCGTGCGATATTTTCGTGGAAAAAGACGGCGAAAAGATCAATGGCAAAAGCATCATGGGCTTGATGATGCTGGCCGCCGGCCCCGGCAGCAAATTAACGGTTCATGCCATCGGCGCGGACGCCACCAAAGCCCTTGCCGAAATCGAGGGTCTTATCAAACGGAAGTTTGACGAGGACTAAGCCGGGACGATGCGGTTGAAAAGGGGAACACACGCCGTTGGCGTGTGGTTTGCGGCGCCTCGCGGCAAACTTCGTCTTGCAAACTTCGCTCACCAAATAGTGAAGAAGATGGTTTAACGAAATTGACGGCGAGACGCCGTCAATAGCACGCGGGACGCGTGCGCTCCCCAAAACGCGGCTATTTCAACCGCGCAAAATAGGTTTGAACTTTGACGTTTGGACTTTAGCCTGTCCGCATGGCTGCTGCAGAAATTGATGTCAAATACGTCGCGCATCTCGCGCGGATTGCGCTTTCGCCCGAAGAAGAGCAAAAGCTCGGCGCGCAATTGGGAAACATTCTCGGCTACATTGAAAAATTGAACCAGGCCGATGTGAGCGGAGTGGAGCCCACGGCGCACGCCTTTCCGCTCGTCAACGTCACCCGTCCCGATGAAACGCGTCCCTCCATGTCCAACGAGGACGCGCTGCGCAACGCACCCGCCAAAGCCAACGGGCTCTTCATCGTGCCGAAGATTGTGGAGTAACCAGATTTTCCCGGTGAAAAATTCAACGCAAAGACGCAGCGGCGCAGGCGATTTGTTTTTCTTTGCCTCCTGGTGTTAAACGAAAATGCTCAACCAACTCTCGATTTCCGAACTGACCGCCAAACTTGCCAAACGCGAAGTTTCCTCGCGCGAAGCCGTCCAGGCGTGTCTCGACCAGGTCAGCCGCGTCGATAAACAAATTCACGCGTTCCTCAGCCACGATGACGTTGACGCGCTGGCGCAAGCGGACGCCGCGGATAAATTATTGGCCGGCGGCGCCGCGGCCGGCCAGCCGCTCCTCGGCGTGCCCATCGCCGTCAAGGACGTGCTCGCGGTCAAGGGCCAGCCGCTCAATTGCGGTTCGAAAATCCTCGGCAACTTCATCTCGCCCTACGATGGGACCGCCATTCAAAAGTTAAAATCCGCCGGCGCAATTATTTTCGGACGGCTGAACATGGACGAGTTTGCCATGGGCAGCTCCACCGAGAATTCCGCTTTTGGCGTCACGCGCAACCCCTGGGATACCACGCGCATTCCCGGCGGGTCATCCGGCGGCTCGGCGGCTGCGGTTGCGGCGGACGAATGCATTGCGAGCCTTGGCACGGACACCGGCGGCTCGATTCGCCAGCCCGCCGCGCTCTGCGGCGTCGTGGGCATGAAGCCGAGTTACGGCCGCATTTCGCGCTACGGATTGGTCGCCTTTGCGTCGTCGCTCGATCAAATCGGTCCGTTCACCAAAAACGTGCGCGATGCCGCCATGTTGCTCGAGGCCATGAGCGGCCTGGACCCGTTGGATTCCACCAGCATGCCGCAACCGGTGCCGCGCTACGCCTCGCTCCTGGAGGGCGGCGTCAAGGGCCTGAAACTCGGCCTGCCGAAGGAATACATGATTGGCGGCCTCGACCCGGAAGTGAAGCAGGCCGTCGATGCCGCCGTAAAACAGCTCGAGAAACTTGGCGCGGAAATTGTGGAAGTCTCCCTTCCGCACACCGATTACGCGGTGGCCACCTATTACATCATCGCCACCGCCGAAGCCTCCGCGAACCTGGCGCGGTTCGACGGTGTGCGCTACTGCGCGCGCGTGGACGGCGATAACCCGATCGAAATGTACGGCCGAACGCGCGGCGCGGGTTTCGGCGCGGAAGTGAAACGCCGGATCATCCTGGGCACCTACGTTTTGAGCAGCGGTTATTACGACGCTTATTATCTGCGCGCGCAAAAAGTCCGCACGCTCATCCGCAACGATTTTTTGAAGGCGTTTGAAAAAGTGGATGCCATCGTCACGCCCACCACGCCGACCGCCGCGTTTAAAATCGGCGAAAAATCCGACGACCCGTTGCAGATGTATCTTTCGGATATTTTCACCATTTCGTGCAACCTTGCCGGCATCTGCGGCTTGAGCCTCCCATGCGGTTTCACCCAATCACCCCGGCTGCCGATTGGATTGCAACTGCTCGGCAAACCCTTTGGCGAAGAGACGATTTTGAAGATCGCGCACGCCTACGAGCAAAGTACGAATTGGCACAGGGAAAAACCGAAGCTGGGTTGAGGAACGGGTTCTCTGCGACAGTCTCAGATTATCCCTCTTGGCCTGCTCGGAGGCGTTCCGCGGATATATCGGACGACGTTCTTCCGTTAATCTCTTAACCGGAAAGATGCAGTTGGAAATGGGGAGCACACGCCTTCGGCGTGTGGTTTGGGGTGTCTCGCCGCAAACTTCGTCTTACCTTTTGCCGAACTAAACGGTGGGAAAAGATGGTGGATACGAAGCCGACGGCGAGACGCCGTCGGCAGCACGCGAGACGCGTGCGCTCCCCATTTCCAACTGCATGGTTCCGGCTTAAAGCTTTCGCAACCGATAAAATTTATTTGTGGTGGAAAGCGGAACGGAAATCCAGCTATTGGCGCCGTTATTCACCACGTTGGGGACCGCGCTCCACCGCCCGTCGGCGCCGAGCGATGGTGATTCCTCCAGGAGACAGCCAGCGGTCGTGTTCGGCCAGCCCAGGAGAAGTGAAGTCGGGGAAGATGCCGCCGAGAGTGTGATGTTGCCTTCGATAACAATCGTGCCGCTGTTGGTGGCGCGGGCCTGCGTTGCGCCGCTTTGGACCGTTGAAATAACGCTCCAGTTATAACTGCCAGGTGATGAGTAAGCGTGTCTGGCGTACTGGCTGAAACCGTGCGCCGAGCCATCGCCGAAATTCCAATTATAAGTCGGCGCGGCGTTGATATTCACCGGCGTGGTGATGACACCAAACGGTGCCGGCCAGTTTGCGGGGTAATTAGGTGGCACCATGGCGGTTGCTGACATCGCAAATGACCCCGGCCCAACCGCGATGGTTGCCGTGCCCAACGCGGAGTTTTTCGCGCCATTGTAAGCGGCGAACGTAAATGTGTCCGAACCGACAAACCCGGGATCTGGAAAATAGGTCGCCACGTTTCCGCTTAAACCCGCCGACCCGTGGCCCGGTTGAGAAACGATACGCAAGGTCAACCCGGTCCCCGTCGCCGGCAGGGTCATTGTCGCCGCCTGACCCGATGCAGTATTGGTGACGATGTTGGCGACGGTAGGCGCAGCGGTTGTGTTGGCGTTTTCACTATTGGGCCCATTGTGGCAGGTGTAGCATCCGACTTGAGCGCCGCGGAATAATTGCACCGTCAACACGCCCACCAACTGCCGGTCCGCTTGCGCGCGCGATAATGCCGTGCCGCGATAATCGAGTCCGTGACAGGCCTGGCATTGCGCCCGGGTGGCGGCGCCGCTGTCGATGAGGTCGCCGTGTTGATTGACCCAGGTTTGCCCCACCGGATGCAAACCGTGCGGCCCGCCAGTCACGGTGCTGGGCATCGTCACGTGGCAGGCAGTGCATTCAACCATTACCCCGGCGTGCCCCTGCAATTGAATATTGCGGATATTATCGTTCGCGTGAGCGCTGGGAAATTCGGCGTGAGTGGATCCATGGCAGGCTTCACATTGCAGCCCCCCGTGCCCGCGGGAAAATCGGAAAAGTGAAAGGCCCGGGGCCGGTGTGTTTGAACTCGTGGCGAAGAGCATGTCCACCGCCACGCGTGGCGCGCCGACATCAAAAGCGGACGTGTATTGAAGCTGCCCGTTATTGTGGGTGGCCGGTCCGGTGTGACAGCTTTGGCAATTTGGCTCCATGAACCAGCCGACGCGGCTGCTGGACCCAACGGAGCTCATATTGCCGTGGCAGCTCTGGCATTGCATTTCCATCGACCCATCCGGCGCCACCGCCGCGCCCATTGCGCCGCGCAAACATTTCGTCGTCGAACCGGGATGACACCGATAACACGCCGAGCGATTTGCCGCGTTGTCCAAGGTAATTCCCAGCGTGGGATCCATCGCCGTCGCGTGCCGGGAATGAACGGACGCCGTGAGGGGAGGCGTATTGCTGTAACTGCCGGTGCCGAGCGCCTCGGAAGCGTGGCACTTCGCGCAAAGCACGGGTTGCCCGTTCGCCACCACGCCCCAATACAATCCCTGCGCATTAAAACCCATCGCGGCGAGTGCGTTGGTGTAAAGTCCGCCATGCAGTGTGAATTGCCGCTCGTCGTGCAGGCGCAAAATATTCAATCGATAATCGCGTTCCGGGTTTCCATCCCAAACCCAGCCCGCGGCCGGCTTGGTTGCCGTTTGCGTGCCGGAAGCGTGGCAGACGCGGCAATCCATCTCGTCCGAAACCGGCAACACAATCGCGCTCGTCGCCACAATATTACTGCCCGCGTCCCGCGCCACGAGGCGCATCAAAGGATACGGATTCTTTTGCATCGCATCGTCATAAGGCGTCAGCGGAATTCCTTCGGCGCGAAACCAATTCACAGGCACATGCACACCCGCTGCCGGCGTGTTGGTGTTTTCGAACAACATCGACTGCGGCGTGTTGGCCGCGCCGGGCATTCCCCATCCGGCCAGACCTGCGTTGACAGGCACCGCGCCGTAGAGTTGCGCGGCGAAATCGTAAAAGTTTCCTTTGCCTTGGGACGTCGAATTAAAAGAACCGTTGGGATCAGCAACCGCCTGGTACGTGATCGTATAACCCGTCGTGTTGGTGAGGAGCACTCCGCCCACGATCAATTGCGCCTCGATCGTGTTGTAAGGTGGCAGAATGGAGAACACCGAATAATCGCTGTCCATGCAATGCATCCCGAGATTATTCCAACCCAGCACCTGGAAATTCGCCGCCCGGCTCGCGGACGTGACAAAAATGCAAATGAAGGCCGCGGCCAGCCATCGCAAAAACGAAAAGTGACGCGTTTTCATAAAGAGAATCGTTCGGGTCGCTATCCATCGTAAACCCGTTCCCACCCTCGACAATCCACAGTTCTTGGGAAGGTGTTCGCAACAAATGTAAGGTTCTTTTCCTAGCCTGCGCCGTCGATGTGGGGCTAGACTCCATCCAGAATTTTAGTCAAGGGGAGTGAAAATGAAGACCAAGGTTTTATCTCACATCAACGGCATCGTCAGGCGTGTTCGTATTTCGGCATTTTTTCTTGCGGCAACCGTCTTTCCGGTCATCGCCAATGCGGTCGATCTCCTGTCAGTTCCGGCGGCGTCCTCTTCTGCGTCGATCACGGCGGGCGGCGATTCGTACGCGTCGCTCATCAGCGCGGATGGCCGTTACGTCGTATTCACCAGCACGGCGAATAACCTCGTCCATCGGACCAATGGAGCGCCTTATATTTTGTCCGCTCCGTTAAAAATGAATGCCTTCCTTCGCGATCGCATTCAAGGCACCACCACGCTCATCAGCGTGGATCCGACCGATGCCATAAGTAGCGAGGACGATTCCGCACCTACCGCTATTTCCACGAACGGGCAGTATGTGCTTTTCGAGACCGCCTCGCGGCTCACGGCCGCGCGCAATTCCACAAATCGGCTGTATACCTCCGAAATCTACCTTCGCGATGTGATCAACAAAACCACCACCCTCGTCAGCGTTAGGATGACTTCTCAATTCAACCGCAGCGCGCAGGAATCCGTGATGACCCCGGATGCGCGATACGTGGCTTTCGAAAGCAGCGACCCGAACTTTCTGCCGGGCGACACCAACAATGTTGCGGATGTTTTTGTGCGGGATTTGGTTTCCGGCAAAACTCGAACGGCCAACGTCGGCTTTTCCAATCGAATTTCCTGTTTTGGTCCGGAAATTACGCCCGATGGCAAGTTTGTCGTGTTTTCCGGCAGTTCGGTATCCGGAAATCCGACTCAAGACGTTTACGTCTGTGATCTGGCCAATTCGAATACATTTTGCGTCAGCACGAACATTCACCGATTTTTTTCCGGAGGCACTCGATGTCGTGGAGAAATAATAAGCGACAACGGAAAATACGTTGCCTACCAGGCCTTTCTCCTGTCCGGTCTGTCCACCACCGCTTTTGTTTTTCGCCATAATAATCAGACGGGCTCGGACGAGGTGGTTTCTTCCAATTCAGTTCCCACCGGAATTGGTCAAACGTTCGAAATGACGCCGGATGGCCGATTCGTGGTGTTTATTGGCCAGACAAATTCCAGCACCGGGGTGTTTCTATGGGATGGCCAGACCGGATCAACCACTTTTGTCAGCGCTGACACAAACGGTCTTGCGCCTGCGAACATGTCTTGCGAATTGCCGGCGATCGACGCGACCGGGCGCTACGTCTCTTTCCGAGGCTACGCTAACGGTCTGGTGACAAATGCCGTCGGCAACTTGCAGGAGCACATTTATCGGCGCGATTTGCTGAACGGCACCACTGAACTGGTGGACGTGGGCATGGATGGCAACGCGACGAACCGGACGTTGTACGGTGATTTCAGCATGAGCGCGGATGGTCGCTACATTACCTTCGATTCTCCTGATTGCGATTTCGTCGAGCAGGATGGCAATAAGGCCTCCGACGTGTTCGTGCGCGACTTAGGCGCCGAAACCACCGAATTGATTTCCGCACACGACCCGTTATTGGTGACGCAAACCCGCGGTGGGGAAGGGCGGCGCAGCCACCCTTGCGTCAGCGCGGACGGTCATTTCGCGGCATTCTTAGCCAGCGGGACGGAACTGGTGCCCAGTTACACGAATCGTTATCGCGGTGTTTTCGTTCGCGATTTGATCAACCAATCGAACTTTGTGGCCAGCCTTGACACCAACGGACTGGGCAACGCCGACGGTTCTGCGACCGAATGTGTCATCAGCGGCGATGGGCGTTATGTCGCGTTCACCAGCCTCGCGGATAATCTGGTAGGCGACGACACCAACCATGCCTCCGACGTTTTCCTGAGCGATTTGCAGACGGGCACGACGGTCCTGGTCAGCACCAACGGCACCGGACCTGGTTCGGGGAACGGTGCGTCCTCCTCGCCGACGATCAGCTTGGACGGCAGGTACGTCACCTATTTCAGCACCGGAAAAAATATCGTCTCCTTGCCGACAGCGGCCCAGAGCAACCTCTTCGTTTACGACCGGACAACGCGCACTAATTTCGTTCTCGCCACCAACGGGGTTCAGGTTGCGGCATCAACACCCGACGGTCGTTATGTGGCGTTTTACGGCAGTCTAACGTCATCCAGTAGTCTCAACCTTTATCTTTGGGATTCACAACTGGGCGAGCGCATATTGACGAATCCCCCCATCCCCATGAGCTCGATTTCGGCGGTTGCCATCAGTTCGAATGCTCAATGGATCGCTTATTTCCAATCGGTTTATAGCAGCTTCCCATCGCTGATCGTGGTTGATCGACATACTGTGAGCAAAACCACTGTTAGCGCGGGCGCGTTTGGGGTCCGTCCGAATTTTCGGTTCAGCAGCGACGGACGTTATCTGGTTTATTCGACGACCGCGTCTAATTCCCCGCCAGACCTGAACAAATTGCAGGACGTCTATGTCTTCGATACACTGACCAAGAGCAATTTGCTCGTCAGCCGGAGCTTCTTCACCGGAAATGCGCCCTTCGGAACCTCGGATTCGCCCGATATTAGCGCCGATGGCCGCTACATTACGTATGAAAGTGATGCGCTGGATATTGTCCCCTCGGACAACAATGGCCGGACAAAAGATATTTTCCTTTTTGATCGGCAAAGCGGTTCCACGATGCTTCTGAGCGCCAGCGTCTACGGCTCCGGCGCAGCCGATTACGTGTCCCAATTGCCCACGTTCACCGCCGATGGACAGACCGTCGCTTTTCAAAGCTGGGCTTCGGACCTTACGGAGAATGATTTCAATCAAGGCAGCGATTTATACCTGTTAAAAATCATCAACCCTTTCACGTCCACAAACCCGCCTCCGGTCCTGACCGGCCAACTGGTTCTCTATACCTATCCCGGTTCTGGCGGGGGTGCGCCATACGCAACCAAACTGACTTGGGCCGCCGTGCCGGGTTTTGGCTACCAGGTTCAATATAAAACCAACCTCACGGACGCCGCCTGGCTGCCCGTGAACGGCAGCGTCGTCATCGAGGGCGGCCAGGCCTACGTCAAAGATCTCGCGCCCGATCCTGACCGCCGCTTCTACCGGATTGTTGCCTTCTGAGTCTGCCGTTCAACGTGTTGCGGCGCGTCCTGCCGGCAGTTCTGTTATTAGGGACTATCAGTTTTATCTGGTCAAATTGGTTTCTCGGAAGCTAAAGTAGACAAAGTGATAGTTTCAAAGGAGTTGCCGCATGAACAACCACATTCGACTTAAAACAGCAATCGTTGCAACACGTTTTTGCCTGATTGCCTGCCTGGTTGCCTTGGCCATCGGGTCACTCCCCGCATCGGCCTTGGACTTGGCTTCAGTTCCGGACGCCTCTTTTTCTCCGCCGATGAGCGGTAGCGACGATTCTTTTGTCTTCGGTATCAGTCCCGACGGGCGCTATGTTTTGTTCGGCAGCTCGGCCAACAACCTGGCGCGGCAAACCAACGGTCTCCCTTATTTTCAAACGCGGCCACTGACGATTAACACCTTTCTCCGGGACCGGATACTGGGCACGACGACGCTCGTCAGCGTTGATCCGGCGAATACCACCCAAGGCAATCTTAATTCGCTGCCCGCGGGAGTCTCGACCAACGGACAATATGTGCTGTTTGAAAGTGCCGCGACTAATCTCGTTCCCGGCGACAGCAATCAGCTTACGGACATCTTCATGCGGGACCTCGCCAGCCAGACCACCACGCTCGTGACCATTACAACCAATGGCGCGAAAGCCAACGGGTCTCCCTCGGATTCAACGATGACTCCGGACGGCCGTTACGTGGCGTTTTCGAGCGCGGCGAGTAATTTCGTCGCTGATGACACCAATGGCATTGCCGACGTTTTCATTCGAGATTTGCAGTTGAGCGTCACGCGACTGGTGAGCGTGGGAGGCAGGGGCACAAGCACTTCGTTGCTTGTCCCATATGGAGCGGCAGCTTCGGCGTCGAGTTCCCCCGCTATTACTCCTGACGGTCGCTTCGTATCGTTCATGAGCACCGCTACCAACCTGGTGCCCGGCGTAACCACTCTTGGCGAAATCTACGTGCGCGACTTGACCAATAATACGACTGTTTGCGTCAGCACAAATGCCCATCGATTCATCAACGGCAAAATCGCGAGTTACAACCAAAAAATCAGCGACGACGGCCAGATCGTTGTTTTCCAGGCATCACAAGTCCCGGTGCTGGCGAATGGGTTTATTTTTCGGCACCATGTCCAAACCGGTGCGGACGACCTGGTCGCCTCCAATGCGACCCTCACGGTCGGTTACGCGAACGCCAACATTCTCGACATGACGCCCGATGGTAGATTCATCGCGTTCGTCGGATTGACCAATTCCTCCACCGCCGTTTTTGTCTGGGATGCGCAGACGGGCACGGCTGTGGTCGCAAGTGTCGCCACCAACGGCATGCCGGCGACGAATGTCGAATGTGATTTACCGGTCATCACTCCGGACGGCCGGTTCGTCAGTTTTCTTTGCACTGCCACCAATTTAACCACCAATTCCGTCGTTGCCGGACCCCATATTTACCGCCGGGATCTTCAGGCAGGCATCACCGAGCTTGTCGATGTCGGCACCAACGGGAGCGCTCCGTCCAGGACGATGATGTACGGGGAGAGTGTGATGAGTGCGGATGGAAGATTCATCGCATTTGATTGCGCCGATTCGGACCTGGTCCCGAGTGACAACAATAGCGCTTTTGATGTGTTTGTTCGTGACTTCGGCACGGAAACGACCGAATTGGTTTCCGTGCATCAGCCCGGCCTGGCCTCGCAAACAAGCGTCCGGAAATATGGCAGCGGCGGCGCCAGTCTCAGCGCAAACGGGCGATACCTTGCGTTTGCATCCGCGGGCAGCGGGTTGCTGAACAATTACACGAATACCTCCCGCGAGATTATCGTTCGCGACCTCCTCACCCAGAGCAATTTCCTGGTGAGTGTCGATGCCGGCGGTTTTGCCGACGCCAATGGTGATTCCGCCGCGCCGGTCATCAGCGCTGATGGGCATTATGTTGCGTTTTCCAGCTACGCGACCAATTTGGTGAGCCAGGATACCAACAAGGATTCAGACGTTTTCGTCCGCGATGTTCAAGCGTCCGCGACGGTTCTGGCCAGCCTTAACACCAACGGTACGGGCAATCGGAGTACCTCACCCTCGATTAGTTCGGATGGCCGGTATGTTCTCTACCTGAACGGAGCAAGTACCATACTTCAGGACGAGGTTGCGGCGACGAATTATGTGCTGGGCACCAGTGTCACAGCCGCGAGCATGACCCCGGATGGCCATTACATCGCATTTTATGGTCTCTCCTCCCAAATTTACGTGTGGGACACGCAACTGCAGGCCAGGATTTACACAAACTCCGTCGTGACCGCCGTTTTCGGCCTGAACATCAGTCCGAATGGACAATGGCTGGCTTATCTCACGAGTTCGGGTTTTCGATTGAGCGATCGAATCAGCAAGAGTAACAGGACATTCTCCGCCTATAGTTCCGGGAGTCACGCCGGATTGCGATTTAGCCTGGATGGAAACTCGCTCGTTTACGCAACGCGCGCTGCCAATTCAGTCGATGACACGAATCTAACCTCCGACGTTTACATCTACGACGTGCAGACAGGGACCAATTTCCTCGTCAGCCGCAGTTTTTATTCTGGCAAAGCGCCCAATGGCGTGTCCGACTCGCCAGACATCAGTGCAGACGGACGCTACGTGGTTTACTCGAGCACGGCGGAGGATATCGTTCCGAACGATGACAACGGTCTGAAGGATATCTTTTTGTACGATCGCCAATCCGGGGTCACCACACTTTTGAGCGCGAGCGGCCAGAGACAAAACTCGGCAAACTTTCTATCCAACCTCCCGGTTTTCACAGGCGACGGCCAGACCGTTTTATTTCACACCTGGGCATCGGACATCACCGAGAATGATTTTAACCATGCGGATGATTTGTTCCTCGTGAAGATTCTGGGCTCTTCCGGTTCCACTAATCCGCCGCCGGTGTTTACAGGTCAAATTCTTTTCAGCCCCGGTTCTGGTGGCTCCAGTTCCGCGCAAGTGTCACCGCAACTGACCTGGGCCGCCGCGCCGGGTTTTGGCTACCAGGTTCAATATAAAACCAATCTTACGGACGACGCCTGGCTCCCGGTAAACGGCAGCGTCGTCATTGAGGGCGGCCAGGGATACGTCAAGGATCTCGCGCCCGATCCCGACCGCCGCTTCTACCGGATTGTCGCCTTCTGAGCCGGAACCATGCAGTTGGAAAAGGGTGGGACACGCCTCTGGCGTGTGGTTTGCGGCGTCTCGCTGCATACAAAATTCGTCTTACAAACTTCGCTCACCAAATAGTGAAGAAGATGGTTTAACGAGATTGGCGGCGAGACGCCGTCAATAGCACGCGGGACGCGTGCGCTCCCCTTTCGCTACTGCTTGGTTCCAGATGAGTCCGCCATTCAACGTGCTGCCGCGCGTCCTGCCGGCAGCTCCGTAAAAATCCGTGTGCATCTGCGCGCATCCGTGGTTAAACTTCTCGCGCACTATGGAATACGAAGCCGTCATCGGACTGGAAACGCACGTCCAGCTTAAAACAAAATCAAAGATGTGGTGCGGTTGCGCCAATGCTTTCGGCGCTCCGCCCAACTCCAACGTCTGCCCCGTTTGCCTCGGCATGCCCGGCGTATTGCCCGTCGCCAATGACGAAGCCATGCGTCTCACCGCCTTGACCGGTTACCTGCTGAATTGCACTATTTCGCCTTTCGCGAAATTCGACCGCAAAAATTATTTTTACCCGGACGCCTCCAAGAATTATCAGATCACCCAATATGACAAGCCGTCCACCGCGGGCGGCTACGTGGAATTTGAATTCAATGGCGGCATTTCCCGCGTCCGTGTGACCCGCGCGCATCTGGAGGAGGACGTCGGAAAAAATTCCCATTTCGACCGCAACAGCGGCGTGGATTTCAACCGCGCCGGTGTGCCGCTCCTGGAAATTGTTTCCGAACCGGACATCACCAGTTCGGAGATGGCCTACGAATATCTCAATGCGCTTAAGGATATTCTCATCTACGGCGGCGTCAGCGATGCCGATATGGAAAAGGGAATGGTGCGCTGCGACGTGAACGTCAGCGTCCGGCCCAAAGGTCAGCAGGAGTTGGGGGCCAAAATCGAGATTAAAAACATGAACAGCTTCAGCGGCGTCCGGCGCGCGTTGGAGTATGAAATTCCGCGCCAGATGGAAGTGCTCAAAAAAGGCGGCAAGCTGATTCAGTCCACCCGCCGCTGGGATGACGACGCCGGCATCACGGACGAAATGCGCACCAAAGAGCATGCGCACGATTACCGTTATTTTCCGGAACCGGACCTGATGCCCTTTGAGCCGACCGAAAAATGGCTCGCGGAAGTTTCCGCACGCGTCGTGGAACTGCCACTGGCGCGCAAACAACGGTTCATGCGGCAATACCAATTGCCCGCCGGCGATGCCCAGACGTTCGTTTGGGACGCCCCGCTGGGGAATTATTTCGAAGGCGTCGCGAAGCAATCGAAGAATCCCAAGGCCGTGGCGAATTGGGTCATCAACAACCTCCGCGCGAAACTCACCGAAGCCAACAACACGCTCGCTGCGCAGCAGGCTTCGCTCGGCTTGGAGCGCGAGGACATGAACCTGCTCACGCTGTCCGATTTGAAATTCAAGCCCGAGGCGATTGTTGAACTCACGGCTTTGGTCGAAGCGAAAACCATCAGCAGTTCCGCGGCTCAACAGGTCTTCGCCGAAATGTTCGAAACCGGCAAGGCTCCCGGCGTCATCGTCCAGGAAAAAGGCCTCGCCCAGGTCAGCGATACCGGCGCCATTGAAAAATTATGTGACGAAGTGATCGCCGCGAACCCCGGTCCGGCGGCTTATTTCAAAGCCGGCAAGGGCGCCGCGCTGAATTTTCTCAAAGG
>Ga0265338_10005552_pt1 | contig 16416 bp, 13 predicted proteins | sample 42126metaG_FD_193579 | JGI IMG/M metagenome (GOLD analysis project Ga0265338, IMG submission 193579) | Rhizosphere microbial communities from Carex aquatilis grown in University of Washington, Seatle, WA, United States - 4-21-26 metaG | ecosystem: Host-associated > Plants > Roots > Rhizosphere... | reverse complement strand
CCAAGCAGCACGCGCAGGAGGCTGGTCTTGCCGGAGCCGTTGGGGCCGAGCACGGCCAGGAATTCGCCCGGCTGGACTTCAAGGTTCAGTTTGTGCCAGAGCATGCGGCTGCCGAGTGTGAGCGTGGCATTTTCGAGCCTTACCGTGTTCACGTTAGCCCCCAAGTGCGTTAAGCAGCGCTTCTACCTGGCCTAACTGCCAAGACTGGTAGCTGCCGGCACTCCCCGGTAATGTCTCGCTGACACCAATGACAGGAATTCCTTGCTGCTTGGCGAGGTCGCGGATATTTTGAGTCACCTGGCTAGTGGCCTGCGAGTTGTAAAGGAGTACTTTAACGGAGCGGCGGGTCATGAGATTTTGCATCGTGGCGTCATCGGCGGGACTAGGGTCGTTACCGTCTTCGATGGCGCGGGCAAAGGCCTCGGGGGTCTTAACGCTGAGTCCGGCGTCGGCGAGCAGGTAGCCCGGCACCGGCTCGGTGTAGGCCACGGGGGCACCAGCGTATTTGCTCTTAATGGTGGCTATGGCCCTGTTTATTGGTGCGAGCGAGTTATCGAAATTGGTGAGATTTTGCTCGTAGTAGGAGGCGCGCGACGGGTCTTTGGCGGCCAACGCTTGCTCGATTTGAGCCGCCACGAGCGGGACGTGGGGGATGTCGTACCACAAGTGGGGGTTAGCGTCGGCGCCGGTTACGCCAAGGATTTGGGAGGCGGTGAGTACTTGGCGATTGGAATTTGTGGAGGCCGACAGCAGCTTGGTCATGAAGTCGTCGTAGCCAAGGCCGTTTACGATAACGACATCGGCGCTGGCCACTCGGCTGGCGTCATTGGCATCGGACTCGTACAGATGCGGATCGGCGTTGGGGTCGGTAATGACTGAGGTGACGTTGACGCGATTGCCGCCAATTTGGGAGGCGATGTTGCCCCAAAAGTTTTCGGCAGCGACTATGTTGAGTGCGCCTGCTTTCGTTTGGGCATTCTTGTGGACGAGCACGAGCGGGAGAGCGATGACGATGGCCATAACTGCAGCTGCAACGGCCCAGCGGAGATAGGTATTCGATTTCTTCATGGCGAAAGCATAATTGGAGATCAAACGGATTGCAAATTTGTCGCGATTGCAATATAATTTGCAAATTATGATTGCCGAAAATGAGTTTAAGAAGCTGCTGCGCTCCGACGGCCAGACGGTGACGACTCAGCGACTGCTGTTGTTTCGGGCCTTGGCGCGAAAATCCCCAATCTCAGCGGTTAAGCTAACTCTGCTCATGGAAGAGAACGGGATTAATCGCGCCACTTCCTACCGCAATTTGCTACTGTTGCGCCGACTCGGCGTTATTAGTGACGTTGTTGCTCATGGCCAGCGGCTGATTGAACTGAGTGAAGATTTTAGTCACCATCACCACCATTTTTGGTGCACGCGCTGCGGTAAGTTGACCGACTTTGACAATCCCGAGCTGGATAAGGCCATTGACCGGCTTTCGGGTTCGCTCGGAATTCAAGTGCAGTCGCACCAATTAGAGATGTCCGGCATCTGCAGCTCGTGCTTGAAAGCGGCTGCGGGCTAAAGTTCGAAACTGGCTATCGGGTCTGAAAACTAGTGCCAGATAAGCGCTTGATAAAAGGATAAAATAAGCATGTGTGCTTTGGGGCGAGAGATGGGGCTCGAACCCACGACCATTGATTGGGCGCGAGGACTTGCTGGGCGCGCTATAGCGCCTGGCGTCCGTACAGATCTGTAATTGTATTGCTACGGCGAATTATAACGAACTCGCTCTCTGGCTATTCCCCGCAATTGCTCACTGTCCAATTCTTAACACTTAGGTCTGCGCCTACTGCGCCCAAGCTCGCATTGAAACCTTTGGTTGGGTCCTTATTGATGGTTTGGAACAAATTCTGGAGTGTTCGCACGTCAGGCTCAATACTGTTTGGTGCGACAGCATCCAGATTCGAGAAAGCTACTAGAAAGTCTTTCGGGTTGTCAGAGTGGTGACTAAACACTGCCGCACTATACATGTCGCCACGTGTCGTGGCGAGTATCGCACTCTCTTGTCTATAGACTTTGCAGTAGGTGGCTACCGAGCGTTGAGGTGAGGCGAAGCGAAGAACGATCAAGATCAAAACGACCGCTAATGCTGTGGTTATGGCAATCAGTTGCTTTTTGCCGATACCCTGGAGTTTATGTGCTATTTTTTGCTTCATTGTGCGATTATATCAGTCTTGTCGGATGAAAGTGCTTGTGCTGTAATCATTTTTGTGTTGTAGTTGTGATCCCAGATAGAATTGTGATATCCTCTGAACCAGCTAAGTGGCTTCGGGGAGCGATTTATGAAAAGCAACGGAATACTAAAGCTTCTGTCTTTCCTTCTGGGTGTGGGGGCGCTTCTGGTGGCGCATCCGGCTCTTGCTTCGGATGGTAATGTTATCCAAGTCGAGAATTTTATCCGTAGCGTTATTAGAGTGGTTGCAGGGCTCGCTGGCCTCATTGCCACAGGCTTCTTTGTTGTCGGGGGCTTGGGATACATTACCAGTTCTGGCAACCCAGAACATCTGGATCGATCCAAGCGTACGCTCTTTTGGGCGGCCATTGGGCTGGCGATTACCATTGGGGCGTTTGTCTTAAGTAACATTATTACCGATCTGGCTACGAGCGCTTTCGGGGGTTAACAAAGTGACGCTTACGGCCACTCACCTTCTTCTGTTGGCCGACGCTTCGGACGCCTCCAAAACAATGAAGTCATTCTTGGCTCCGGTCATGACATCGATGATCGGGCTTGCGTCGGTTGCCGTAGTGGTTTTTCTCGTTTACGGCGGCATTTCATACATGTCGAGCTCGGGGGACCCCGAGAAGTTAGAGCATGCGAAGAAAGTCATTCGTAACGCCTTAATTGGGCTCGTGATGGTGATTGGAGCCGGGACTCTTGTGGCCATCTTGAGCCATGCGTACACAAGCGCCGGTCCATCCGTGACCGACAAAATGCCGGCATTGACGGCAATCAAACCAGCTGAGCCCAGTGGCGTGGTGTCGCAGGTTATCAACTTATTGATGGGTGTACTCACCACTCTCGTGGAGTCGATGGGCCAGTCGTTTTTGGGTGCACTTGCCTATTTCACGGCTTCAACTCCGCTCATGATGACCAACTCGAGCGTGTTTAACATGTGGCTGGCGATTGTGGGTATAACGGACGCTTTGTTTGTGCTGGTGGTGGCATTGCTGGGATTTCATGTCATGAGCTTTGCGACGTTTGGTCTGGAAGAAATTGAGTTTAAGCATCTGTTGCCCCGGATAGGGCTTGCGTTCCTTCTGGTTAATACATCGCTGTTCCTGATTGACGCGGTTATTAGTTTATCTAACGGCATGATTGATGCGATTAACGCGGCATTCCCGGCTACGTCGGTATGGTCGTCACTGACACTGGTGGTTGGGCAGGCGAATACGCTTGGGCTGGCTGGCCTTTTGATTATGGTGGCGTTCCTGATTCTTTCAGTGATGCTCATGATCTATTACGTACTGCGACTCATGACGCTCTACATTGGGGCGGTACTCTCCCCTATCGTGATGCTGGTGTGGCTGCTGCCCGGTTTCAGGCATTTCGCTGAAGCTGCCGCCCGAGCATATGCATCAATCATCTTTGTTTTGTTTATCAATGTGGTGATCATGGATCTGGCTGCTTCAATTTTTGGTGGGATGAGCAGCGCTACACCAGATCATTCACTTAACCCACTCATGGCAATGGTTGTCGGCATTGCCATGCTGCTGGCATTGCTGAAGACTCAAGGTGTGCTGACGCAGTTGAGCTATGCAAGTTTAGGGCCGAAAACTACTTCGCAACTGGGCAGCCTGATACTTAATGTCGTTACTTCAAAGAGCCGAAAAACAGACCCTCGTGGTCGCGAGGGCGGTCTGCCGTATACTGGCAATGGCGCCTGGGGAGCCCCTAATCCATTCGATGATAATTGGCGCGGCAGGTACCCTGCTGGCACGCACACGGCTGCGCCAGTTACGGCTTCGCCATTACTACACGGAGCGAGTGAAAGCCCGCAATCTACGCACAGTTCGATGCCAGGCAAAGCCAAGAAAGGATTGGCGACATGAGGTCGGCTATCGTTCCCGCTCAGATAACAACGGTAGAAGACAAGGTGATGGGGGTTTTGAGTTTGTCCCAACTGCTACTTTTGTCGTCACCTATTTTTATTGGCAGCCTCATTTACTTCGTTTTCCCGCCGAGTCTCGGCGACGCACTCTACAAAACAATCCTCACTGGAATCGTAACGGCCATATTATGGGCTTTGGCTGTTCGCATTAAGGGGCGGATTGCACTGCTGTGGGTGATAACGATTGGCCGATATAGTCTGCGGCCGCGGTACTTCGTGAATGATAAGAATGACTTGTTTTTGCGCGAATGTGAGCCGATGGGCGGTCTTGACCCGGCTGATGATATTGCTGTGGATGACAATCTGGAAGCTTCGGCGCCGGTGTTGAGCTTTGCCGATATCGTGTTTCTGGAGAGGATTGTAACTGACCCCAAGGCCAACCTGCACTTTATAGCTGACCGGAAAGGAGAACTGCGTGTCCATGTTAATGAAGAACGGTAAGCGCTCATCACGGCGGCAAATTGCCATTAAGGGCGTAAAGGATGGGGTGTTGATGCTACCCGGCGACCAATACCGGGTGATCCTGGAGGCGTCGTCGATCAACTTCGAGTTAAAAAGCAGTGACGAGCAGGATGTGATTATTGATACCTACCGGGGCTTTCTAAACTCACTGCCGTGCCCGGTCCAGATTGTGACTCGAATCCGCGAGATGGACATGGCCAAGTATCTGGATGAATTCAGGGTGGCATCCGCGAACGAGGAGGACCCAACATACCGGGAGCAGATCAACAGCTATGCCGAATTTGTACAGGGGCTCGTGACGCGAAATAAGATTCTGTCGCGCCGGTTTTATGTGGTCATTCCCCATAGCGATTCAGACCGGAGCGGCTTCGATGGTGCTTTCGAGCAGCTAACGCTGAATGCCGAAATCGTTAGTAAGGGCCTGGGCCGACTGGGTATTCAAGCCCGCCGGTTAGGCAGTCTTGAAGTGCTCGATTTGTTCTACAGCTTCTATAACCCCGGTCTGGCAAAGCGGCAGCCGATTATGCAGCAAACGATGAAACTTCTTAAAGAATCGTACGTGTAGGAAACCCGATGAATCAATTGCTTGAGACTATCACTGCCTGGAACAAGCGCCGAGATGCTCGTCCGAAGGAACTTGCACTTAGCTTTGGTGAGCAAGACCCGATGGACATCATTTCCTATGCGGGTATGGAAGAGCAGGTTGATTACTTAAATATCGACGGCCGGTTGGTGCGTTCTTTATATGTATCCGGCTATCCGTTTGTGGCGGCCTCGGGCTGGCTCAACAGCTTAGTTAACTTCAACCATAACGCTGACATTTCTTACCACTTGATGGCGGTGGATGCGACGCAGGCACTGCCCAAGCTGCATCGTAAGATTACGGAGCTTGAGTCGACCAGGCGATCGATGATCCGCAGCGGCAAGATTGTGGGCTCTGAAATTACCGACCCGCTGGAGTCAGCGACAGAACTGCGAGACAAGATTCTTCGCGGCCAGGAGAAACTGTTTCAGGTGTCGATTTATGTGACACTATCTGCCGGGTCGTTATTTGAGCTGAATAAGGTTACGAAGCTGCTTGAAACAGAGCTGTCGTCACGGCTGTTCTATACCAAGGTAGCCATGTTCCAACAGCCTGAAGCGCTGCAATCGGTGCTGCCCCGGGCCGAGAACCAGTTAGACCAGAAACGTAACCTGGATAGTTCGTCGGCGGCGCTTACCTTCCCGCTGGTGTCCAGCGAGCTGGTGCAGGAATCGGGCATCCTGTACGGTGTTAACAAATCCAATAATTCTCTGGTGATCTTAGACCGGTTTGGGTTAAACAACGCCAACAGCATCGTGTTTGCCCAGTCAGGGAGTGGCAAGAGTTATGCGGCTAAGGTGGAAATACTACGCCATTTAATGCAGGGCACGGAGGTGATTGTGATCGACCCGGAGCGCGAGTATAAGCTGCTGGCGGAATCTGTGGGCGGTTCTTATATTAAGCTATCTACAAATTCGAGAGAGAAGATTAACCCCTTCGATCTTGCAACAACGGCCCGGGGCAAGAGCCACTTGGCGCAGCACACGCAGGATCTGACCGAAGTAATATCGCTCATGGCGGATGGTCTGGACGCAAGTGAAAAGGCAGCCGTAGATAAGGCCATCCTGGCAATTTACAAAGATGCTGGTAAACTGACGCCGCTGCTTCAGGATCTGTATGAGAAGCTGTGCAAACTTGGCCACCTTATGCTATGTGAGCGGCTGGAGAAATACATTAGCGGTTCGCTGGCGGGGGTATTTAATGAGCAGACTAATATCAAGCTGGACAATCGTTTGGTGGTGTTCGATATCAAGGATATGCCAGAGTCTCTTCGCCAGATCATGATGATGATCATCTCGAACTTCGTCCAGAATCAGGTCAAGGCTCATCCGCAAAAACGCATGCTGGTGATTGATGAAGGGTGGATGCTGCTTGAACACGAACAGAGTGCACGATTCGTGACGGGGTTGGTACGACGGGCGCGCAAGTACTACCTGGGAGTGTCGATTATCTCTCAACAAGCTAATGACTTTTTGCGCAGTGACTACGGGCGGGCCATTGCCTCGCAAAGTTCCTTGCGTATTCTGATGCGTCAGGATACGACGACTATCCGGGGCGTAGCTATGGAGTTCAACTTGAGTGAGTGGGAGGAGAACTTCCTGCTGACGTGCGAGCGAGGTGACGCCCTGATCATTGCCGATCAGAATCATGTGGCGGTTCGAGTCGTTGCTTCGGGTAAGGAGCACCCGCTCATCACGACAAATCCGGCGGAACTTTATCAGGCATGATGCCTCTGTACCTGATCAAGGTATCCTTCAAGAAGGAAATCTGGATTGTTATGGTTTCGCTCGGGGTGATTGTTGCGCTCCCGCTGGTCGCACTGGCGTCGACATCGAGCTACAGCAGTGAAAAGACCTCGGCCCTGTCACTGTATACCGGTTCCGTATTAACAACCGACACCTACTTCTTCGGTCAGTGCACCTATTGGGCGGCATTGCGGCGAGAACAAATCGGTAAGCCCGTTCCGAATGATTGGGGCAACGCAAACACGTGGGCAATGAATGCGCGGCTGGCAGGATACACGGTAGACCACATTCCGGCCGTGGGTGCGGTCATGCAGACTACCGCCGGTCCGTTCGGACACGTTGCGTTTGTTGAAAGCGTTGATGCGGATGGTGGTAGCTGGACGATATCCGAAATGAACTTTAAGGGGTGGGATGTTGTAGATGAGCGAACGTTACCAGCAATTGAAGCAGCTCAGTATAGCTTTATTCATTAAAATGTGCGTAAACTGTTACTTAAGAATCAGCAGAATTAGCTATATCGACGGTCGGCTTTGTAATTTATTGCGCATTTTTAATGAAATACGCTCTTAGTCTCAGGCGTAGCCCGTCGTCATCGCTTGTTAACCCATATATACATTTATCTAAGTGATACTTGGATTCGTTCTCTACGTATTCACATAGCCGTTTACTAAGAGCGATGGAGAATTCTGGCCGTCGGTATACTGAGCTCTTGTATGCTTCAGGACTGCTTAGCTCAAAATCAACATAGTAATACCCGGATCGCTCATTATTGGGGGACGATACTGAGTAGCCGAAATCACCTGCAGCGTTAAATTCTTTAAAATCATCATTTCGATCCACTGTTATTTCGTGAATATCTGTTCCTGGCTTATCCTGTGAGATTTCTGTCTGAAGTTCATCCAGTCCTGCCAAGAGACTTGAGTTCCAATCTTGCTTTAGCGGGATATTGTTATGCGGACCCACCAAGTATTTTGGCTGACTAATGGTAATTCTAGGCCGCAATTGGAACCTCCCGACTGGTAACACTAGTCTTTGCTGTAGTACACAGTCAAAGCATATTTATCACCATCCGACCCAACGATGTTATCGAGACTTACGTTGAATACCTCAATCTTGCCTAGGGCGGTCAGCTCCTCCTGAGCTTTGGTAAGTAACGAAAGAAAGTCGCTTTTATCCTCGGTACGTTCGATAGCTATTGTTATGCAATCCATTTCGTATAGCTCATCGCTTGAATCGGGTACTGTCTTTTCAGGGTATGTGTAATAAACAGCTAAATTCATTTTATCGGCATCTGCTTTTGCCTCATTTAAGACCATGTCTTTTACGACAGCCCCTTTTAGGTTGTCGAGGGTCTTCGCTACTCTTCGCAGTAGAGCAGGAGCAGTGTTCTCCGAGCCCTTGGGATTAGCCTGCGCAAAATGATACGTTTTTTTATCTGGATTCATAAATTGTCACCTTATATTAATCTTATCCGGCTAGTAACAGAGATACGAACCAGTATCTTATGATTAGACCCCCGACGACGGCAGTAACTGAGTATACTATCGTTCTCGCCCCTTGAGGAGATATGGCGATGACGTTGCGACCACCCTCGCGGCTTTGATTCTTTCGTTTTTGTGGGTTGCGACTACCGCTGAACTTTCCACCTTTGTTTATTTTTTTCTCGCCACTGTTATAGTCCTTTTGGGAATATGGTAGGCCATGTTCTTTATTGTATATCGCCTTTTCCTCGTCAGAGTTCAGTCCTTGGCTCTTGTCGCCTTGTCTCGCTTTTGAGCCTCCAGTTAGGTCAGAACTGTTTACCGGATCCTGCGGATAGATATAGGCATTTGCATTTCCTCCAGCAATTGGGTCAATTGAGGTGAACCTCCCCAAGGAGGGCAAGTACATACGTGCGCCCATTAGTATTACAGGGTTGTAAAACTCTTGTTCAGAAATTTTATCGTTCTTCCCTTCCCAGCTGAAGCTATCGCCATTCGCCATGTTGGCGGGAATACTGGTGCCAACCAATTTCCCAAATGGATCATAGGTAAACGTACCGGTTTGTGTGCCGCTGGAGTTGGTGGTGGCCATCACATTACCTTGGATGTCAGGTAGACTATACGTTTTATTGCTACCGTTAACAGTCATCTCTACGCCACCAGGAAGTTGAATGTATCGTTCGATAAGGTTGGCATTACTATCCATTGCGAATGCAGGTCCGTCCGTAGAGCTCGTATAGCCGTAATACGTGTTAGTTGAACCAACCAATGCCCCGTACTGACCTCGGTAGTAGGGCCTCTCGGCGCTATCCAGGTAGTACTGTAGGTTAATGTCCGTACCCCAATTCTGACGAACGAGCGTGACGTGGTTTAGGGCGTCGTAGCCGAATTGCAATCCGTCCGTATTATAGGTAGTTCCTAGCTGAGTGATGCTGCCATAGGAGTTATAGGTGGGTGTCGTTAAGGTTTGATCGGAGCTCGAAGTTAGTTGATCCGCGTAGTTGTAGCAGTAGGTGGTCGTAGTTCCGTTAACGGTTTCACTAGTGCGGTTTGAATCTTTGCCGGCATTTGCGTTATATGTCCCAGTGCAGCTAGTGGGTGTACCGAAGTTATAACTATACGAGTTGCTTCCAATACTCGCGGTAAGGAGTCGATCGGCTTTGTCATATGTATAGCTTTTTGAAGTGCCCAGTTCGGTGCCTGAAACAACATCACCAGATTGACTGCGGGTAACTGAATCGCTTGGGCCAGTTGAGCCGTTACCAAGCTTATACGACATGCTATTGGCCCGTCCGAGGCTGTCACGACCAATAGTGAGAGCTAGTTGTCCGGCAGCGGGATATGCAACGCTACTCATACGACCGTATGCATCATATGTAACAGTTGCGTACGTTGTCCCATCTAAGACCACGCTTGTGAGCTGGTTGTAGTTGTTATAGTTATATGTCTCTGTACCATACTTTGGCGAGGATACCTGGCTCAATCGTCCTAGGTTGTCATATGTAGTTGTTGTCGTGCCAGTGACAAATGAACTTGATAGTGAATCTTGGTACCCTACAGTACGCCCAAGAAGATCTAGCGTATCGGTACCTCCATCGTCTGCGATCGCTGTGACGAGTGGGTTCCCGCTAACTGCGTAGTTGTTTGTTCTTGTCATACCGCCGTTGACGCTTGATGGGATCACCTGTTGTGTTAACCTTCCTCTGGTGTCATAGGTGTTGCAGGTCCAAGCGTCAGAGTTTTGATGTTGAGCTATGATTCGACCGGCATCGTCGTAAACGTATTCTGTGCTAATACCGCCTGTTCCGTTATTGGTCGGGCTCGCGCTGGTCGTAACTTTGAGCATTCCCGCTTGTTTGAAGGTCTGATTGGTATTGCATGGATTTTGCCTAGTATCGGTACCCGCGTAGTAAGTATTAGTAGTTGTTGGGTCGTTGCTAGGTGCACCAGGCAGGCTGTTCGTCAATTGACGCAAGTAACTGCCGGTTCCGCCTTGGGTCTCGTATGTACTCGAGGTAGCCAGGTTTAGACCAGAGGGGTCTACTGTTGAACTCTGGACTAAGCCGAGTTCGGGGTTGGTTCCGTAGTTTGTGCTGGTGACGGTTGCGCCAACGGCGCTGCTAGAGTCATTTGTTGTTTGGCTGGTTGTGAGCCCATAGTTGGGTGTTAGCAGACTACCGAGTGAGCTTGTTTCAGATCCACCCGGAGGTGTCATGTATAGTTGGAGCGTTGCATTAGTCGCATTCGGTTCGTTGTAATAGTCGAGCCTGATTGGTTGCTCAGAATTCGCAGTTGTGTTGTTAAACGCAACTCCTGTATGTGAACGTTGCGCGCCATTGTTCCAGTCGTCGGTAAGTAGCTGATTCCCGACCCACAGTCGAACACCATCGTCGGAGAAGATCCGGAAATTATAGTTACCAGTGCTTGCCAGATTAATGTATCCGGTCAGGCGAACTCCCCACCCATCGCCCAATTGTGGCGTAAACGGCTGAGTGGCGTTCCAGGTTTGGTAGATATTGCCATTTGTACCACCGATTCCGGTCGTGTGGAGGGCTGGGTTCCCCCACAAGACACTAGTATTCGTGCCCGTTCCTGTGCTTGATGTCGTCACATTGTAGTAGGCAGCCGCTAGCGTTGTGCTGCCTCCATCGTAGGCTGTTTGAGTGTGAGGTACCTGTGAAGTGTAGGCTGAAAGCGGCGTGTCATATGTACTATCAGAGGGGGTAGTATCGAACCAGCTGGATGGCGCAGGACCATACTCATCTGTGGCGCGGTTATCAAAGTCGTAAAGCGTGGTAGAGAGAAGCCCGCTAGGCGCTAGGGTTGACAGTAAATTGTCCTTTGCTGAATCCCAGGTATAGTGCGTGTCCAGATTACTAATATCAATATCGTCGATCGTTCGGTCGGTCCCGTCGTATTTTATTTCCTGCGTGAACCCGTTTGGTTCGGTGGCTCCAGCGGCATGCTCATATGTGTATCCATTGAAGTATTGGTACGAGTGAGCTTGTTGGGTTGCGCCTGATAGAGCAGCAGGCTGAGTAACTGAACTAACGTGGCCGAGAGCATCGTAAGTGAATGCATTGGCTGTGGTAGTACCCTGGGTACGTACGCCTGCCGTGATGGCGTCATTGGCAAGAGTGTCTTGGAGCGAGATCATGCAACCACCGCACGAGTTTGTACCATTGTTCGGAAAGTAGCTGTAAACGGTCAGGTCGTTGCCGGGTTTCGTAATTTGCGCGAGGCGCGGGGTCGTTCCGTCGAGCGTGTAGAGCAGTTGTGTAACGTTGCCGTTTGACACGTTTACAGGTGAACTCTGAGTCCCATCTGAAGTAGCAAAGGCGCAAATCATGTTTGGAGTGCTGGAGTAGGCAACATATGGGCTCGAGACGCTCGGGCAGTTCGAATCACCGCTGTAGTAGATCTTCATCCATCTGGTCGCGGTTGTAGGGTTGCCTGGGGTTGTTTCGGTAACAGGGTCAGAAATCTGGATGAGGTGTGGCACAAAACTTCCTGTGCTTGTCCCGTAGATATACTGAAGGGCGGCTGGGTGGAGGTCGTCTGGGGCGGTGGAAGTCGACTGAATGGTACCGTTCGGGTTGAATATGTACGTCCTGCCGTCACCGTCTTCAAATGTTATGGTGCCGTCTCCATTTCGGACCATGTGGCCGTCTTCGTTCACAGGTGTCACGAAGGCACCGTTTACGAATTCATAGTCATGGGTCTGACCCGTGGAGTCATGCAATACCACACTCCCTGGGCTAATTACGGCGTAGTCGTAGGATAGGTTCCCGTCAGCGTCGATCCCGAGATTCCAGCCATCTGGGAGAACCTCCGCCTGAGGACTAAGCCATTGAGAATTCACGATCGTGTCCGGCTCACTTGGAAAACTAGCCTGTTTGACGTATAGACCGATTTGGGAGTTACTTGGGTCCCCGGCATGCGTATCTTTGTAGTAATCGACTTCAATTGGAATAGTTTGGCCAGCTGTTAATGTTACAGGGTGTTGTTGGCCATCCGTGCCGGTGTAAACAACGGGTGAGGCTGCATGATCAGACCAAGCTGACGCCGAAGGAGTTGAGTTCCCACTTAGAAATACTCTTGCTCCGTCACTTGAGCCAACGCCGAATGTGTAGGTGTCGCCAACTGGTGCGGTGAAGTATCCAGCCCACTTCACATCGTAAGTATTTGCAGGGCCGCCTGGCACAGGAGATCCTTGGCCCCAATTTAAGTTCATGCTGGTGTCGGTTCGACTAAGAAAAGTGGTTCCGTCGAAGCTGTGTGTACCATCTGTGTCATTAAAGTACTGTCCAAACAACCCGTGTGGTGTTGCGATGGGTTCGGCCCCGGTTTGGAGCCAAGTTGGGTTCACTGGACCCGTGATCACTCCATCAGTGGTTTTTACAAGGAGCTGCGTATTGTGCTGATTGCCCGTCCACGCATCATAGTCGTACTCAATCGGTACAATCTGCCCGGCAGTCAGAGTTACCGTGGAACCATAGGCGTTAGTAGGGTCTGAACTCCATGAGTTCAGGTTAATGGATCCATTAATCTTAATGATTACGCCGTCTTGGCTGGTTGACCCAAACTGGTAGGTATCAGCTTGCGGCGCGACAAAGTAGCCAGCCCATTTGATGAGAAAGTTGGTTGTATTAATAATCCCATATGATGGACTGCCGGCGCCCCAGTTAAAGCTTGGGCTGGAATCGGTTTCTGTTAGAGCAGCCGTAGTGCCTGGGAAGGTGTGTGTCCCATTAGGATCATTCCAATACTGTCCGACCAGTCCTTGTTCTGAACGTTGGGGGGAGTTGTAGTTTAAGTTAACGCCAATATCTCCTCCTAGGGCCGAGATCGAGTGGGTAGAAGCGTTGGTGCTAAGATTGCCGGTCGCAAGATCTACGCTAACAGGCCCTACTGTATCAGATTCTTGAGTAGCATCTTTGCCATTTCGGAGATCGACTTTGAACGTGTAGACCGGGCCATAGACATCAGGGGAGCCAGTGTATGTATCCCAGACCACCGGCTGCCAATAATAAGTGTTACCGTCTTGGAGTACATTGGGCGGCATTGTCCATTGGTTGAGGGGGACGCGTCCTGAGTCAGCTACAATTCCAGTGACGCTTGGGATGATGTTGAAGGGATTGCTTTGGGGAATATTCTCCGCAGTTCCCACAATGAAGCGGTACTGAGTGGATGGCTCTACGTCTGAATCCGATATTGAGCTAGTTTTGGTAAAGAAGGTCTGCTGTGTAGTAATTGACACGCCACCATTGGCTGGAGAGCCGACATCGTCCGTGAAACCGTACGGCAGCCCGTCGAAGTTGAGCGTTACCGCAGTCCTTGCATCGTTAAATTGCTTATAGGTACCACTAGTGTTTTCGTTGCCTCGCATCATCATCCAGGGGCTGAGATTTCCTGCTGCGATTGCGGCCTGATAAACTGTCGTAACGTTAATATCCGCGGGAGTATTAGTTGAGCTGTTGCTCGCTACAGTGCCATCTGATTCTCCCCAGGCGCTATCGTAACAGTTTATGCCAGATTCACAGTAGGCGTGGTTGACTTCCATAGGTTGGCTTGCAGTGGTTCCGTTTGCAACCTCAAGGTGAAGAGTCGCCGAAACAAGGTACTCATCTGTTCCCGAGGGGATCGTAAACGGTGTTTCAATAGCGGACCTCCAAACGTCTCCCGATGCATCCATGCCAACTGTTTCGCCACCGCAAGATGATGAGCTGTCGTTGCAATTGCCCGTGCCTAAAGCATCGAAGTTATAGTAATTGGTACCAACATTTACATTAATTGTTGGGTCGATATCTACAGGAAAGGCCGCGAGCGATTCACGAGCAAGCCAAGCAGAATTTAGTGAAACGCTTAGCTGGTTACCGCTAAAAGTTTGACTTAAGGGTTTGCTAAGATTAACTATTGTTGAATCGGCGGTGCTTACAGTGGGGGTAGCAACGGTGAAGCCAGTAAATGCTCCGTCAAGATTAAATGCTTCATGGATATTAGAGCTTGGGGTTAGATTGGCCCCGTTTGTAATAAAGCTAAAGTCAGTTTGAGTAACTCGGCTTTTGAGCAGGATGCTTTCCTTGAGTTGGGAGCCAGAGACTTGGTATCTAAGGTCTACGCCTTGCCATACGTTGCGATATGTAACTATTTGATCGGGGGCAGTACCTGTGACCGAAGGTTGAACACTTGTTCCTCCGGCTGCTGTGAATGAGAAGGTTTGACCGTCTTTTGTAATTTGAATCCCGTTTGACAAGATGTCGCCGAAACTAACTTGCCAAGAATTGGCCTTTGTATGCCACTTGCCTGTAGACGCGTCTTGGCTCAGTGAAGTATCGACGGTTTGCCAGCCGCCATTTGAGTCTTGGTAGTTACTGGCTTGAGGCGTGACAACGACAGACTTGCTGCCATCCGCGTTTAGATAGGTCGTGTCATTGGCGGACCGACCTTCATTTAATGTCTGGACATGCTTGAGATCAGTCTTGCCCTTACGGAACGTGGCGAGATCTGACGCTAATTTAGCATTTACAGAGTCTGGCATGGTTGCAATTTTGCCGCCAGGCAGTGTCGCGTTAGTGGCGGCGGCAAACCCATTAGAGTTTTGGTCAGCAAGAGGGTGCGGAATCCGGTTTTGGGCAGTTGCATATTCAGCCATGAGGAAGGGAGTGCCAATGCCCAGTATGTTGAGAGAGAGGGCGGCAACGGCAGCGATATGGAAGGATTTTCGTAGGGCGAGGGTTTGAAAGGAGGGTAGTTTCGGCTTCTGCCAAAATCTTTTTTTGAGTATAAAAATAGCCGACGCTTTGCCGGCAATACGGTTAAATAAAGACACATTTCCCTTGCTCATAACCTCACCCTCCTTACAGTTTCGCTTGCTGCAGCCACTTATCTTAAGTGTAAGAATTTGCTTAGAGCTAGAGCAAACGATTTTTGCTTAGCTAAGACGACTGATAGAAATTCGAAATGGTTATGGTTTATTATCCACAGCATTATTCTGAAATATTTTTTGGAGGATCAGAAGCTTCTTAAATTGTCATAAAATACTATGAGTTTTTACAGCGTTTGTGACTAAAGCCAAGTGATATCGCATCTATGGGCATCAAGCCTTGATTGGAATATTGTTTCTTAAGCTATATACATGGATTCTTTGCGTTATGTTACGAAAAAGGGCCGAGGAGCGTGTAGCTCCCCGGCCCTTTGCTGGGTATCGTTTTCGTCGGCTTGGTTAGCCGCGACTAATCCCGGCGTGTGCTAGCGCTTCTTCCAACGATCCGAACCGTTGGACGAAGACGGCTAGGCTAATGCCGTTTTGTGGCGAGCCGCCGTTGCGACATCTGACTCAGTCGACCCGATGATTCCCACCGCGGGGGTTTGGCTTGAGCCCCAATTCGCGAGCTATACCGCTCCAGGACGCGCCAAAGACCCTTGTGAAGACTTTAACGGATGGCATTTCTGAATTAGCGGCGACATCCGTACTTGTTGGCATTACGCCATCTTTGGCAGCCGCTCGGAGTTTAGCGGCAAGCTCCTCCCTGGTGTAGCCCATTCGCCTACTTGGTTTAAGCCCTACTTCTTGAGCGATGCCACTCCAAGACGCCCCGTAGGTCCTCATGAAGGTGGCACTAGATGCCATACTCGGATTGGCATCGACCTCCGTGCTGGTTGGCATCACTCCACCCTTGGCCTTGGCCAGAAGTTGAGCGGTCAGCTCAGCCTTGGTGTAGTCCGTCCGGACATTCGGTTTGAGTCCCAACTCCCGGGCTATGCCGCTCCAGTTGGTGCCGAACACAACTATGCAGGCGTCCGACGAGGCCATACTGGGGTCGGCATTGACCTCCGTGCTGGTTGGCATCACTCCACCCTTGGCCTTGGCTAGAAGTTGAGCGGTCAGCTCAGCCTTGGTGTAGTCCGTCCGGACATTCGGTTTGAGTCCCAACTCCCGGGCTATGCCGCTCCAGTTGGTGCCGAACACAACTATGCAGGCGTCCGACGAG
>Ga0265338_10005551_pt1 | contig 16418 bp, 13 predicted proteins | sample 42126metaG_FD_193579 | JGI IMG/M metagenome (GOLD analysis project Ga0265338, IMG submission 193579) | Rhizosphere microbial communities from Carex aquatilis grown in University of Washington, Seatle, WA, United States - 4-21-26 metaG | ecosystem: Host-associated > Plants > Roots > Rhizosphere... | reverse complement strand
AGCCCGCACGGAACCGGCTGATCGAGTCCGCGTCCAGCGGCGCTTCGCTGGCGGGCAGAAGCTCGATGCTCTTGATCTTGTCGGTCGAAAGCTGCGTCTCCGCATCGAACAGCCGAATGGCATCGATCGTCGAGCCGAAGAAGTCGAGCCGCATCGGCTGCTCGCTGCCCGGCGGCCACAGATCGACGATGCCGCCGCGCAACGCGAAGTCGCCCGCCTCTCGCACTGTGCTGGCGCGGCTGTAACCGTTCTTGGCAAGGAACGCCGCCAGCGCTTCGTGTTCGACATCGGCGCCAACGCGCACGATAAAGCTTGCCTCGGCAATGGCGTTGCGCGGCGGAACGCGCTGCAGCATGGCGTTGATGGTGGTGACGACAATCGCAGGTGGCGATTTGCCGTCGCGCCGCGCGAGATGCGCAAGCGTCGCCAATCGCTGGCTCTCGATGTCGGGCTTGGGCGATACGCGGTCATAGGGCAGACAATCCCACGCCGGAAACGGCAACACCGGAACACCCGGCGCGAAGAAGCGCATCGCATCCGCCGCGCTTTGCGCCTGCACATCGTCAATTGCGACAAACAGCACCAAGCCTTTGCGGCGCTGCGCAGCTTCGGTTGCGAGATACGCATCGTATCCGTTCGGCGCGCCGGTCAGCGCAAGCCGCCCGCGCTCACGCGCGATATACGTCAGACGTTCCACTTGGGATCTTTCCGGCAGCAGATGGCTTTCAGCCCTGCGAAAGTTTCATTGTCGTATTCGGCGGGGACCGGCAGCTCTTCCTGTAGCCACAGAAAAACATCCTTGTCGGGCGCATCGAGTAGTGCCTCGAATTGGTCGAGAGCTGCCTCGCCCATCGTCCCGAGCGACTCCAGCGCGAAGGCGCCGAAGATCAGATCGACCTCCTTGAAGCCCCTGCGCTGGGCGCGGAACAATAGCCGTTTGCGGCGGACCTCTTTCGAGCCACCGTTTTCCCTATTCGTCATGGGCGGGATATAGCGTGCGCGCCCTCACCCTTCCAGTGGGACAAATTGCAGGCCGCCGTTATTCTCCGGTTCCCATGCGGCCCTCGATTCTATTCCCGCTTTTTGCCGAAACGCGCACGCTTCCGGGTGTCGGCCCCAAGATCGCGAAGCTCATCGAGCGCGCCGCCGGAACGCGACTGGTCGATCTCATTTTCGATCTGCCGTGCGGGGTGATCGACCGTTCATATCGACCGAAGCTTGTTGCCGCCGAGGAAGGACGCATCATTACGGCGGAAGTGAATGTGCTGGATCATCTTCCATCGCGCGATCGGCGGCAGCCTTACAAAGTCCGCTGCACGGACGACACCGCGGCGGTCGAACTCGTTTTCTTTCATGCACGCGAAGACTATTTAAAGAAGTTGCTGCCGGTTGGCACGAAGCGACTGATCAGCGGGCGCGTTGAACGTTTTGGCGGGCGACTGCAAATGCCGCATCCCGATTATGTGCTCGCGCCCGATGAAATCGATCAGTTGCAAATGAACGAGCCGGTCTATCGGCTGACCGAAGGACTGCAATCCAAATCACTATCCAAAGCCGTTCGCGCGGCGCTTGAGAAAGTTCCGGACATGCCGGAATGGCTCGATGCTGCGCACATGCGGGTGCAAGGCTGGAAGCCGTTTCACGAGACGATCCAGTCTGCGCATTCACCGGAATGTGCGAGGGACTTGGAACCAACGTCTGCAATGCGCACACGTCTGGCTTACGACGAGTTGCTCGCCAACCAGCTGGCGCTCGTTCTCATCCGCGCGCGTATGCGGGCGGCGAAGGGACGAAGCATCAAGGGCAATGGACGATTGCGCGCGAAGGCGCTAGCTGCTTTGGCCTTTCAACTGACCGATGCGCAGAACGGCGCGTTCGTGGAAATCGAAGCCGATATGGCGGGTGATCTGCGGATGCTTCGGCTTCTACAGGGCGATGTCGGCGTGGGCAAAACCATCGTCGCGATGCTTGCGTTACTCAATGCTGTGGAAGCGGGATCGCAAGGTGCGCTGATGGCGCCGACGGAAATCCTCGCGCGCCAGCATATGAGCGCGCTTGAGCCGCTGGCCAACGCAGCCGGTGTCCGCATGGCATTGCTCACCGGGCGCGAGCGCGCGAGTCGCGATGCAGTATTGCGCGATCTGGCGGACGGCAAGATCGATATTCTCGTCGGCACGCACGCGATTTTTCAGGAAGACGTCGCTTTCCGCGACCTCGGTCTTGCTGTCATCGACGAGCAGCATCGCTTCGGCGTCCATCAGCGCATGACGTTGCAGGGCAAGGGTCACAAACCCGTCGATGTTCTCGTCATGACCGCAACGCCGATCCCGCGCACGCTCGCGCTGACGGCCTATGGCGACATGGATGTCTCTCGCCTCGCCGGCCGCCCGCCCGGACGCAAACCGGTCGAGACACGCGTGCTGTCCGCCGAACGCGTGGAGGAAGTGGTCGCGCATTTGCGCAAAGCCATCGCGAAAGGCGCTCGCGCGTACTGGGTCTGTCCGCTGGTCGAGGAATCCGAGTTCATCGACCTGACAGCGGCGCAGGATCGCGCGGCCATGCTGCGCGGCGCTCTGGGCTCCGCTGTCGGTCTCGTTCATGGCAAAATGAAAGGCCCGGAGCGGGACGCAGCGATGGCCAAGTTCAAAGCCGGAGAAACTAAGGTGCTCGTCACGACCACCGTCATCGAAGTCGGAGTGGATGTTCCGGAGGCCACCATCATGGTGGTGGAACATGCCGAGCGGTTTGGCCTCGCGCAGCTCCACCAGCTACGGGGGCGCGTCGGCCGCGGCGAAGCGAAGTCGAGTTGTCTGCTGATCTATTCACCGCCCCTGGGCGAGACGGCAAAAGCACGTCTGAAAACACTCCGTGAGACGGATGATGGCTTCGTTATCGCCGAAGAAGACCTTCGGTTGCGTGGCGCGGGCGAGATGCTCGGTACGCGGCAAAGCGGCCTGCCGGAATTTCGCTTGGCCGATCTTTCAGTGCACAGCGAGCTGCTTTCCGCAGCGCGCGACGATGCAAAACTGATCTTGGCCAAAGACCCGGAGCTCAAATCACCGCGAGGCGAAGCGTTGCGCGTGTTACTTTATCTTTTCGAGCGCGACGAAGCCGTGCGATATCTCAGGGCAGGATGACCGCGAACGTTGACTTTCTCTCTACCCTGAATGCCGCGCTCGCACGGGCATTGCCCGGCTTCGAGCGCGTAGAGACCATCACGCGATTGTCAGGCGGCGCGAGCCAGGAGACATGGTCCTTCGATGCGCTGATTAGCGGCAAGACCGAACCATTGATCCTTCGCCGCTCACCGGGGGGCGGCGAGCGAGTAACTACCGGATCGTCCTCCGTGCCGCTGGAGATGGAAGCGGTCGTTATCGAAGCCTCTCGCGAGACCGGCGTAAGGGCGCCGCGGGTGCGCTATGTGCTGAAGCCGGAAGACATGGTGGGGCATGGCTATGTAATGGACCGCCTGACCGGCGAGACCATCGCGCGCAAAATTTTGCGCGATCATGAGTTCGACGCGATCCGACCGGAGCTTGCGCGCCAGTGTGGTGAAATTCTTGCGCGCATTCATGCTGTCGGAACGGACAAACTCTCCGCCGTTCTCCCCATAATCGACGGTCCGACGCAACTACACCGGTACCGCGATCTCTACGATGCTTACGACTATCCACATCCGATGTTCGAATATGCGTTCAAATGGCTTGAGCCACGCATGATGAAAGCGAAGCGTCAGACATTGGTGCATGGCGATTTTCGGCACGGCAATCTGCTCATCTCGCCGAAAGGCGTCGAAGCCGCGCTCGACTGGGAGCTAACCCATATCGGCGATCCGCTGGAAGATATTGGCTGGATCTGCACGAATTCCTGGCGCTTTGGTGTGGCGGAGAAAGTCGTCGGCGGCTTCGGCGATCTGGATGATCTGCTTGTAGGATATAAAAATGCCGGTGGCGGCATTATCGATCGCGACGATGTCCGCACATGGATCGTCTATGGCTCGCTCAAATGGGGCGTGATGTGCATGTCCATGTATCAAGGGTTCAAAAACGATGGATCGGTGGAGCGCGCCGCTATCGGACGCCGCTGTTCGGAAACCGAGATCGATCTCGTCAACCTCATCATTCACGGGAAGCTCTGAGCCATGATGGATCAACCCTCGATGCGCGAACTTGTGGAAGCCGTGCGCGACTTTCTCGAAACCAAAGCGATGCCAGAGCTAAAAGGCCACACTGCCTTTCATGCGCGCGTCGCAGCCAACGCACTGGCTATTGTTGCGCGAGAGCTGGAGCGCGGCGCGACATCCGACAGTGCGGAGTTGGACCGGCTAAAGAAACTTCTTAATCGCGACGGATCGCTCGAAGAACTCAATCGTGAACTGTGTAACCAAATCCGTTCGGGCAAGCTCGATATAGTGTCGCCCACGCTGAAACAGCATCTTGAACTGACAACGCTCGACAAAGTATCGATCGATCAACCGAATTATTCCGGTCTCAAGATCGCGCAATCGCGCCAGGAGAAAGCATGAAGACCCGCGCTGCTGTCGCTTTTGCTGCTGGTAAACCGCTCGAAATTGAAGCCGTCGATCTCGAAGGCCCGAAAGCTGGCGAAGTGCTGGTCGAGATCAAGGCGACCGGTATCTGCCACACAGACGCGTTCACGCTTTCTGGCGAAGACCCCGAAGGCATGTTTCCCGCGATCCTCGGCCACGAAGGCGCGGGCGTCGTTGTCGAAGTTGGTACCGGCGTGAAATCGCTCAAGCCCGGCGATCACGTCATTCCGCTCTACACGCCTGAATGCCGCGAGTGCGATTATTGCACCAGCCACAAGACCAATCTCTGCCAAGCGATCCGCACCACACAAGGCAGGGGCGTGATGCCAGACGGCACATCGCGCTTCTCATACAAAGGCAAACCCGTGCTGCATTACATGGGCTGCTCGACCTTCGCGAACCACACGGTGATGCCGGAAATCGCTCTCGCGAAAATCCGCTCCGACGCGCCTTTCGACAAGGTCTGCTATATCGGCTGCGGCGTGACCACGGGCATCGGTGCAGTGATTTTCACCGCGAAGGTCGAGCCCGGCACCAATGTCGTTGTCTTCGGACTCGGCGGCATCGGACTTAACGTCATCCAGGGCGCGAAGATGGCCGGCGCGAACATGATCGTCGGCGTCGATCTCAATCCCGCGCGCGAAAAGCTCGCGCGGCAATTCGGCATGACACATTTCGTCAATCCGAAAGATGTCGGCGGCGATTTCGTCGGCCATCTCGTTGAACTCACCAAGGGCGGCGCCGATTATTCGTTCGAGTGCATCGGCAATGTGAAGACGATGCGTCAGGCGCTCGAATGTTGCCACAAGGGTTGGGGCACGAGCATCATCATCGGCGTTGCCGGCGCGGGGCAGGAAATCTCGACCCGGCCGTTTCAGCTTGTTACGGGACGCAACTGGCGGGGCACCGCGTTCGGCGGCGCCAGAGGCCGCACGGACGTTCCGCGCATCGTGGACTGGTACATGGACAAACGCATCGAGATCGATCCGCTCATCACGCACACGATGCCGCTCGAAAAGATCAACGACGCCTTCCACCTCATGCACGAAGGCAAGTCGATCCGGTCAGTCGTGATCTATTAATAATCCGTACACGGACTATTATGCACCCTGCGCGCCGATGATCGCGACCGAGCACACGTTCATGTTCGGCGCACCACCGAGATTGTGCGTCAGTCCGATCTTCGGATTCTTCAACTGACGCGCGCCGGCACGGCCCTGAAGCTGCAGATACATTTCGTAGAGCATCCGCAAATCGCTTGCGCCGATAGGATGGCCGAAACATTTCAATCCGCCATCGATCTGGCACGGCACCTGCCCGTCAGCATCGTAAAAGCCGTTCATCACGTCTCGCCACGCTTCGCCTTCTTTGGAGATGTGCAGGTCTTCCATCGTCACAAGCTCGGTGACCGAGAAACAGTCATGCACTTCCATCATTGAGACTTCGTCGCGCGGATTTTTGATGCCGGCTTCTTCGTAAGCGCGCTTGGATGCGATGCGCGCCGTGTGGAAGTAGGACCCATCCCAGGAATTGTGCTGGCTCTCCAGACCATTCGACAGCGCCAGCTGCAGCGCTTTGACGGTAATGAGATCTTTCTTGCCCATCGCGCGCGCGATTTCCGGCGTCGTCACAATTGCGCAGGCGGCGCCATCCGACACGCCACAGCAATCGAACAAGCCAAGCGGCTCGGCGATCATCGGCGCGTTCAGGCACATCTCTTCGGTGATCGCCTTCTGCAAATGCGCTTTCGGGTTCTTCGTGCCGTTGGCATGGCTCTTCACCGACACATGCGCGATGGCACGTTTCAGGTCATCCTTCGAGACGCCATGTTTGGTGCGATAGGCCGAGGCAAGTTGCGCGAAATTGCCGGGTGCCGACCCGTTGGCGCTCCACAGCGGGTTGAGCGTCCCATTCTCTCGCTGCGGCAAACCGCCATAGCCTGTGTCCTTCAGTTTCTCGACGCCTAGTGCGAGCGCGATGTCGCAGGCGCCCGCCGCTACGGCATAGACCGCGCCGCGGAATGCCTCCGAACCTGAAGCACAGAAATTCTCGACCCGCGTGACGGGAATGTTAGGAAGCCGCAAGGCGACGGAAAGCGGCGTGCCACCATTGCCCACGTGCTGCTCCGGCATGGCGGTTGAGAACCATGCGGCCTGGATCTGGTTCACGTCCACTCCGGCGTCCTGGATGGCCTCCAGATACGCCTCAACCATCAACTCCTCGGCCCCCGATTCCCAGCGTTCGCCGAACTTGGAGCAGCCCATCCCGAGGATTGCGACCTTGTCCCTAATGCCTGCTGCCATGTTGCACTCCTCGTTCTGACTGCCTGTCATCTAATGCCCACCGAAATGGGCAGTAAAGTCGGACCTGAAGATGACGCTCCGTCGTTTTCAAAAGGTACATTCGTTTTCGACTAAAGGGGGTGGGTGTCCCCCCTGCTCCGTCGGCAGGTTCACACCAACCGCAAGCATACCAGATACCGCTCCTATGTAAAGGGAAATATTCCATACTGGATTAGCGGAACTATTCCGCGCAAAGTGGGGAACTTTCAGCCGGGCTCGGCGTTCTTTCTCCGTAGCCGCGGCTGATGTTCGCGGGCTGCAGAGAAGCGCACGCGACGCAAAAAGGCGCATCGTTCCAAACCACACAGGAGTTGTTCCATATGAAGAAATTTGCAATCGCGACGGCCGCAGCCGCCCTTGCTCTCGGCGCACTCGCAGCGGCGCCCGCAGAGGCCGCAGGCGTGAAGGTGGGCGTTTTGACCTGCCATGTTTCCAGCGGCTGGGGATTCGTTTTCGGCTCGTCCAAAGATCTGCGTTGCAGCTATCGTCCGAATTCGGGCGCGCCGGAACATTATGTCGGCACCGTGCAGAAGTTCGGCGTTGACCTCGGTTACACCGAAGGCGGCGAGCTTATCTGGGGCGTGGTTGCCCCGACGTCTTCGCTAAAGCCGGGTGCTCTTGAAGGCGGTTATGCCGGCGCGACAGCGTCTGCTGCTATCGGCGTCGGCCTCGGCGCGAACGTGCTGATCGGCGGTCTGGACAAGTCCATCGCCCTGCAGCCACTCAGCGTCGAAGGCATGAAGGGCGTGAACGTGGCGGCGGGCATCGGCGCCATCGACCTGAAATTCGCGCGCTAAACCTCGTTACATGTGAAGCGAAAAGCCCCGCCGGGAAACCGGCGGGCTTTTTGTTTAAGCAGGCTGGATGGATTAATTCCCTCTGCCGCTGTCCCGTCATCACCGGGCCTGTCTCGGTGATCCATTTTCCAGAGATCGATAATTCTGCACCACTACTGGAAAATGGATGGCCGCCACGAGGGCGGCCATGACGAATTGGAGTATGGACTCTCCAGCATTATCTCAAGCCGCGTTTTGCAGCTTTGGGCGCCTGAGGTCGGCCGCAAGCCCCTCGCCCATCAAATCCACAAAGTTATCGCAATAGAAGCGTTCGATCGCGCGCGGCGACGTATTCGCCAAGCTATCGTTGAAGCGCTTTAGCGGATTGCGCCCGCCTTCAACATGCGGGAAGTCGCTGCTGAACAGGCAAATTTCCTCGCCCGAATTGGCGATGATCCAGCCGGCATCCTCATGCGGATACGGCGTAACACGCAGCTGGCGGCGCACGATCTCGCTCGGCCGCGCGGAAAGCTTCTGCAGCCGTTCTTCGTTTTTGATGAAGGCCTGCGCGGCGGAGTCCATATTGCGCATCCAACCCGGCAGCCATGACGCGCCAAGTTCGATAGCGCCGAATTTCAATTTCGGGAAACGGTCGAATACACCGTCGAAGATCAGTGCGGCCAGCGTATTCATTGCGGAATGCGGAATCGGCATGTAGCTGACGGAGGTGAAGTTCTCCTCGCCGCCGTGGAAATCCTTCACGCGCGGCAGTCCGTTTTCGAAATAGGCAGGATTGAGTTTCTCTTCGCCGCCGACATGGAACACGATGGGAAGCCCAGCTTCCTGGGCCATCGCCCATAGAGGTTCGAATGCGATATGGCTCGGCGAATGGGCGCGCGGCGGCTTCGATGGCAGCAGCAACGCCTTGCAGCCCATCTTGATGGCTTCGCGCGCGGTTTCGATAGTTCTCTCGAAATCCGACAATGGAATGTAAGCCGTCCCGAGGAAGCGGCGATCCACCGAACAGAAATCCACCATCATGCGGTTGTGGGCCTGCGCCGTGGCGTAAGCGAGTTCGGGATTGCCGTCGTCCAATCCGAAATTGCCCAGACACCAGGTGGTAAAGATCAATTGGCTCGAAAAACCGAGCAGATCGAGCGCATGCGGGCGATCCTGCTTTCGGAATGCACCGAGCGCTTCGTAATTCTTGCGAAGAAGAATGTTCGCGTCCGATCCGGCGCGAAACTCCGCATCGTCATGCAGTCTGTTGGCGTGCTTCACGAGCTTTCCGTCGCGCGGCCATGCTTTCAGCTTCGGCAAATCGTCGTAAGCCGCGCGATATCTCGGATCGAGAAACGCATCCAGACAATCGGTCATTTCCATCAGATGGGAATCGGCATCGTGAACGACGCGGTTCTCGACATAGGGCATGGCGGCCTCCCGGATGTTTTCATTCGATCTTAGCAGAACGGCGGGCGCGTCAAGCCCCGAAGCGATCGAGCCGGAAGGCCGAAAGATCGTGGGGGGAGCGGCCGTCCAGCGCCAATTCCGCCAGCGCTTCGCCGATAGCGGAGGAGTGCTTGAAGCCGTGCCCTGAACAGGGCGAGGCAAGGATCACCCGGTCACTACCGGGAAGACGATCGATGACGAAGCCTGCGTCAGGCGTGACGGTGTAGAGGCATGTCACGGCTCGTAAGCAACTCGGTTTCACGCCTTTGAAATTCGGTGCGACGTGGGCTTCATACATATGGTCAGTTTCGGACTGCGCGACTTTGCGGATCACGTCCCGGGGCGTCGTTTCAATGGCATATTGCTCGGTGGCGATCTTCATCCCAAATTCGTCGATGGCCGGAAATCCGTAGATCCCTTGTTTCGAATCGCGCGGCTCCCAGATGAAGATCGGGAATCTCTCGGGCGGGTAGGCCCCGCGATTTTCGACATCGAACCAGTACAAAACCTGCCGATGAATTTTGAACAATCGTGCGATTTCGGACGGCAGAATAGGCGGCAGCCAAGCTCCGATCGCCAAAATAACCTTCGCGGCTCCATAGGTGCCTTTATCGGTCGTCAGATGAACCCCATCGCCCGCTTCCTCGAATGACTTCATCGTTTCGCCGGTAACGATCTTCGCGCCACGTTTTTGCGCAAGCTCAAGCTCAGCAGCGATGCACGCTTCCGGACGGACGAAACCCGCGGCGGGTTCGTAGTATCCCTTCTCGCCGTCCTGCACGTTGAATTGCGGAAAACGCTTGCGGATTTCGTCCGCGTTCAACAATTCATGCGCGATGCCAAATTTGCGCGCCGCTGCAACCGTGTTCTGGAAAAAACCGGAAACGTGCGTGACGGCGCGCGTCTGCGCACTCGAAATAACCAGTCCGCCATTCTGGGTTAGCAGCGTGCGCCCGGTCTCGCGCTCGATTTCGCGCCAGATCTCGTGGCTGCGCATGGCCAAGGGCGTGTAATGAACGCCCTCTCCGATAGCGAGCCGCGTGATGCGCGTGGCGCCATGGCTGGAGCCGAGATCGTGCGGCGGCGCGAAACGGTCAATGCCAAGCACCTTCGCGCCGCGTTTGGCAAGTTGATAGAGCGCGGCCGAGCCTGCTGCGCCAAGGCCGACGACGATGGCGTCGTGGTGCGCCATTCTATTAAACCGGCATCGCTTTCCAGAAATAGCGCACGAAGCCGCGCTTCTCGTCGCGATCTTTTACGCGGAACACCATTTTCACTTTTGTGCCGGAATCGATCTGGCCCTGCTCGACATCGGTGATGTCGGTCATCAGCCGCCCGCCATCGGCGAAGGTGATCATGCCGTAGTGGTTGGGCGGCGACAGCGAATAAGTGAGAAAGTCCGCCGACCACGATAGCACCGTGCCTTGCTGATCGGCGAAGCTGTACGGATCCTGGCTATCGACCGCCTTGCAGTTCGGATTGACACAGATGCGCGTGCGCGGAAATTGCGCCGTTCCGCAGACGCGGCACTTGCCGCCGACAAGACCCATCAGCATGTCGTTCTTGCGGTACAACGTGGTCAGCGCGGTGCGCTTGTCCACTTCCGCGCGCATGCCCTTTTCCAGTTCGATCAAGCCGTTGAAGCCGAGAAACTTGTTGTAGTTGGTTTCCTCCTTTCGCCGCGCGAGCGAACCGGAAACCCCGTGACGCTTGATGCTGGCTATTTCCGGTGTTGCTTCGAACAACAGCACATCGCAGCCCTGGCCGAATTGCGCGATGAGGATGTTTTCGCCTGGCTGCGCGCTTTCCAGCGCGTGCGCCAGCATGACAAGCGCATGGGCCGATCCGGCATCACCTACATTGCCCGCAAGATTGTCGCGCACCTTTGCCGGATCGATACCCGATGCCTTCGCGAGCGTCTGATCTAGTTTCGCAAACGGGCATGGCAGAATGAGATGCGCGATGTCCGCACCTTTCACGCCCGTCTTGTCGAGCAATGCCTTTATCGCGGCAGGAACAATCTTCGAATAACCCTCATCGCGAATCCAGCGTTCTTCCCAGCCATAATCGAAATCTTCATCCGCACCGCGAAAGTGATCCACGAAGTCCAGTGTCACCGAATGCGAACCAATAAATTTCGCGATCACCTTATCGTTGCCGACCACAAAGGCCGCAGCGGCATCGCCATAAGCCAGTTCAGCCGGGGACGCTGCGCGCGCTTTGCGCTTCTCGCCCGCCACCACCAATGCGGATTTTGCCCGTCCCGCCTTCACGCCATCTAGCGCTGCGATCAGCGCCGATGTTCCCGCGCGCTGGGACGAAGCGATATCTATTGACGAGATCGCGTCCGGCAAACTTAACGCCTGCGCCACAATGCCCGCGTTCTGGCGGTCGGAGAATGGCATTGTGGTTGACGCAAAATATATCGCCTCAACGAAGGCGCGGTCCTTGATCGGATCGTTCGCGGGGATGCAGTCGCGTGCGGCTTCCACAGCCATCGTTACCGCGTCTTCGTCGAAATTTGCCATTGCGCGCTCGCCTTTGGCCACGCCCATCAAATTAGGCGCGAACCAGGCGTTCGCCTGCGCCGCCGCTTTGCGCTGCAAACGGAGCCGCGGAATGTAAGCGCCATAAGATGTGATGCCGGTCATGCCTGTCGCCCGCTAGGATTTTCAGATCGCGGCGAGAGAACCAGCTTTGCCGGAAGCTGACAACCGCCCGTCAGCCTCTCGCAACGAAGCAGGAAAGGCCCTTGGCCTTCAGCTGATCGCAGAGCGCCGCTGGATTGGAAACCGGATCGGTGCGTAGGCGATAATAATGGCCCTTGCCCGGAACATCGGCGAGGACGATATGCGGCGCGATACCGTCGAGCAATCCGCCCGCTCGGCTCAACATATGATTCCAGCCGTTCGCTGCGTCAGCCTGTTCGCGCCATGCACCGAGCTGCACCGCAGCGCCGGATTTTGTCGCGTCAACATCCGCGGTCGCGGGCTGGGCATCAGGTGCCGCAACGACAGAAGCCAGTTCAGTCTGCCGGCGCACATGGCGCCGCGGCGCCGGTGGATCGCTGGTGATTATCGATGTGCGCAGGGGCAGCGCAGCATCGGTGTCCCCGGAGGCGAGAACCAGATTGGCCGGCTGTGCCGAATTGTCGACTGTGATTTCCGGCGCGGGCGCAACGAAATCGACGCGCTTCACATCGTCTTCAAGCGCCGCCAGCCGTTGCGAGGCGGGTGCATATTGCGAATTGGCGGCAAGAGCTTTGCGGTAGTAACCGCGCGCCGCCAGCGTATCGCCCTGCACTTCGGAGATCTTGCCCAGACCGTAGAGGGGAAATTCCGGCGCGTTGTCGCCGGCAATCAGCGCCGCTTCGTAATCCTTGCGCGCATCAAGAAGTTTTCCGCTGCGCCGATAGGCATTTGCTCGATTGTTCAGCGCGGGCGCGAATTTCGGCATGATGCCGATGGCGGCCGAATAATCCTTGATGGCGTCTGCGGTTCGGCCCATCTCGTCGAAGGTCACACCGCGATCAAACAAAGCGCGCGCCAATTCGTCCGGGCGCAAAACATTCAGCACGATGGCGCTGGTGAAATCGTCATTGGCCGATGCATGCGCCTGCATCTGCTCGCGTGCCAATCCGCGATTGAGGACCAGATCGGCGCGCTCCAGCGGCAGCAAATCGGGCGCATTGAGCGCAGCGGTGGCAAGATTCTCGGCATCCTGTGCCCGGCCATCCCGCAGCGCGGTGGCGATTGCGGATATGCTGGATTGCGCGGAAGCGGGATCGTCGGCGCGCACAGCCGATGGCAGGCCGGCCAAAAGCATAGCCGCCAAAACCCGCATGTGATTTCCTAATGCCACCGAATTCCCCGCGCCGGGCCCCAACGATCGCCAATCAGCCGGTCATACGATGATAGGTGCGGAACCAATCCACAAAGCGCGGAATGCCCTCCGAAAGAGAAATTCTGGGGACAAATCCGAAGTCCTGTGCGGCGCGCGAGATATTGGCATAGGTCTCGCGCACATCGCCTGGTGGTCCCTCCGCCTGTTCGATTCGGGCCTCTTTGCCGGTCGCCGCTTCGATGGCGCGGACGAGTGCAAGAATCTCCTCCGGGTGGCTATTGCCGAGGTTATAGAGACGATGCGGGGCGCCGCCTTTCTCGCCGGCGAATGGCGTTTCCACGATTCGCACGAGCGCCGCCACGATGTCGTCTATGTAAGTGAAATCGCGCTTGAGCTTGCCGCCGCCGAAGACAGGGATGGCCTTGCCCTTCAAGATCGCATCGGTGAACGACCAGTAGGCCATGTCAGGCCGGCCCCAGGGCCCATACACCGTGAAGAAACGAAGGCCGGTTTGCTTCAGTCCATACAGCTCCGCATGGGAATGCGAGAGCAACTCCCCCGCACGCTTGGTCGCGCCATAATAGGAGACCGGTTTGTCGGCACGGGCGTCTTCCGAGAATGGCGCTTTCGTATCATTGCCATAAACCGAACTGGATGAAGCATAGACAAGTTGGCCAAGGCGGGACTGTCCGCGGGCAAATTCCAGAACATTCTGATGGCCGACAAGATTGGAGCGCGTGTAGGCCGCCGGGTCCACGAGCGCGTAACGCACCCCGGCCTGCGCAGCGAGATGAAGAATGACGTCGTAGCGCTCGTTTCCCGCAGCACTGGTTAGGGCACCCGGCGCGGCGATATCGGCTTTCACGAATCGGAATCCAGACAACGCGGAAAGCTGATCGAGGCGCGCCTGCTTGAGCGCAGGATCGTAGTAGGCGTTCAATTCGTCGATGGCGGTAACGCTGTGGCCGCGTGCCAGCAAAGCCTTCGCGGCATAAAAGCCGATGAAGCCCGCGCCGCCGGTCAGGAATATCCGCATGCTCGCCCTCGAACGCCGCCCCAGGTGGACAAAAGTGGACGGCGGCGGGCGCCTTATGCCATGAAACTCGGGCAAATCCACAGACCAGAAGCCGATTCAAAATGGCCAAACCAAGCCCCGTTCGCAAGGCCGTTCTTCCTGTTGCCGGGATGGGAACACGCTTTCTTCCCGCGACCAAAGCCGTACCGAAAGAAATGTTGCCCGTCGTGGACAAACCGGTGGTTCAATACGCGGTCGAAGAAGCGCGCGAGGCCGGAATCGAACAATTCGTGTTCGTGACGGGACGCGGCAAGAATGTCATCGAAGATCATTTCGATCACGCTTATGAGCTTGAAGCGCTGCTGAAAGAGCGGGACAAAACCAAGGAACTGGATTCGCTATTGGAAAGCTTGCCGAAATCCGGCTCGGTCAGCTTCACGCGCCAGCAAAAACCGCTCGGTCTCGGGCACGCGGTATGGTGTGCGCGCCATTTCATCGGCAACGAACCATTTGCCGTTTTGCTGCCTGACGATCTGTGCGTCGGCAAACCCGGCGCGCTGAAGCAGATGATGAAAGCCTATAACGACGTCGGTGGCGGCGCAGTGATTGCGGCCGAAGAACGCCCTCAATCGGAAATCCACCGCTACGGCGTGATCGCACCTGGCAAGATCGACGGCAACGTCATCGAAGTGAAGGGCATGGTCGAGAAGCCTAAGGCCGAGAAAGCCCCGTCGCTTCTGCGAATTGTGGGTCGCTACATTTTGCCCGCGGAAGTTTTCACCGAGTTAGACCGCAAGGAAAAGGGTGCTGGCGGCGAGATTCAGTTGACCGATTCGATGCAGCGCCTGATAGGCCGTCACCCTTTCCATGCCGTAACCGCCAAATGCGACTGGTACGATTGCGGCGACAAGGTCGGCTTCCTGAAAGCGAATATCGCTCTCGGCCTTTCTCGGCCCGATATCGCGCCGGCGCTGCGTAAGATGCTAGCCGGTGTAAAACTATAGGGTTTTGGCGGCCGCAATTCTGATCGGCCAGCGATTGTTAAGAATTTCCCACTATCTTGCGCTGCGCTAGATTGGCCGCGCGGAGGGCTATGGATTCGCGCGCAAGGACCGTTATCGATGGATCAACGCACGCCTCACCACCCCGACAAGGAATTCGAGCAAAAACTCGGAAGCCGCACGCTGAACGTCGCGATCATAGGCTTGGGTTATGTCGGCCTGCCCTTGGTGCATGTTTTCTGGCAAGCCGGGCTGAACGTTACCGGTTTCGACATCGATCCCGACAAGATCGTGAAGCTTCAAGCCGGCGCTAGTTACATCAACCATTTCGCGGCCGCGCGCGTTCAGGAGATGAACAAATCCGGGCGCTTCACCGCGACCGCGGACTTCTCGCGTCTCGCTGAAGCCGATGCCATTCTCATCTGTGTTCCGACGCCGATCACGCCGACTCGCGAACCCGATCTCAGTTTCGTCGTGAAAACGAGCGAAGAAATCGCAAAGCATTTCCGCAAGGGCGCGATGATCGTGCTGGAATCCACGACATACCCTGGGACCACACAAGAGGTCGTGTTGCCGATCCTCGAGGCTAGCGGCATGAAAGCAGGCACAGACTTTCATCTCGCCTTCTCACCGGAGCGCGAAGATCCCGGTAGCGCTATCGAGACCAAGACAATTCCCAAGATCGTCGGCGGTATCGACGCCTATTCGGGAGAGCTAGCTGCCCGGTTCTATGCACTGGGCTTTTCCAAGGTTCATAGAGTCAGCGATGCTTCGACCGCCGAAGCTGTCAAAATAACGGAAAACATCTTCCGCGCCGTGAACATCGCGCTGGTGAACGAACTGAAGCTCGCCTATTCGCGCATGGGCATCGACATCTGGGAGGTTATCGACGCCGCGAAGACCAAGCCATTTGGCTTCATGCCGTTCTATCCAGGGCCGGGCCTTGGCGGGCATTGTATCCCGATCGATCCTTTTTACCTCTCGTGGCGCGCGCGCGCCTTCGAAGTCGATACACGATTCATCGAACTCGCGGGTGAAGTGAACCGGGCCATGCCCCGCATCGTCGTGCAAACTTTGGCCGACGCGCTGAGCAACCGTTTCTCCAAGGCGCTCAATGGCGCGAACATTCTAATCTGCGGCATCGCTTACAAGAAAGATGTGGACGATTTGCGCGAAAGCCCCGCCCTTCGCATCATGGAAATCATTCAGAGCCTCGGCGGGAACGTGTCCTATTACGATCCTTACATCCCGGTCATTCCGCGCACGCGAGAGCACGCGGCACTGCAGAACATGGAAAGCATCTCTTTCGATGCCGCGACGATTGGTGCGTTCGACGCGGCGCTTATCACGACGGATCATACCGACGTGGATTATGCGGCGTTGGTAACCTGGTCGAAGCTCGTCGTGGATACACGCAACGCCACAAAGACGATCATCGACAAA
>Ga0265338_10005549_pt1 | contig 16421 bp, 7 predicted proteins | sample 42126metaG_FD_193579 | JGI IMG/M metagenome (GOLD analysis project Ga0265338, IMG submission 193579) | Rhizosphere microbial communities from Carex aquatilis grown in University of Washington, Seatle, WA, United States - 4-21-26 metaG | ecosystem: Host-associated > Plants > Roots > Rhizosphere >... | reverse complement strand
CATACAAGGTAGCGGAAGCGTCGTCCGTGCAAGTGCCGTATCTCGGCCTCGCAGCGGCGCTGATGCTGGTTGCCGTGCTCATTGCAATCACAAAATTGCCCAAGATCGAGGCGTCGACAGTTCAATCTGCCGACGGGGATTCGCACGATCATCGTCATGTGAGCGCATGGCACTATCGCCATCTTCTCCTCGGAGCGGTGGGAATATTTGTTTATGTGGGGGGTGAAGTAGCGATCGGCAGTTTTCTCGTCAACTATATCAGCCAGCCGTCGATCGGCGGGATGGACGTCGCCGAAGCGGGCAAATTTGTTTCGTTCTATTGGGGAGGGGCGATGGTCGGCCGTTTTGTAGGATCCGTGGTTATGCGCTATACCAAACCTGGGAAAGTTTTGGCCGTTCATGCCGCCGCCGTCATGGTGCTTGTCATTACCTCGATGATTACCACAGGCCATGTTTCGATGTGGGCAATTCTCTCAGTCGGCCTTTTTAATTCGATCATGTTCCCGACGATCTTCACTCTTGCGATCGACGGACTCGGCAAACACACGGGACAGGCCTCCGGAATTTTGTGCATGGCAATCGTCGGAGGAGCAATCGTTCCCGTCGTTCAGGGATTCCTTGCTGATAGTATCGGAATTCAGCACGCGTTTATTCTGCCCGTGCTGTGTTATGCGTACGTTGCATTCTATGGATGGAAAGGGCATGTCCCTTCGTACAAACATCTCGCATAAGTAATTTCGCAGCCGCCCTCTTTCTCTCCCTCGTCGCGGGAGAAGAGACGGCGGCGACACATTGGCTCACATCCTAATCTTGAATTCATATGAAAACCTTATTGACTTCTCTCGTCCTCGCCTTCATTGCCCCTCTTTTTATTTTGGCGCAAACAAAACCTCCGGAACAACACATTGACTCGCTCATCGCCAGTATGACACTGGAGGAAAAGGCGGGTCAGCTCTCTCAATTTTCCGGCGGCTGGACCAATATGTCGACGAACAGCACCGTGACGGCTGAGCAGAGAGCTATGGTCAAAGAGGGAAAAGTCGGATCGTTTCTGAATGTTTTCGGGTCGGAGATCACGCGCGAATTGCAGCGCATCGCGGTTGAGGATTCTCGGATGAGAATTCCGCTTCTGTACGGATTCGACGTCATTCACGGATTCCGGACAACTTTTCCTATTCCGCTCGCCGAAGCAAGCAGTTGGGATCCCGAAGCGGTAGAAAAGGCGGAGCGCACCGCGGCAGTCGAAGCCGCTGCTGCGGGGATACACTGGACCTTTGCTCCAATGTTGGACATTGCGCGCGACCCGCGCTGGGGTAGGATCGCAGAAAGTTCGGGTGAAGATCCTTATCTTGGCTCCGCGATGGCGCGGGCGCGAGTGAAGGGTTTTCAAGGCGAGAATGGATTAGCGGATAATGCCGTGCTCGCCTGTGCTAAACATTTTGCAGCGTACGGCGCCGCAGAAGGAGGGCGCGAGTATAATACTGTCGATATATCCGAACGTTCGCTCCGCGAAACGTATCTTCCGCCATTCAAAGCAGCGCTCGACGCGGGGGCCGTGACGTTTATGAGTTCGTTTAATGAAATTGCCGGCGTGCCGAGCACGGGAAATCGTGCGCTTCTCACCGGCATCTTACGCGATGAATGGGGCTTCAAAGGTTTTGTCGTCAGTGATTGGACCTCAATTCCTGAAATGCGTGCGCACGGCATTGTCGCGACGGATGAAGAAGCGGGGGCTCTGGCCGTAACAGCGGGGACCGATATGGATATGGTCGGGGGAGTCTATCTTCAGTACCTTCCCGCGCTGGTGCGGGAGGGAAGAATTCCAGTGCAAACGGTGGATGAAGCAGTCCGGCGAGTCCTGCGCGTGAAGTTTCGGTTGGGATTGTTCGAAAATCCGTACCGCTATTGCGACGCGGAAAAAGAACGCTCGCTTATTTATACCGATGCAACTCGTGCAGCCGCGCGTGCAATGGCACGAAGATCGATCGTGCTCCTGAAGAATGGAAAAAATGTATTGCCGTTGAACAAAGACATCCGGACAATTGCTCTGATAGGCCCGCTTTCCGATGACCGCGATAATCCCCTCGGACCCTGGGCACAGGCGGGCCGCCCTTCAGATGTTGTGACGGTGTTGGAAGGAATAAAGGCGGCAGCGGCGCACTCCTGCAAGGTTATCTACGCGCGCGGCTGTGGAATCACCGACTCGCTGCCCGCAAAAGATTTTTACGAGTCCGTCAGAGCTGCTAAACAGGCGGATGTCGTCATCATGGTCCTCGGTGAATCGTTGAACATGTCCGGCGAAGCGGGAAGCCGTTCAAATCTCGATCTCCCCGGGAATCAGGAGAATCTCCTGGAGGCGGTCTGCGCGGTTGGAAAACCTGTCGTGCTTGTGCTGATGAACGGCAGGCCGTTGACACTTCCGTGGGCCGCGGACCACTGTGATGCCATCGTCGAATCGTGGTTTCTCGGTGTCCAGTCGGGAAATGCAATAGCCGACGTCCTCTTTGGCGAGTATAACCCGAGCGGGAAATTGCCCGTCAGCTTCCCGCGCACGGTGGGCCAGGTGCCGGTCTATTACAATCATAAGAATACAGGGCGGCCGACGAATGACAGCAATCGGTTTACTTCCAAATATATAGATGTTCCCAACACGCCGTTGTATCCGTTCGGCTACGGTTTGAGCTATACGACATTTTCCTACAAGGATCTTGCGCTATCATCCAAAAAAATTACCGCCGACGGCAGCGTGAGCGTTACGGTCAACGTGACAAACAGCGGCCATCGGGACGGCGAGGAAGTCGTTCAGTTGTATATTAGAGATGTTGCGGGGAGTGTAACGCGGCCCGTGAAAGAACTGCGGGGCTTCAAAAAAATCTCGCTGAAAGCAGGCGAAACAAAGAGAGTTGAATTTGCTTTGGAACCTGACGATCTTGCAATATGGAACCGGGAAATGAAATGGGCGGTTGAGCCAGGCTCGTTCAGAGTATTCGTCGGCACCAATTCCGCCGACAATCTTGAAGACGGGTTTGAGGTGGTCCAAAGGCATTGATGAAAAATATGAGCACGACAATAGTGCAGGTTCTCTTCATCCTCCTCGCTTCCGCCGGATGCAAGAAGAGCGCTCCGACAGAAGCGGCGCAAACTTCGCAGGCGGATTCTATTCCGGCGATCCCCGGATGGACGCTTGTCTGGAACGATGAATTCAACGGTGCAGCCGTCGATCCCGGAAAATGGGAGTATGAAGTGAACGGTGACGGCGGCGGGAACAACGAGCTTCAATACTACACCTCCCGTCCGCAGAATTCGTATGTCGACAGCGGAAAACTGGTTATCGAGGCGCGGAAGGAGGACTATTTAGGCAAGTCGTATACGTCCGCCCGCATGCGAACGAAAATGAAAGGCGATTGGACGTACGGCAGGTTTGACATTCGCGCTCAACTTCCGTACGGTCAGGGACTGTGGCCGGCGATCTGGATGCTGCCGACGGATGAAGTCTACGGCGGCTGGCCGCTGAGCGGAGAAATTGATATTATGGAATTGCTCGGGCAGGAAACAGACAAAGTTTACGGCACCATTCATTATGCATCCGCAAGCGGGCAGCATCAGCAGTCCGGCGGTTCGTATACCTTACCGACAGGCACATTTGCCGGGGATTATCATACGTTTACGATCGTATGGGACACGACGGGCATTGCATGGTACGTAGACGGCGTGCGCTATTTTGCCGCGGCACACCAGCAACCGTTCGATAAGCGGTTTCATATATTGCTCAACGTCGCCGTCGGCGGGAACTGGCCGGGGAGTCCGGATGAATTCACGACATTTCCGCAAAAAATGTTCGTGGATTACGTGCGCGTCTATGCGAAATCAAATTGATCTTCGCCTGTCATATGGGCACGAGACGCTGCGCGGCGCTCCATGCGGCTTCTCTGCTCTCCTCTCCTGCTTCTTGCCAGCCTCCTCGGTTTGAATTCCGTGCAAGTGCCCACTTTTTGATTCGAAAGATCAAACACCGAAGTTCGACGGATCAGTATGGCCGCCCGCTTTCGATTGTTCAAAACTTCGCCGGGATACAAAACGATGTGAGAGGGCGTAGATGATGGTATTTCCCCAATAACTGCACGAAGAAGAATTAGTCGCTCTATGCAAAAGCTGTTTGCAATCTTAACTCTGCTGACTATCTGCCCCGTGGCGGAAGCTCAAAAAACTGCTCCGTCTCTTCCTGCCGACACACTCGCCATAGTCGGGACAAGCGTCATTACGGGACGCGATCTTGTCGAGCGAATAGAACTCATGCCATGGCCCGAAAAAGAGAAACCGCGCGAGCACGACTCTTCAAAGGTGAAAGCGCTCAACTCGATCATTGCTGAACGAATGCTGGCCATGGAAGGACGCCAACTCCATATCGGCGACGATGAATCCGCCCAGCTCAAAATGAAGGCGATGGAAAAACTTTTTGTTCGGGATGAGCTGTTCAGGCGCAAAGTGAAAGATGAAGTGAACATCTCCGAAGAGGATATCCGCGACGGGCTGGCCAAATTTGCGTGGGAACTGCACGTTGTCGCCGTTGGGGTGAAAGATCAGTCTGCGGGCGACTCGTTGTATCGTATGCTGCGAAGAACTTCCGACCTTGCCTCCGCATTGAAGCGGTATCCGGCCGGATTCGTCACAGCTGTCGAGACCGTCAAGGTGAACTATGGCGGCCTTGATACATTGTTTGAGAAGGAAGCCTACGCAATCGGCAAAAAGAAATTTTCAAAACCATTCATTTCATACGCTTACGGATGGGTGGTCGCGGTTCTGCTGGAAAGGACCTCGAATCCGGTGTACGAAAAGATGGCATGGACAGATCGCCGTCACCGCGTCGATGAATCCATCCGCAGAAAAAGGGAGGCGGCTCTTGCAAGTGAATACTACGCTTCTATTTTGGTACCCCAAAAAGCAAACGCAGATTCCGCCGTTTTCCACTTGTTTGCGCGGGGGCTTCGCTCACTGTTGCTGCGCGATTCGGCGGCGCACAAGCGAAGCGGAGTGTTTGCCGTTGCCTCGGAGGATGTGGACGAATTGCTTCTGAGCTTTGCTCCGGAGCTGAAAAGGAACTTTGTTGAGATCGGGGACAAGGCAATGACGTTTGGAGAAGTCATCGAAGCATTTCGAACCGAACGTTTTGGGTTCCCGTCTCTTGATATCGGACGGTTCGAAACATCCCTCAATAGTTTCATCCGCACGGTTGTTCAACTGGAGCTTGTCGCCCGTGAAGGATTCCACCAGAACCTTCAATACTCTGAACACGTGCGGCATGATCTCGAGGTGTGGTCCGGCTACTGGACATCCCGTTACTTGATGTGGAGGCTGATCGACACGGTGCGCGCGAACGAAGATGAGCTCATGACAGTGATGATGGAAACTCTTCCGGTGATCGGCAACGTGTACCGGGTGAATGTGCAGGAAGTTTTGTGTGACAGCATGACAACGGTGCAACGGGTATTCGAATCGCTCGCACAAGGTGTCACGCTCGATTCGCTTGCACGAAAGTTTTCGAAGCGAGGAGCGTGGGCGGCGGCCGGAGGCGTGTCCGGATATTTTCCCCTCTCGCAGCATCCTGAGCTCGGTGCAAGGGCAATACTTGCCGATACGGCCCTCCTGATAGGGCCGGTGAAGCTCCCGGAGGGCTATTCAATCTTCAAAGTGCTTGGAAAGAAAAGAACCAGCATTGGAAAGTATCCTGAGCCCGATTCGTTGCGGATCAACATCAAGACAAACCTCACCGCAAGAAAACGGCAGCAATCATTGAACGGCTATCTGGCAAACCTTGCTCAGAAATATTCAGTAGAAATATACTACCGGAATTTGAAGGCTGTGGAGATTCAACCCGCGAATATGTTTACCCGGCGCGTGATCGGATTTGGAGGCGTGATCACCGCTGCTCCAATGTTATATCCGAATTGGGAATGGGTGGACGAATGGCGCAGGAACGGAAAAGTGCTGCCTTGATCCGCTGTCGATTGGAGAGTCGGAAAAAAGATCCGGTCTCAGTAATACGCGACTCGTTAAAAAACTTCGCGACCACTCTTATCCTGGCATCAAGAGGGATCTCCTTCGACCCGCGACGGCGAAAAAAGATCAATTGTTGCGAATCTACGGTATCTCAGTTTGACGGTCTCTATGCTCTCTTCTTTCTCTGATACCAGAGAAAGAAGCAAAGAGAGCTTTCGGAATCGGAACGCAGCGATGCTTGCCCCACAATTGCCGAAGAAAACGGCTCGCGAATGCCATGGGCCTTGCTTGCCGTTTTCTAAACGCACGCATCGCCGCCATCGCAGAACGCCGCCGATTCCGAGGCCCTCGCCGCTTCGCTAGTTAAATCACGTCGAAATCGTCGGCTGCGAGGGAGGAAGATTCAATCGAAGGGTTCCAGTTTCGGTGTCCAGCTCTACTACTTCGTTCCTGAGCTCTCCTGGTGCACCGAAACTGGCGGCAGGTGGGCTTGGGATTGAATCGCGCGTTACGATTTCGACAAGATTTCTTTGGTTACTTTCTTTCTTGGAAAGAAAGTAACATCAGGCTCGAGGATTCAAGTAGTTTGCCTGTGAGATTTCCAGTCCCAGATGAAAGCGAGACCTTACCGAATCTACCAAAAGCGTGATACCTCTTTGACGAAGAAGAAACTGAAAATACGTCCTGCGAATGCTTCTTTTGGTCCCCAAAAACGCCGCCTGTTTATCCTCTTTACACTTTTCATCCTGATCCTGCTTCTCCTCGCCGTCGAAATCATCTTACGGCTCTCCCATTACGGTCAGGACTCCGATCTGGTCATTTCGACTTCAAAAAACGAAAACGCATGTTATCGGATTAATCCGAAAGCCGGGCTTCGCTACTTTGACCGGGAACGCTACTTCCTTCCGGAGATTGTGGCTGATGATTTCACCGTGCGGAAGAGTCCGAATTCGCTCCGCATTTTTGTTCTGGGTGAATCGACCCCGGCGGGTTTTCCGTACCAGTTCAACCTCACGCCGTCGCATCTTCTTCAAAAACAGTTGGAATCTATTTTTCCGGGGAAGAAAATAGAAATCGTCAACGCCAGCCTGACCGCGACCAACAGCTATACGGTTCTCGAATTCATCGGTGAACTGGCCGACTACAAACCCGATGTCTTTTTGGTGTATTCCGGTCAAAATGAATTCTATGGTGCTCTTGGCGTCGGATCGACGATTTCGTTGGGACATGAACGATGGCTGATTCGCACGTACCAGAGTCTCAGATACTTCAAAACCTTCGTGCTCTTGGAGAATGCAATTACGGGCATCTCGCATTGGCTCGGTGGAAGCAGCCTGACGCCGCAGTCGGGAACTCTGATGCAGCAAATGACGAAGGAAAAGTCGATTCCTTATCAAGGCGGCCTCTATAGGAAGGCAACAGATGCATTTGAAAGGAATCTGCGTGCCGCGATCGACGTCGGCCGGGAGAATCACATTCCCATCATCTTCTCAACTCTCGTCACGAATGAGCGGAGCTTGCCTCCATTTGTGTCAATGCACCAGGAATCGTTGAGCGACGCACAGAGAGCCGAAGTCTCAACGCTGCTCGAAGCAGGTGATAAAGAGCCGCCGGGGAGCGATGCGGCATGCGCTGCGTATCGAACGAGCGTGTCCATCGATTCGATGTGGGCGATGTCATATTTTAAATTGGGGGAGTGCTACGATGCGCAGGGAAAATTCGAATCAGCGAAGACCGCATACGCGAAGGCTCGCGATTTAGACGGGCTCCGTTTTAGAGCATCCGGGGAATACAGTCAGATCATCCGAAATCTGGCCAGTCCGCCGGCCGTCGTCATCGCCGATGCGGAATCGGCGTTTCGCTCGCAATCCCCGAACGGCATTCTCGGCAAAGAGTTGTTGTGGGAACATGTGCATCCAAGGCTCCGGGGCTATCTCTTGCTATCGCAAACCTGGTGTCGTTCACTCGCACAGCTTTCGATTTTTTCTCCCGACGAACGCGCAAAACTCTCTCAATCGATTTCCGACAGCCTGCTCTTCGCCTCGGTACGATGGACAGACCTGGATGAGGAAATTGGCGCCGTCACCATGAAGGCGCTGCTTCGCCGATGGCCGTTCGCGGAGACCGCTTCCGCGGCAGAGATGATTCCGGGCAGTGACGTGGAGAGGGTGGCGCAGATGTTTGCAAACCGCACCCTTCGTTGGAGCGAGGCCCATTACGAACTCGCCGATGTCTATATCCGGAAGAAGGATCTTCCCGGCGCGGTAAAAGAATATGAAGCAGTGGGCGCAATGTACCCGGACGATCCATTCCCTCCGATGCGCTTAGGAGATTTGTATACTCTGCTGCGGGACTACGGAAAAGCTGAACGATCTTTTCTGAGTTCCCTTTCGCTGGCTGAGGACCAATTTGTGAGATTTAAGCTGGGCGTACTCTATCTGAGGGGAGGAGCGCCGGACGCGGCGCTTGAGCAGATTTCCAGGGCTCTCGATCTCAATTCCCGCGCGCGCGCCCAGTTTCCGCGCGAACAATATGAAGAAGCGAACTTCTATTACGCGGTTGCTCTCTATCAATTGGGGAAGAACGAAGAAGCGCTGCAGGTCCTTTCGGCGGTTCTCCGCCAAAACCCAGGCGCATCGAGTGCAGCACGGCTGATGGAGGAAATTCAGAACAGAAGAAAAAGATGAGGTTTATCCGATGTGGTTTCGCTCTGAACCTTCAAAAAAACATCCGCAGGAGCATGATACGAAAAGAGCGCGGATGATCTGGTCGATCTGCAGCAACTGTTTTCACATACGCGCCCCCCAACCCCTCGTTATAGAACGAGCGTCATGATGGAATGCGCCGGGCTGTTTGTTTTAACAGCTCTGTTCTCTATCCACGTATAAAACATTATCTCACTTTCAGTTTGGTTGACAACAACCACTGCGATCTTCCCATCGGCATTAAGAAAGGCTGTCGTCAAAAGATCATCCGAATTGGAAGAACAGATAATTCTCTTTGCCCCCGGACGGATAAATTTCGAGAAGTGTCCAATGTAGTAGAACGTATTCATGTATGTCAAAGCGCCGGTTTTTGTATCGCAAATGATCGGCGCCGTACAGAAGTTCCCCACATGGTTCGGACCGCCCTGTTCATCGAGAATGATGTTCCATCCAACCCACCCGGATGCGCCATTGTTGAGATCCATGATCATCGACCTGGCGCAGATTTCCCCCCATTTCCATTCCTTTAAGATGCCCGCATCGAATTCTGAATCGGTGGCTTCTGTGAACAACAGCGCCTTGTTCGGATAAGCATCATGTACCAATCTCACGTTTTCGAAATGATCTCCCACATACCAGTGGAAGCCGCATCCCCACACATATTTTGAAGCCGCCGGATCGTCGTAAACAACTTTTGCCCGTTGATACATGATCCCTCTATTGTGGTCCCAGATCATCAGCTTGAGCCGCGACAACCCGCTCCGTTCCAGGGTTGGGCCGAGATAAGATTTCACAAAACCCCTCTCGTCATCGGCAGTGAAGATGCACGATTCCCATTTTTGAGCCGCCATCGGCTCATTTTGGAGGGTCAATCCCCATATGGGTACTCCCGCTTTTTCATATTCTTGTACGAACCGCACAAAATAATCAGCCCACGTCTGATTGAATTCGGGGCGTAATTTCCCGCCATGGAGCATGTCGTTGTTAGTTTTCATCCACGCAGGGGGGCTCCATGGAGACGCAAAGAGCTGGAGATCATTTCCGGCTTTTTGGAAGGCGGCTTTGATGAACGGCACTCTGAATTTCAGGTCGTGTGCAATCGAGAAGCGGCTCAACGACGTATCGCCCGGTGTCTCTGCGTATGTGTAGCTTGCGCTCGAAAAATCGCAGCTATGGATACTTGTCCGGCAAAGGGAATAACCGTTGCCGTTCTCTCTGTCAAAAAAGGATGTGAGAATTTCGCGCTGACTTTCGGCCGGCAATTTATAAAAAGTCTCGGCAGATGCATCCGTCAGCGCACCGCCAAAACCAACGATGGATTGAAAGGTCTTGTCCTTGTCAAGGATAATGGTGGCCGTGTGCTCTTCGGGTTGTTCGAGGTCCTCAAAAGTCAATGACTCTTTCTTTGCGATCCGGTCGTTTGTCGCTTTAGAAGTGACATAGACATCGGCATTGATCCATTTGTCCTTCGCGGAACTGTTCTCAGGAAGGATGTCGTTTCCGGGTTTCTCTGCGGAGATGCTGAGATTGAAGGCGAAGAGTATGCAAGGGATAAGGAGCGTGATACGAGCGGGGTGCGGTTGGCGCATGGTTTTTCTCCAGGGAGGGTATGTGCAAGAACTATTTCGCAATAATTTTCCTCTGCAAATCATAGAAGGCTGAAAAGAGGTCCGCCCATCAATATGTATCTTCCATCGTTATAACCCAGGCGGTTCTTCTGAAGCAATTCGACAATGTGGTGATGATCCATGTTGAGAAGTCTTCCTAAAGATCATTATAGCAATACATTCCGAAAGCTTCAATAGGAGGGTAGTATCTCAGTTTAACAACACCAATTCTATTCACGATCGTCATGCTGACGAAAGTCAGCATCTAAGGCGCATTTTTAGATTCCGGTTGGAGTTTATCCCGCTCAAGTGGGACTGGAATGACGAGAATATTTCAACCTGAGACACTACTTAGCCTTGGACTAACTTGCCTCCGCGTAATTTCGTCCAGCGGCAAGCCCTGCAAAAATTAATTTGTGCGTTGAACCGAAACTTAATGCTTAGTTCCATGGCGAGTAGCAAGGGGGGAAGCCATTAGAAAGAGCCCGTAACTTCTGGCTCTTTCTATCTAGAGAGGTCGTAGCACGGCTTAGTCCAGGCGGAACTATTCACTGGATTACGGGAACGATATCTAGCTGGCAACCGTTTTTTAACGAAGGAGTGCTGTGACAATGTTTGGCAGGTGGGGTCCTTAAGGGAGAGTTCTGGCACTTTTGCACTGCGATCCGTACGCTCCCGGGCTTGAAGAAGGCGTGGCCTCTCTTCATTGACGGCAGTCCGTTGGACCAAAGTGGGAAATGTCCCATACCTCATTAACAATAGTACAAGTGAGCGCATGAAAAATCTTGCTTCGATCTTCTCGCTGATGATATCTTTGATAGTCTGCGGATACGATATGGCTTCTGCCCAGTCGGCTGTGAAGGGTCCTCTAGCAGGTTCAGTGACCAGTGGAGTCGCAGGTTCCACACTCAGCTTTTCTCAGGGATCCAGTGCGGTGGGTGAGGGGGGCGGATTAAAGAGTTTCGAAATCAACGTGGAAGTCGAGAAACTTCCAAATCCGAAAAACATTGTCCCGCCTCTCGGTCCGCCCGGTTCAAACTACCACGAAGATATCCTGACTCCGTTTTCGAAAGTAGCAGCCGGAACGCCGCGACCGGTGTCTCTTCTGAGTTTTGAAGGAGTCCCCCAGACGAATTACATTCCGCCGGATCCGATCATTGCCGTGGGACCGAATAATGTTATCGTCGCAGTAAACGCCACCTGGCGGATCTTTGACAAGGCAGGGACTATTCTGAAAACCATCGATTCTCCGAAATGGTTTTCGTCGATACTTCCGTCAGCTGCTCCCTCCGATCCAATCGTCATGTACGACCACTTCGCCCACCGATGGATCTTTACATCGATTAATGTTGACACGAAAGCTAAAAAATCATACATCCTTATCTCTACCTCGGCCAGCGACGATCCACTAGGAACATGGTACACCTGGGCGCTCCCTTCGGATGAGATCGGGGATTCTGCGGTCACCAACTGGTCGGACTATGACAGGGTGGGGTTCGATTCATCGGCGATTTACATCACCGGAAATCAGTTTGACTACCAAACCGATAAATTTGTCTACTCAAAAGTCCGGATCATTGACAAGTCGAAGCTTTACGCAAACACGGCCGGGCCGGTCACATGGTTCGACTTTTGGGATTTCAGGGATCCGTCAAATACCGGCAACGCAATTTTCGGGTTAAGGCCGACGATTATGTTCGACAACCCCGGGGTTGCTTTCTTCGTTAACGAGTCTCCGTACCAGACGGGGACTTTCTTTTCCTTATGGACTCTGACAAACCCGCTATCGAATCCAGCGTGCACGGGCACGGACGTACCCGTTGTTCAGTATTCGTCACCGCCCAACCCAAGCCAGCTCGGAGGAGGCGCTCTGTTAATCGAAGCAGGAGGGAGCGACATTCACAATGAACCTCTTTACCGAGACAGCTCGATCTGGGCGGTACAATCAATTGCAAGCGGAACGAACAATGCGTACTCGGCCGTGAGGTACGTGAGGATCAACCCTTTCCAGGCGAAGACCGTCGAAGACGTTGCCCTGGGTCTCGAAGGCTACTGGCATATCTATCCTTCAATTATGGTCGATCCGAACAAAAATCTTATTATTACGTTCTGCCGTTCGAACGCATTTGAATATATGGGAGCGTTCGCGACCGGACGGAGGTCAACCGATCCGTTTCAACTTGCACCCAGCGTCACGATACGGGCAGGGCTGGGGAATTATGTCAAAGATTTCAACACGCAACGAAACCGGTGGGGAGATTATAGTGGAATTGCGCTGGATCCTGTGGATGCGAACGCAATCTGGACGCATACGGAATTCGTGTCGGCCGTGTCGACCTGGGACACTTGGGTCGCAAAGATGAAAATGAGTCCGCTCCCGGGGCCGTATATGAGCCTCGATCGCTCTTCGTTCAACTTCGATAAAGTCGCAATCGGTCTGACAAGTGACACCGTGTCGTTTACTGTCATAAACGATGGGATCGACACTCTGAAGATTTCGGGCATCACTGGACCGGGCCAAAACTTCCAGGTTACGAACCTCTCGACCTTTCCGCTCAAAATCCAGAGCCTCAGTTCGTTTACGGTTCGCCTCGTCTTTACACCGAAGACAAGCGGTATCTTTTCCGACTCGCTTCTTCTCAATAGCAACGATCCGAACAGGCCTTCCGTTGCGGTATTGCTATCTGGCCTTGGATATACGGTGACGAATATGAAGAGCGGGACGATGTATGCGACGTCGGATGCATCGGATGGAGGGAGATTGTTCACGGTTAATACGTCGACCGGACAGGCATCGCTGGTTGGTCCCACGACAGCTGTTCAGATTACCGGCCTTGGAGTACATCCATCGACGAAGGAGTTGATCGGCATTGATCCCTCTGCTTTCCCGACAGGTATGCTCTACAAGTTGAGCACAACCGGCTATTACGTCCAGAGTATCGATTCACTTCGCGGAACAAGCCTGCATGGAATGGCCTTTCAGGATGATAGTACGTTCTACGTCGGGTCTGTTTTCGGGAATTTATTCCGTGTGAAGTATCCGTCGTTCGACACGACCCTCATTTCCCGAACGGGTATGCGCATCAGCGGGGTTGCTTTTAATCCTATCAGCGGGGAGGTGTGGCTCGCAGGACGAAGCAGCAGCGGGGTAGCGGACGCCATCTACAGGTTAGATGGCACGACCGGAGCGATGATCTTCGTGGGCAAAGTCGGCCTTGGTGCCGTCACCAACGCAATCCTCTTCGACAAGTCTGGCAAGCTCTACGGAGTGACGATTGCCGGGGCTAATCCCTGTAACCTTGTTAGGATCGATACCGCGACCGGTGCGGGAACGGTGATTGGCTCAATGGGAAATTCCCATATTCAGGGGATCGCGCTAAGTCCGGATGCGGTGGCAGGCGTAGGGAATGAGCGGAGTGCACCCTTGCCGACGCAATATTCACTTGAGCAGAATTTCCCGAATCCATTCAACCCGTCCACGATTATTCAGTTCTCAATCCCCAAAGCAACGAGGGTTACACTTACCGTCTATGACGTTCTCGGCCGAGTGCTCATGACACTTGTTGACGGAGTACGGCAACCAGGCGTGTATCAAACCAGAGTCGATGGATCTCGTATGGCGAGCGGTCTATACTATTATAGACTGAAGGCCGGGGAATTCAACGAAGTAATGCGGATGGTACTCCTGAAGTAGAATGACTCACATCAAAATGTCTGACAACGATCGCCCTCGCGCACGCGGGGGCTTATTATTTCGGGCTCGTCCCTGAAGATCTTTCTAAGAAATCCGGAACGACGATGCCAACTCATGAACGGTTACGAAGGCCAATGCTCCTCATTTTTCCCTCCAATCGATGTGGAGTTTGGATCATTAATTCGTATATTCGTTTCGTCAATACCGCTTCTTTGCCCCACTCGCTGAACCTGGAATATTGAGGTGGCTCTTATCATGAACAAAAAACTTCTCTTTGCGACAATTGTCTCTGCCCTGGGCGGATTCCTTTTCGGATTCGATACCGCCGTCATATCCGGGACCACGGAATTCCTCAGACCGTACTTTCAACTCTCCGATGCTTCGCTTGGGTTCACCGTCTCCGTCGCGCTCATCGGCACTGTTGTAGGATCGATTGCGGTCGGCAAGCCGGGAGACATTTTTGGCCGCCGCGCGATGCTGTTTCTCTGCGGGATATTCTACTTCATTTCGGCAATTGGCTGCGGAACTGCTCAGAACTGGTATCTGCTCCTCTCGTTCCGGTTTCTGGGCGGACTCGGAATCGGAGCGGCTTCCGTGATGGCTCCGATGTATATTGCGGAAATTGCCCCGGGCCGGCTGAGAGGTAGACTGGTGGCGGTGACGCAGTTCAATATCGTTGCGGGGATTCTCGTCGCTTTCTTTTCTAACTACCTCCTGGTAGGCTCTGGAGAAAACAACTGGCGCTGGATGTTTGCCGTGATGGCGATCCCGGCGGGAATTTTCTTCGTTCTCCTTTTCTTCGTTCCCGAAAGCCCACGATGGCTTGTCAAGAAGGGGCAGGTGGAAAAAGCGAGGTCAGTGCTCCAGACCGTGGGGGGAGAGAGGGTCGATGCTGAGCTCGGGGATATTATCAATTCGCTGAAGGAAGAGACCGGCGGAGGGAAGACAAAACTATTCCAGAAAAAATACCGCTTTGTTATTATGTGTGCCGTCTTGCTTGCGATCTTCAACCAGCTCTCGGGCATCAACGTTATTATGTATTATGCTCCGTTGATCTTCGAAAAGACCGGGCTCGCTACCGACGTTGCCATGCTGAATACGGTTGCGGTGGGAGTCACCAATCTTGTTTTCACAATCGTTGCGATGTTTTTCATCGATAAACTTGGCCGCAAAACCCTTCTCCTGATCGGGGCGGTTGGCATGTTCTTCTCGCTTTTCGGCGCCGCGATGAACTTCTACGGCAACGCCTCTGGAGGAATCGGCATCCTCATTTGCATCGTCGGATTTATCGCCTCGTTTGCATTTTCTCAGGGGGCGGTGATTTGGGTGTTTCTCTCCGAAATATTCCCGAACAAAGTACGGGCGAGCGGCCAGGCCCTCGGATCCTTCACCCACTGGATTATGAACGCGATTATTGCCTGGACCTTTCCCATCGTCCTGACGAAACTCGGCGGGGGAAATGCCTTCATGTTTTTTGCGGTGATGATGATTCCTTTCTTCATTTTCGTCTGGAAGATGCTCCCCGAAACGAAGGGCCGGTCCCTGGAAGAACTGGAAAGGTTCATTCTTTCAAAGTCGTAGATTTGAATGGTGAAATCTAACGGGAGGCTGTATGAAGTTTAAGGTCGTGCCGGTTTTTCTTGCGTTCCTGACGATGGGTTTTCTCGACGCCGTCGGGCCTTTTGTGGGATTGGCGAAAACTGAATTCACACTCAGCAATACCGTAGCGTTCCTTGTCCCGTTCATGGGTTTCATCATGTTCGGCCTCCTTTCGGTCCCGATGGGAATCTACCAGGCAAGGAAAGGGAAGAAGTACATTCTTCTGCTGGGTCTCACCGTCATGCTCGTTGGATTCATGATTCCGATCGTCGGGCTTTCATCGTTCGCGCTCTTTCTGCTGACAGTGCTTCTTCTGGGAGCAGGGGCCACGATCGTGCAGGTAGCCGGAAACCCGATTATGCGCGATGTTTCAGACGAAGGGAAATATTCGCGTAATCTTTCTCTTGCCCAGTTCGTGAAGGCGATTGGCTCTCTCAGTGGTCCGGTCATACCGGCAATCGCCGCCACGTATTTTGGGCTGGACTGGAAAATTCTCTTTCCGGTTTTCGCTGTCTTCGTTCTTATCACCATTGTCTCGATCGCGCCGATGAAAATTGAGGAAAAGAAATACGAAGCTGCGACACCGCCAACCGTCGCATCGTGCCTTGCCCTCCTCAAAAATAGCTATGTCTTCATGATGGTATCGGCGATCTTTCTCTACGTCGGGGCCGAGGTGTGCATGAGTTCCGGAATCCCCATTTATCTTTCATCGCAATTCGGTATCGACGTCCAGAAGATCGGGCTCCTGGGAACCGGAGTCTTCTTTACGACACTCATGATCGGACGCTTCCTCGGAGGAGTGATTCTGAGCTGGCTGTC
>Ga0265338_10005548_pt1 | contig 16421 bp, 16 predicted proteins | sample 42126metaG_FD_193579 | JGI IMG/M metagenome (GOLD analysis project Ga0265338, IMG submission 193579) | Rhizosphere microbial communities from Carex aquatilis grown in University of Washington, Seatle, WA, United States - 4-21-26 metaG | ecosystem: Host-associated > Plants > Roots > Rhizosphere... | reverse complement strand
GCACTCGTCTGCTGCCTAGCCGCCGTCGGCGCGCGGCCGGACCCGGCGCTCGTCCTGCTCGCCTACGTGGCGGGTGCGCTGCTCGCGCTGATCCCGGTGACGCCGGGCGGCCTCGGGTTCGTCGAGGCGGGCCTGACCGGAATGCTCGCGCTCGCCGGCGTCAGCGCCCAGCAGGCCCTCGTCGGAACGCTGGCGTACCGGCTCGTGTCGTTCTGGCTGCCGCTTCCGGTCGGCGGGATCGCCTATCTGCTCTTCCGGCGACGCTACGGAGCAGGCAGCGACAGCCCCGCCTCGACCGCCTCGCCGTAGGGCGCAAGCCCCTCGCGGACGCGCAGTAGCCCGTCGGCGACGAGCACACAGAGCACCGCGTGACCCGGCTCGAGCTTCTCCCCCAGCTGCCGGAGCCGGTCGTCGGGGATGCCGGTGTCGCGCAGCCCCCAACCGCCGCCGGCGACGATCCCGACGAGCGCGCCGCCGACCGGGCCCCCGAGCAGGAGCCCGGCGACGAGCCCGACCGACCCGCCGGCGACGGCGCCCTCACCCGCCGCAAGCTCCTTCGTCTGGTGCAGCTCGAGGCGGCCGTCCGCCATGCGCACGACCACCGCGGCGTCCTCGACGGACACGCCGTCCTCCCCGCCGAGCGCGCGCACGGCGTTCAGTCCCTCCTCGGCTCCCGCGGCGGTGTCGAACGCGACGGCGAGAAACGTCGGCGCGGCCCCGGGCACTAGATCCCGGTGTGCTGGATCTCCGTGACCCGCCGGTCCTGCTCGCCCTGCTGCGTCATCCCCGCGCGGTCGTCGCTGCCGCTGTACGCGGGCTCGGGGCGCGCGACGAGATAGATGAGCACACCGAGGAACGGGATGAGGATGATCACCAGCAGCCACGCGACCTTCTTCACGCCCGAGAGCTTGCGGGTGGCGAGGTCGTAGAGCGCGAAGCCCCACAGGAACGCAAGCGCCAGGATGATCAGCGAGTGCAGGAAGCCTTGATTGAAGAAACCGCCGACGACGAGTGAGTGCGTCATCGATCTCACCTCCGGGTTTGTGTGCCGAGGCTCGGAGTCTGCACGAGAACCGTCCTACTCGGGTCGCTCGTCGCTTTCCAGCCGCCGGCGGTTGATCTGACCGTGCTCGTCGACGGTGAGCATCGCCCGGTCGCCGTTCTGCCGGATCACCGCCTCGGTCGGGCCGCTGCTCTCGACCGTCCAGCCGGACGCGACGGCGCTCGAGACCGCGGCGTCGAGGATCCGCCTGCGCCCGTCGAGTGAGCTCTGCTCGTCGCGCTTGCCGCGGCCGAGGAGGAACGCGACGGCGACGATCAGGCCGATGCCCCCGACGACGATCAGCACGATCGCCCAGGTCGGGAAGCTGCTGCTGCTCGAGCTCGTCGTCGTCGGCGCCGTCGTCGCCGGCCGCACCTTCGTCACCGTCGTCTGCACCGTCGTCTGCACGGTCGTCTGCACCGTCGCCGTGCGCTCGGTCGTGACGGTCACGACCGGCGCGGTCTCCGTCGGCGTCGTCGCGGTCGTGTCCGTCGTCGCCGCCGACGAGACGGCCGCGGCGCTCGCCGCGACGAGGAGCGCGAGGACGACCGCGAACACGGGGCGGAACCGGGTCACCGTCCAACTGTCTCAGCGGCCGGTTTACGCGCACAGCAGGTCGGCGCGACCGTCGGCCGGGTGCGGGTACCCGGGTCCGGGTCAGCCGGCCGGCGCGGGCCCGTGCTCGGCCCAGAGCTCGTTCAGCACGGTCGGCTTCAGGTCCCGCTTGTGCAGCGTCGCCACGGCGCCGCAGCCGCGCGCGCCGTTCCCGAGCGTCTCCTCGCCCCAGGCGGAGACGAGCACGACGACCGTCTCCGGCTGCCGCTGCAGGATCTGCCGAGCCGCCTCGAAGCCGTTCATCCCGTTCATGCGCACGTCGAGGAGGACGAGATCCGGATGGAGCTTCTCCGTCATGGCGACCGCCTCGGCGCCGGAGCGGGCGGCGCCGCTCAGCTCGAAGCCGTCGGCGACGCGGACGACGTCGGAGGCGGCGCGGCGACAGGGCACGTTGTCGTCGACCACGAGCACGCGGACGCTCCGGTGATCGTCCCGACTGCTCATCGCCCGCACGCAGACATCCGACGCCGCATCACTACCTACCTCCCTCCGCAACGCGGGCATCCTCCCGACCCCGGGCAGCGGCCGCCGTCGTGCGTGCACGACAATTGTTCGTGGCCCGCGCTTTCTAGGCGGGTCCCTGGAAGGGCGTTCCCGTCTCGGCGAGGAAGAGCAGGCTGGCGACGACGCGACGGCTGACGTCGGTGTCGTCGGCGAGATCGAGCTTCGCGAAGATCGAGTTGATGTTCTTCTCGACGGCCCGCTTCGTCAGGAACAGCGTCTTCGCGATCGCCGCGTTCGACTTTCCCTCCGCCACGCCGGCGAGCACCTCCCGCTCGCGCGGCGTCAGGTGCGCCAGCGGCGAGTTTTTCGCGCGCGTCCTCGACTCGACGAGCACCTCGACGACCGCAGGGTCGACGACCGAGCCGCCCGACGCCACCTCCCGGATCGCCCCCATCAGGTGGTTGCGGTGCCCGATGTGCTCCTTGAGGAGATACGCCCGGCGGGCGGAGCCCTCCTCGAACAGCTTGATCGCGTAGTGCGGGCTGACGTACTGGCTGATCACGACGACGCCGGTCTGGGGCGACTCCTCGCGGAGGGTCGCCGCCGCACGGATCCCCTCGTCCGTGTTGGTCGGCGGCATCCGGATGTCGGTCACGACGACGTCGGGCGCATGCCGCTCGACCGCCTGGAGCAGCGACGAGAGGTCGGAGCAGAACTCCGCCACCTCGACCTCGTCCTCCTGCTCGAGCACCTGCCGGATCCCTTCCCGGACGAGATACGCGTCCTCCGCGACGACGATGCGGTAGGTGCGGGCCGGCGTCTCGACCGGCTCGGTCTTGCTCACGTGCTCACCGTCACCGCGCCGTCGACGTCGGTGCCACGGCCGGGAGCGGAGCGGATCGAGATGCGCCCGCCGACCGCACCGAGCCGGTCTAGCATGTTCGTCAGCCCGGTCGCCTCGCGCCGCTGGTCGGGCACGAAACCGACGCCGTCGTCGGAGACGGAGAAGCGCAGCAGGTGCGGCTCCCACCAGAGCCGAATGGTCACGGCCACGTCGGGACCGCCATGCTTCGCCGCGTTCTGGAGAGCCTCGAGGCAGCTGAAATAGACGGCCGTCTCGATCTCCTCCGGCAGCCGGCCGACGTCCTCGAGCTCGAGCTGGACCGGCACCGGCGCGCGCCGCGCCGCCTCCGTCAGCGCCTCGGGCAGCCCCTCCTCCGCGAGTAGCGGCGGATAGATCCCGTGCGCGACGGAGCGCAGCTCGTCGAGCGCCCGGTCGAGGTCGTCGCCGAGGCGGGCGAGCTGGTGCTCGAGCTTGCTCTCGGGATCTGCCTGTCCACGCGTCAGCTCCAGCTGGATACGCACGGCGATGAGCATCTGCTGCGCGCTGTCGTGGAGGTCGCGCTCGATCTTCCGCCGCTCGGCCGCGGCAACCGCGGCGAGGCGCTTCCGAGACGCACGGAGCGCGGCGATCGAGTCCAGCAAGTCCTGCTGGAGCCGCCGGTTCTCGAGCGCGAGCACCGTCTCTGCTCCGACCGCCTCGATCAGCTCCGGGTCCTCGTCGAGCGCGGCGTCGTGCACGATCGCGAGCGTCGCCTCGCCGTCCGTCCGCTCCCTGCTCCGCCAGGTCGACGTGTGATCCTCGTCGACGACGACCTGGCGCCCGTGCCGGTCGACGTAGCGGCGTGCCCGCGGCAGCCAGAATGCGAGCTGCGCCCGCGGGTCGTCGAGCGCCTGCCGGACGACCCGCTCCACGCCGGTGACCGACGGATTCACGCCCAGCTCGCGCACCATCGAGCCCAGTGCGGCGCCGACGTAGGCGTACGCGAGCGCGATCGCCGCGATGAAGCCGAACGGGAAGAGGATGGACGCCGCCGTGACGGCGAATCCGAACGTGTCGTTGGCGGTGGGCGGTGCGCCGAGCCAGCTCACCCCGACCGCGTAGGCCCCGCCTGCGACCAGCAGGATCGCCGAGAACAGATACACGGGCCCGAGGAGCCGCCGCCGCGGACGGCTGGCGCGGCTGAAGCGGACCGCGAGCAGCACGAGGATCAGAAGCGAGACGGTGGAGGTGCCCGCGATGTCGATGTGGCGGAAGACCGTGGCGAGGGAGGAGTCGGCGTCGATCTGCATCGGATTCGCCGGACACGCGCCGGCGCAGCGCGCGAGCGGCACGGCCGGCGCCATCGACGTGGCCAGGAAGGTCTTCGGGAAGCAGCCGAGCAGGAGGACGGCGCCGGAGAGTGCGAGCACCACGCGTCCCGCGTTGTCGAGACGCCCTGACGGGAAGGCGAGGATCAGCCACCAGACGAAGAACGTCCCCGGCACCCAGAGCAGGACGCCGATGCTGAAGACGAGCGGCTGCGACACGGAGGCGAGGCAGTACAGCGAAGACGCCAGCCCGTACCCGATGAGGGCGAGGCCGTAGGGGCTCCACGGGCGGGCGCGACGCCACGCCAGGCCCGCCAAGACGAAGACGAAGACGTTCAGGACGAGCAGGAGTGCGTAGCCGCTCGCGTTCGAGGTGACCCCGCCGTTGACGACGACGACGGCGGCCGCAGCGGCCACGGCGGCGGCGGCGGCCACGACCGCGATCTCCGTTCCTGTCGGCCGGCGTATCCCCGGCCGTACCGGCCGGAGCGACGGCTCCCCGACGTCGCGGTCGGCCTCGAGCTCGCGCGCAGTCTGCGGAGGCGCCTCGTCGGCGACGTCCAGCTGCTCGAACGCGACGGTGGTGTCCTCCGGGACGGGCGTTCTCGACGTCACGCCGTCTCCCTCGTTGAGTTCGAATGCGAAGTTCCGGTCACGGCGGCAGCGTGGCCGGCCTCGACCCCGCCGCCAGAGGATATCGCGCGTCTGGTTGCGTTGTGGATAACGCGGCGCTACCGGATGCCGAACTCGTGCGCGCGCGAGACGGCCTCGTGGCGCGAGGAGACGCCGAGCTTGCGGTAGATCGCCTTCGTGTAGCTGTGAACCGCGTTGAACGAGAGGGACAGCTCCGAGCCGATCTCCCGTTTCGAGAGGCCGCCCGCGAGGAGGCGGAGCACCTCCAGCTCACGCTCGCTCAGGAGGGGCTCGGGCCGGAGCCGGTCGGGCCGCGGCAGGGCGATGCGCTCGGCGCGAGAGAGGCGTTCGGCGAGGACGCCCGGATCGGAGCAGCCGGCGACGAGGCGGCGTGCCTCGCCGAGCATCGTCGCCCCTTGCCGCCGGCCGACGATCGCGGCGGCGGCCGGGGCGGCGGCAATCAGCGCGTCCGCCGTCTCGAGCGGGTGTCCCCAGGCCCGGCTGAGCCGCACGCCGCGCTCCAGCTGTGCGAGCGCTCCCGATCCCGGCGAATGCGCGGCCTCGGCCGCACCGACAGCGGTGGCGACCATCCCCAGCTGTCGCAGACCCGCAAGCCCGTTCTCGCGGAGCGTCCTGTCCGCAGTGCGGGCGAGCGCGAGTGCGAGCTCCTGCCCGCCGCGCTCGAGCGCGATCCGGGAGAGCAGCGCCTGCGCCGCGCACCGGACGATGAGCGGGCTGTCCAGCGCGTCCGCCAGCGCCTCGGCCGCGGCGTCGAGGTCGCCGCTCCACCAGCACGCCGAGCCGAGCGCCCATGCCGCCACCGAGCGCGCGGTACCGAACCGCTCCGCGCGATGGGCCTGCCGCGCCAGGATCAGCGCCGCGCCGACGTCGTCCCACGGGACGGCCGCGCGCAGAAGCGCCGCCTCGCGGCCCACCGCGTCGCCGATCTCGACCGTCGTTGCGGCGCGGCCCGCGGCCTCGAGCGACTGCTCGCTCTCCGCCCGTCGTCCTTCGAGGACGAGGAGCCAGGCACGGACAAGCCCGAGCCGCGGGTCGCCTTCGACGAACCCGCGCGGCAACCGCTCGATCCAGCCGAGAACGCGCGCCTGCTCGCCGGCGTCGACGAGGCGGCGCCAGGAGGACACGATTCTCCGCCCCGCCTCGGCGAGATCGCCGCGGAGCAGCGCCTGCTCGACCGCGGGGTCTCGCGACGCCGCCGGCTCCGCTCCGGCGTTCCCGTGCACAGGCGAGTACGCGACGAGGCAGAGAGCGGCCGGCCGGCCGTCGCAGCGGTCGATCTGGCGCTGCATCTCGCGCACCGCCAGGCTTCCGCCCGCCGCACGGTGGAGGAGCTCCGCCGCCTCGGCGTCGGTCATGCGCAGCTCGGCCGCCCCGATCTCCAGCACCTCGCCCTGCGCGCGGAGCGCATCGAGTGGGAACGGCGGGTCGCCGCGTCCGGAGAGGACGATCTGGAGCGTCGGCGGCGCGTGGCCGACGAGCCTCGACACCGACTCGCCGCTCGGTGCGTCTGCGATCAGCTCGTAGCCGTCGAGGACGAGCGCGACCGGCCGGCCGAGCTCGCCGAGCGCCGCCTCGCCCGCCGGCCGGAAGCCCGGGACGACCTGCCCGAGCGCCGCGACGACGTCCGCCCAGAGCGCGGCCGGAACGCGGTCTCCCTCGTCGAGCGACAGCCAGGCGACGGGCCTGCCCGCCGTCGAGGTCCACTCGGCCAGCAGCGCCGTCTTGCCGAATCCCTCCGGCGCCGAGACCACCGCCAGCCTCCTGCCGGCGCCGCTCTCGAGCAGGCCGAGCAGGCGCGGCCGCGGGACGAGATCGCGACGGACGTGCGGCGGCCGCACCCTCGTCACGGGCCGCCCGTCGAGCCTGACACCCTCCATGTGCGAACGCTCCCCTCGAACGGGGTACGACGCAATCGCGCCGCCACGTCGCCGTGCGGGATACCGGCCTGTTAACCGCCTTACGAGAAGACCGGCGGTTCGCGTTGCGTGAAGGCGGCCACGCCGGAGGCCACGGTCGGGAAGAAGTTCTCGCTCCCGAAGGCGGCGGTCACCCCCGTCGAGTCGAAGACGTCCCTGAGCATCCCCTTCGCACGCGCGACCGTGAACAGGACGCCGTCGTCGGCCAGCGCCTTGCGCAGCTCGAGCAGCATGTCGATCGCGGTGGCGTCGACGTACGTGACCGCCTCCGCGTTCAGCATCAACCACCTGGGCTTCGGGCTCGTGCGGGCGACGAGCTCGAGCACCTGCTCCCGGAAGTGCAGGGCATTCGGGAAGAAGATGGCCGCGTCGAACCGGTAGACGACGAGGCCCGGAACCGTCTGCGCGGTCGGCGCCCGCTCGATGTCGTGGTAGCCGTCGACGTCCTCGAGCTTTCCCAGCACCGCGTCGTGCGGGCGGACGGCGCGATAGACGAAGACGCCGATCGAGATGGCGACGGCGATGACGATCCCGTTGAGCACGCCGAAGACGACGACGCCCGCGAACGCAGAGACGGCGAGCCAGAACTCGGCGTCTCGGACACGCCTGAGCTTCCAGACTCCGTGCACGTCGATCAGCCCGATCGCGGCCGCCACGACCACGACGCCGAGCACCAACTGCGGCAGCCACTCGATCAGCGGCATCGCGAACGCGGCCACCACCGCGACCAGGCCGGCAGCGCTCAGCGCAACGAGCCGGGAGCGGCCGCCGGACTCGTCGGACAGCGCCGTCCGCGACCCGCTCGATCCCACCGGCATCGCGCCGGAGAAGCCCGCGGCGAACTGCGCGGCCGCGAGGCCGGCCAGCTCCTGGTTCGCGTCGATCTCGTAGCCGCGCTTCCGGGCGAAGGCGCGGCCGATCGCGATCGCGTCGCCGAAGCCGACGAGCGCGAGCCCCACCGCGGGCAGGGCGAGGTGGCGGATGTCCGAGAACGAGGCCTGCGGCCGCGAGATGTCCGGGAGCCCCGAGGCGACGTGGCCGACGGTCGCGATCCCGTGCGACTTCAGGCCGAACGAGACGGAGAGCAGGCCTCCGATCACGACGATGCTGAGCGCACCGGGGAAGCGCGGCAGGTAGATCCGCAGGAGGATCGCGAGCGCGAGCAGCACGGCGCTGAGCGCGGCCGTCCCCCAGCTCGCGTCCGGCACCTCGTCGACGAACTCGCGGATCCGCTCGGGAAAGCCCTGCGCCGTGATCGTCAGCCCGAACATCTTCCCGAGCTGGCTGGAGATGATCAGCACGGCGGTGCCGTTGATGTAGCCGAGCAGCACCGGCTTCGAGAGGAAGTCCGCCATGAAGCCGAGGCCGAGCAGCGACGACGCGAGCAGGACGACGCCGATCATCAGCGCGAGCAGCGCCGCCAGCTGCAGATAGCGCGCGGACTGCGCGGCCGCGAGCGGCGCCAGCGTGGCCGCCGTCAGCGCGGAGAGCGCGCCCTCCGGGCCGACGATCGTCTGCCGCGACGAGCCGAAGAGCGCGTAGACCGCGAGCGGCAGCAGCGTCGCGTAGATGCCGACGACGGGTGAGACGCCCGCGAGGCTGGCCATCCCGAGGCTGGCCGGAACCGCGACCGCGGTGACGCTGAGCGCCGCCAGCAGGTCGACGCGCAGCCCGGAGCGGTCGTAGCGACGGAGTTCCATGACCCCCGGCGCGAGATCCAGGAGCATGGCCGGGCGGATGCTCCGGGCCGACGCGACCGGATGCGCGAACGCAGCCAGAAGACCCGGCGGCTCACGCCGTCGAGCCTCCTCGTCCCCTTGGTCGCGGCCCACGGCCCCTACGACTGGAGGATGTTCCGCTTCTCGGCAATGAACTCGTCCTCGGTGAGGACGCCCTGCTCCCGAAGCTCAGCCAGCCGCTGGAGCTGCTCGACGGGGTCGTTCGCCTCGTCCGGGCCCGCGTCGGCGGGCGCGGGCTCGCGGCCCTGCGAATCGGTGCTCGACGTGTCCTGGTCGGCGAACATCGTCACATCAGCCGGTCGAGGACTCGAGCTCGAGACCGAGTGCAAGCATCACCTTGGGAGCAGCCGCGATCACTCTCGGAAGCCCGACCTGCGGCGCCACGGTGACGAGCAGGCTGACGATGTCGTCGGGTGCGACGCCCGCCTCGATCGCGAACGCCACCTGGGCCACGTACGAGGCCTGCGGGGCGTCGAGCGCGATCAGCGTCGCGATCTTCACGAGCGAGTACGTGCGCGGCTCGAGCCCGGACGCCTCGAGGTTGTGGATCTGCATCTCGAGCAGCGACGCGATCACGTCCTCCTCGGCGGCCGCGAGCGCCTCCAGGGTGTCGGACGTCTCCTTCTTGACCTCGGCCATGAGATCTCCCCTTCTTCGACGGGTTCCGGTGCACCGATGCTCCGGCAGGCCGTGCGCCCGGGCATCACCCACAGAGGGTGAAAGCGCCCGAGCGTAGTACGTTCGGGCCGAGACCAGAAGAAGGCGATCGCGACGGCGTAACCTGCAGGCCAGCGCATGATCCTCCTCCTCGCCATCCTCATCGTCGTCTTCGTGCCGGTGGCGGAGCCGTGGGGCGCCGTCGTGATCATCGCCGGGTGCCTGCTCGAGGTCGGCGAGGTGGCCGTCCTCCGACGCTGGTCGCACCATCTCGACCGGCGGCTGAAGCCGGCGACCGGCGCGGAGGCGATGATCGGGCGCACGGCGAAGGTGGTCGCGCCGTGCCGCCCGACCGGCACCGTGCGGGTGCACGGCGAGCTCTGGGAGGCGCGGTGCGAGGCGGGCGCGGACGCGCGCGACACGGTGCGGATCGACGCGATCGAAGGGCTTTCGCTCGTCGTCTCGCCCGCAGGCCGCGGATCGAAACGGGCGGGCTGAGCCCGCGCTCCACCACCCCTCGTCACGCGCCGACGCCACCTCTACGCGGGTGCCCACGCCCTGTCGTGCAACCAGGTGCGGTGATCCGATGGGGCTACCTCGAGCGTGAGGAGGTCGGGCATGCCGGACAGCGAGGCGCTCTTCGTCCTCGCCGCGCCGTACGAGAACGTTGCGGCCGCGAGCGCCGATCTCGACGCACTCGAGGTTCTCTACGCGCAGTCGCGCGCGAACCGCCCGCTCGACGCCGTCGTCGTGGAACGGGACGTGTACGGCCAGGTGCTCCTCGTCGAGCAGACCCATCCGGCCAAGGGCCCGGAGATCGGACTCGCGATCGGCGTCGCGTCCACGTTGTTCCCGCCGATCGGCGTCGGAGCGGCGCTCACCGTGCCGGGCGGCGGCGCGGCGGTCGGCGCGATCGTGCGTCACCTGCATGCGGATATCCCGCGCGAGGAGCTCGACCAGCTGGCGGAGATGCTCGAGGCGGCCGAGGCGGGACTCGTCGTCGTCTACGACAAGTCCGTCGCGCGGAAGGTCGAGGCGACGGTGTCGTCGGACAGCCACACGATCATCAGGGCCGCGGACGTCGACCCGCACCAGCTCGTCCGCGATGCCGGCCCGCTCACGGACTCGGTGATCGCGAAGCAGTAGAGAGCACCGGTGGGCGGGATGCGCGCCACCGTCGGCCGCGACGGGCGTGCCCCCTTGGCCGCATGGACACCGGCCGGAAGGCTTCGGGATGGCCCATGCCGGATTCCGCCAGCATCTCAGTGAGCGCGACGCCTGCGCCCGGCCTCGCCGAGCAGCTTCCGCATTCGCCGCGGCTCCGCCGAGGCATCGTGGCGCGTACGGCGCTGGTCGGCCGCCTCCGTGCGACCGACGCGCCCGTCGTCACCGTCGTCGCGCCCGCCGGCTTCGGGAAGACGACGCTGCTCGCGCAGTGGGCCGAGCGCGACCCGCGCCCGTGCGCATGGCTCACGCTCGACTCGATTCGTGAACATCGCTGGCCCCGCCGGCCGGCCCTGCTCGTCGTCGACGACGCGGACGTCCTTCGCGACGATGCGGCGCTCGAGGCCGTCGCGGCGCTCGCCGAGGGCGTCCCCGCCGGATCGACGCTTGCGCTCGCAGCGCGGGGCGAGCCCCGCCTGCCGCTGGCGCGCCTCCGCGCGGAAGGCCACCTGCTCGAGCTCGGGCCGGACGACCTCGCCATGACCCGGAAGGAGGTGCAGACGCTGTTGCGCCACGCCGGCGTGCTGCTCCCCGAGCCGGAGGCGGCGGAGCTCGAACGGCGGACCGAGGGCTGGCCCGCCGGGTTGTATCTCGCGGCGCTCTCGCTCCGCACGGGCGGCGACCCCTGGACGTTCTCCGGCGACGACCGCTACGTCGCGGACTATCTGCGGACGGAGCATCTGACGCCGGCCACGCCGGCGGTCCGGAGCTTCCTCATGCGGACGTCCGTGCTCGAGCGGATGAACCCCGCGATCTGCGATGCCGTGCTGGAGCGGACGGACTCGGCGCGGCGACTCGACGCGCTCGAGCGGTCGAGTCTCCTCGTCGTGCCGCTCGACCGCAACCGGAGCGCGTACCGCTACCGCCGCCTCGTGCGCGACTTCCTCCGCTCCGAGCTCGAGCGCCGGCAGCCCGAGCTCGTGTCGGTGCTGAACCGCAGGGCCGCCGACTGGTGCGAGGCGAACGGCGCGCCGGAAGCAGCGGTCGACTACGCAGCGGCGGCGGGCGATCTCGACCACGTTGCGCATCTCGTGGCGCGGCTTGCGCTACCGGCGTACCAGGAAGGACGCATCGTCATGGTCGAGCGGTGGCTGCGCCTGCTGAACGAGCTGCCGGCACTCGACCGCCATCCCGACCTGTGCCTGATCGGCGCGTGGGTGCACGCGCTGCGCGGGCGCGCGCCCGACTCCCAGCGGTGGGCCGACGCTGCGGAGCGGGGACTGACGGCGAACGACCCGAGGCGGCGGCTCCTGCACGCGCTCCGCTGCTGTGACGGGACCGCACAGATGCTCGACGACGCAGCGGCCGCGTACGACGCGGTCCCGCCCGGCGGCGTCTGGGAGCCGACGGCGCTCGTCGCCCTCGGCGTCGCCCACCATCTGGCCGGTGACGACGACCGCGCCGACGCGACACTCGCCCGCGCGGTCGAGTCGGCGGCCGCGGTCGGCGCGGTGGACACGCAGATCGCAGCGCTGAGCGAGCGCTCGCTGCTCGCAGCCGCACGCGGCGCGCACGCCGACGCCGATGCACTCGCCTGCGAGGCGAGCGCGACCGCAGGATCCCGCCGGCTCGGCGCATCGGTCACGCGCGCGCTCGAGCTTGCGGCGTCCGCGCGCGCGGCGCTGCATCGCGGAGACCGGGAGCGCGCGGAGAGCGAGATCGCGCATGCGAATCGTCTCCGTCCGCTGCTCACCCACGCCGTCCCGTGGCTGTCGGTCCAGGTCGGCATCGAGCTCGCCCGCGCGCAGCTCACACTCGCCGACGTCGCCGCCGCACGGTCGCTGCTCCTTGAGGTCGACGGCATTCTCCGCCTGCGGCCCGGGCTCGGCAGGCTCGTCGACGACGCGGCTGTGCTGCGCACCCAGATTCGCGCGCTCGAGGAACCGGACGGACGATGGGCTTCGAGCCTCACGTCTGCGGAGCTCCGCCTGCTGCCTCTGCTCGCCACGCATCTCTCGTTCCGCGAGATCGGCGACCGCCTGTTCGTCTCGCGCAACACGGTGAAGACGCAGGCGATCTCGGTCTACCGCAAGTTCGGCGTCTCCAGCCGCAGCGACGCGATCGAGCGCGCGGCCGAGCTGGGCCTCGTCGACGCGACGGCGGTGCCGGGGCAGCGCGAGCTCGCGGACGCGGGCTGACGCGCATGGTGTTGAATCACGAGGCGGGCGCCGCCGCGTAGGCGGACGACGAGCACGGAGGGAGAGCAATGGCGGAGATGGGGCCGGTCGAGATGATGGTCATCGAGTTCGACGGCTACCGCTTCAAGGGCGAGATCTGGCCCGAGCTGGAGCGGCTGAAGGAGAACGACGTCATCCGCCTGATCGACCTGCTCGTGCTCCGCAAGGACCGATCGGGCGCGCTCTCGGTGATCACCGCGACGGACCTCGACATGAAGGAGATGCTCGAGTTCGGCGCAAAGATCGGGTCGCTGATGGCGCCCGGCATGGAGGGCGACGAGGCCTACGCCCAGAGCGTGCTCGCCGGCCTGCAGAAGGTCTCGACCGGGCACATCTTCGACGAGAAGGAGGCGCAGAAGCTCGCCGAGGACATCCCCCTCGGCACCGCCGTCGCCGTCGCACTGATCGAGCACCGCTGGGCGATCCCGCTCCGCGGGGCGATCGACCGGGCCGACGGCGAGATCCTCTCCGACGAGTGGCTCTCGGCCGAGCACCTGATGGAGCTGGGACGCATCGCCGGTACCGCCGAGCAGCCGGGGCTCGGCGGCGGCGGCAACGGCCACAAGACGAACGGGCAGAACGGCAACTAGCGGCATGAGCTCTGCGGCGACCGCGACTGCACCGAAGCGGGCCGGGCTCGTCCTCACCGCGCTGATCCTCGTCGCGGGGGTCGCCAATCTGAACCTGTCGGTGGCCAACGTTGCGCTGCCGGACATCGGCAATGCCTTCGATTCCTCGCAGACCGCGCTCGATCTGATCGCGGTCGGCTACTCGCTCGGCCTCGCCGCGTCGGTGCTCTATCTGGGCGCGCTGGGGGACCGCTACGGGCGCAAGTTGATGCTCCTGGTCGGTACGTCCTTGGCGATCCCCGCGTCCCTTCTCGCCGCGTACGCGCCCTCGGACGGCGTCCTCTTCGTGGCCCGCCTGCTCGGCGGCCTTGCGGCCGGCATGGCGTTCCCGACCACCCTCGCCCTGATCACGGCGTTGTGGTCGGGCCCCGCGCGCACGAAGTCGATCGCACTCTGGTCGGGCCTCGGCGGCGCGATTGCAGCGCTCGGCCCGCTGCTCTCGGGCGCGCTGCTGGAGCACTTCTGGTGGGGATCGGTGTTCCTGCTCACATTGCCGCTGGCGGTGGTGGCGCTCGTGATGGCGGTGAAGCTCGTTCCGAGCCACATCAACGAGACGACGGAGCCCGTCGACAACCTCGGCGGGATCCTGTCGGTCGTGCTCGTCGCCGCACTCATCCTCGCGCTCAACTTCGCCCCGGTCCCGAGCGCGGGAACTCTCGCTCTGGGCCTGGCGCTGATCGCGGTTGCGGCACTCGTCGCGTTCTACATCCGGCAGAAGCGGGCGAAGAATCCACTGTACGACCTCAAGGTCGCCGCACGGCCGACGTTCTGGGTCGCGGCCTGCGCGGGGATCATCGTGTTCGGATCGCTGATGGGCGCGATGTTCATCGGCCAGCAATTCCTGCAGAACGTGCTCGACTACTCGACGCTGGACGCCGGCGCGGCGATCATCCCGGCCGCTTTGTGCATGGTGGTGGTCGCTCCGCGATCGGCCAAGATCGTGGAGGCTCGCGGAGCCCGATTCACGCTGCTGCTCGGCTATGTCTTCGTGCTGCTGGGCTTCCTCACGATGCTCCTTCTCTGGAAGGACGGCATCCCGTACTGGAAGGTCGCCCTCGGCTACGCGTTCGTCGGGATCGGCGTCGGGTTCGCCGGCACTCCGGCCACGCACTCGCTCACCGGCTCGGTGCCCGTCCGCCGCGCCGGGATGGCGTCGGGGACGTCCGACCTGCAGCGCGACCTCGGCGGAGCGATCATGCAGTCGATCTTCGGCGCGCTGCTCACAGCCGGCTACGCCACCGCCATGACCGCCGCAGTCGGCGCGTCCGGCAAGCACGTCACCAACGCCACGGAGGCGCAGTTGACGAAGTCGTTCGCGGGCGCCGCCGGCATGGCGAAGCAATACCCGCACTACGCGAGCCAGATCACGGCCGCGGCGAAGACGTCGTTCCTGCAGGGCGACCAGTGGGCCTACACCGCCGGCATCGTCGCGGTCCTGCTCGGCGCCGTCGTCGTCTTCTTCCTCTTCCCGAAGCACCAGGAGGAGGAGCGGCTCCTCGCGGGGTACCACGCGGAGGACACGGCCGCGCAAGCCGGCTAGCGCGGCATGTGGGGAATCGCCTTCCGGGCGCGGCAGTTCGCGAAGGGCAGCCTCTGGCTGCTGCCGCTCGTGGGCGCGCTCTTCGGCGCCGTGCTGGGCTCGTTGACCGTCAACGAGAACGTGAGCAACCTCTGGGACTACACGCCCGGAACCGCGACCACGCTCCTCTCCGCGGTGGTCGGGTCCACCGCCGCGCTGACCGGGTTCGTGGTCACGGTCAGCGTGCTCGTCGTGCAGATGGCGACGGGGACGTTCTCCGCGCGCTACATGCGCCTCTGGTATCGCGACGGGCTGCTGAAGGCGACGCTCGCCGTCATCGTCGGGACGCTGACGTTCTCGTTCGCGCTGCTGCGCCGCGTCTCGGCGGACTACGTCCCGAACCTCGGCGTCACGATGGCCGGCCTCTTCCTGCTCGTCGGGATCCTGTTCTTCCTGCTCTTCCTCGACCGGTTCGTGCACCGTCTCCGTCCGGTCGCGGTCGCCGCGCTCGTCGCGAAGGCCGGCCGCGGCGCGCTCGAGGACTCACCCGCCACCACCGCGCCGGTCGCCGCCGTCGACGTCCCCGAGGGCGAGCCGACGCTGCGCGTGAGAGCGGAGACGGCAGGCGCGATCCAGGCAGTCCACGCCGCAGGGCTCGTGCGCTGGGCGCGAAGGCACGACTGCGTGCTCGTCCTGCGGCAGGCGGTCGGCGACTTCGTTCCCTCGGGTCGCGTGCTGATGGAGGTCTACGGCGACGTCCCGGCACACGCCGAGCGGCAGCTGCGCAGCCTCGTCGCCTTCGGCGTCGAGCGGACGATCGACCAGGACGCCGGCTTCGCCGTCCGGATCATGGTCGACGTCGCGATCAGGGCGCTGTCGGCGGCGGTCAACGATCCGACGACGGCTGTTCAGGTGCTCGACCATCTCGAGGAGCTCCTGCGTGTGATGGGCACGACGAGCCTCGAGCGGCGCGGCGAGCTGCGCGACGACGCCGGCCGGCTGCGCGTCGTCGTACCGAGCCAGCGCTGGGAGGACTTCCTCTCGCTCGGCGTGACGGAGATTCGCGAGTACGGGGCGAGGTCGATCCAGGTGATGCGCAGGCTGCGCACGCTGCTCGAAGGCCTGCGGGAGGAGGTGCTCGAGGACTATCGCCCGGCGGTGGACGAGGAGATGAGACGACTCGACGCGACCGTCGAGGCGAGCTTCGGCGGTTCGGTCGACCTCGACCGGGCGATGACGTCCGACCGCCAGGGGATCGGCGGGCCGCACACGCGGGAGGAGCCGGTTCAGCCCAGCTCGCGCGGCACGACGTAGTCCGTCAGCTCCGCGCCGCCGTCCGTCAGCTCCGCCCACCCGTCGTCCGCGATCGCAAGCGTCGCGAGCGCGCCTGTCGGGTATCCCTCGCGCAGGCGCTGCAACGCGGCCGCGTCGCCTCCTCCCGCGAGCGCGAGCGCGAGATCCCCGATCCCGGGGTTGTGACCGATCAGGAGAACCGACGGGACGCCGGCGGGAACGGCGCGAAGACGGGCCAGCAGGCTGTCGGCCAGTGCGCCGTAGAGGGCGTCCTCGACGAGCACCTCCGGCTCGCCCTCGAGTGCCGGGAGGATCGCGTCCAGCGTCTGCCGGGTGCGCACGGCGGACGAGCAGAGCACGA
>Ga0265338_10005547_pt1 | contig 16422 bp, 16 predicted proteins | sample 42126metaG_FD_193579 | JGI IMG/M metagenome (GOLD analysis project Ga0265338, IMG submission 193579) | Rhizosphere microbial communities from Carex aquatilis grown in University of Washington, Seatle, WA, United States - 4-21-26 metaG | ecosystem: Host-associated > Plants > Roots > Rhizosphere... | reverse complement strand
GACAAGTTCACTAACAAGTCCCGTGGGTTCGCCTTCGTGCAAATGGGCACGCAGGAAGAGGCCACCAAGGCCATTGCCGATCTGAACGGCAAGGAATTGGATGGTCGCGCGTTGACCGTCAATGAAGCCAAACCCCGTGAAGACCGTCCTCGTGGTGGTGGTGGCGGCGGCGGTTTCGGCGGCGGCGATCGCGGTGGACGCAAGTTCGCCGGCAGCAACCGCTTCTAACCCTTTTAAGAGTTAGTCGTTTCAACAGAAAGGCGTCCCGTGCAAACGGGGCGCCTTTTCTCTTTCACTCCATCCCGACTGGTCGGCGGGACTGTTTCTTCGCCCCATGATGGGACTTGTTGTCGAGCATCCGGTTTTTGGCGCGTCGGCTGCGACGGCGTTTCTGGCGGCGAATCTTCTCCACGCGTGCCCGCTCGGCATCGACGTACCCTTTCTTGAGCGCTTCGATCTTGTCGAGCAGAAGCCGCCGCGCAAGATAACGGTTGAGCCCCTGGGAACGCGTGGTCTGGCATTTGACCTGGAGTCGCGTCGGCCCGTGAAGCAACATCACGCAGGTGGCCGTCTTATTGACGTTCTGGCCACCGTGTCCGCCCGACCGAACAAACGACTCTTCAATGTCGATTTCCCGCACGCCGAGTTCGGCCATGCGCCGCGCCAGTTGGGCTTCCTTCTCCGGACTGACAGGGTACGCGCTCACAATCCATACCGTAGCCTGCTCGGGACGGAATGACAATGGAGAGGTTCGGGGGCTTTTTCGTTGCGTGCGCACGCGGCGAGGCGTTACAAGACACGGAGCGAGAGGATTCTTCATGAGCGAACCGATTCGTGTGATTCAATATGGGCTGGGTGCCATCGGGCGCGCCACGGCGCGGTTGGTGTTGAGCCGGCCGGGACTGCAATTGGTCGGCGCGGTGGACCGCAATCCAAAACTGGCGGGCAAGGACCTGGGCGAAGTCCTCGGCCTGGACCGCAAGCTCGGCATTGCCGTGACGGACAAGCCCGTCATCTTATTTGCGCAGACCCAGGCGGACGTGGTGATCCACTGCACGACGTCGAGCTTTGTCGAAGCCTACGAACAGCTCACCGAGATCGTGCGCGCGGGCCTGCATTGCGTGACTTCGTGCGAAGAAGCGCTGTTCCCGTATTACCGCCACAAAGTGCTGGCGGGAAAGTTGGATGATCTGTGCATCCAAAAATCTGCGGCGGTGGTCGGCACGGGGGTCAACCCCGGGCTGGTGATGGATACGCTGGCGTTGTTGCTCACTTTGGCGTGTCAGCGCCTCGACGCGGTGCGCGTGTCGCGTGTGGTCGATGCGGGCACGCGTCGCGAGGCATTGCAGCGCAAGGTCGGTGCATCCCTGACCGAAGCGCAATTCAATGACCTGAACCAGCAACGCAAGGTCGGGCACGTCGGGCTGGCCGAATCACTCGTTTTTCTGGCGGACGGCTTGGGCTGGGCGCTGGACGAATTGAATGAAAGTGTCGCGCCAGTGGTCGCCACGAAAGATATTCAGACCGAGTTTCTCACCGTGAAAAAGGGCGCGGTCTCGGGTGTGCGGCAGTTCGCGCGGGGCACACGCGGCGGCAAGGAAGTGCTGACCTTGGAATTGCAGATGTACGTCGGCGCGCCGAATTCACGTGACATGATCGAGACCGTCGGTGAACCGCCGTTGCGGCTGGTGATTGAAGGCGGCGTGCCGGGCGACGTGGCCACGCCTGCGATCCTGGCGAACACGTTGCCGCGTCTCATCGAATGCCGGCCCGGACTGCACACGATGCGCACGCTCGGCCTGCCACGGGTGACGCACTGAGCATGTCGAACATTGTCTACTTCGACCTGGAAACCCAGAAGAGCGCGGCGGAAGTCGGCGGCTGGGACCGGAAGCGCGACATGAAAATGTCGGTGGGCGTGACTTACAACACGAGCGACGGGCAATATCAGATTTTTTCCGAGGACAAGGTCGCCGATCTGGTGCGCCAACTTATGCGGGCGGACATCGTCATCGGTTTCAACATCATCAATTTCGATTACGAGGTGCTTCACGGTTACACGCCGTTGGACTTGCACGCGACCCCGACGCTCGACCTGATGGCTGATCTCGAACAGAAACTCGGCCATCGGCTCTCACTCGATTCCATCGCGAAGGCCACGCTCAACGCGCCCAAGGTCGCCGATGGCCTGCAGGCGTTGAAATGGTGGAAAGAAGGCCGGATCCTGGAAATCGCCGAGTACTGCTGTTTCGACGTGAAAATCACCAAGGAACTCCACGAATACGGCCGGCAACACGGCGAAGTCTCCTACATCGACCGCCTCGGCCAGAAGCGCACCGTCAAAGTGAAGTGGTGAACCCCATGCCTCTTGGGAGGACATCGCATGATTAATGTTGTCGACGTAACGCAGCATTACGGAGTGCGTCCGGTGCTCCGCCATATCAATCTTCGGGTGAAGGAAGGGGAATTGCTTGCCCTCATGGGGCCGAATGGTATGGGCAAGAGCACGCTGCTGGCGGTGATGGCCGGCGTGCTCAGTCCACAGAAGGGTTACGTCGAGATTGACGGCATGCGGCGACGGAGTTCGGAGGAAAATGAACTGGCCATCCGGAAACGAGTCAGTTACCTGCCGGATCATCCGTGGTTGCCGCGGAATCGCACAGGCCGCGAGTTTCTCATGGCGGTGGGCGAGTTGTATGAAGTTGAAACCCTGCGACTGATGGATCATGTGGAACGATTGCTGGATCTGTTTCAGCTCCGCGAGCAGGCGGATTCGCCAATTCGCTCCTATTCCAGTGGCCAGATGAAGAAAGCGGCCATTTGCTCGGCGCTCGTGACAGAAGCGCCGGTACTGTTGCTGGATGAACCTTTTTCTGGCGGACTCGACCCGTCGGCCATTCTTGCTCTGAAAACAGTGCTGAAACGGCTTGCCGCCCGTTCCGACATGACCATGGTGATGTCGACACCCGTGCCCGAATTGATCGAGGACTTTGCCGATCGCATCGCGATCATTCGCGATGGGGAAATCATCTGCTGCGACACGCTGGAGGGGTTGCGGCGCACGACGTCGTGTAACGGAACGCTGGCGGAAGTCTTCGAGCGGCTCATCAATCCGCATACCGCCGAGCACATTGAGCGTTATTTCCAGCGGACCCAGCCATGAGAATGCGCCTGCGCTCCATCTTGCCACCGGGCTGGGTGCTGGTTCTTTTCGCGCTGCTATATGTGTTGGCGGACGTTCTGGTGGTGGCTCTCGCGATGATCCTTGGCCGGCATTCGCCTGCCGAGTTCCTTAGATATTCCATGTTCGACCTCGCAGAGATTCCCTGGCTGAGTCAATTCGTGCTGCTGTGGGCATGCTTTTTTTGGGGTGTCTATCGGATAGCTGCCATGCATCCGGTCTTTCGGGAAGATTATCGGCACTGGTTGGCAGCCAGTGCATGGTCGGCCGGGAAACCTTTGCCGGCAGGACCCGTCCATCTGGTCTGGCAGGATGTCGCAATACTGTTGGTCATCACGGGACTGGCGCTGCGCTACCCGGCGCGGAATCCACTCGAGTTCGCCGGCCTCTTTCTATTGGTATACTTGCTTGGCGCAGCAGTTGTATTGAGCCTCCTACAAGCCTGGGTCGCTCCTTACGCAACGGCGGTTGGATTGGGCGTCGCCCTGCTTGCGATAGACAAGCCATTCGAAGTTGCGGGGATACTGATAGGGCTGTACGCCATCACGTGGTTCGAGTTGCGCCGGACATTGCGTGATTTCCCGTGGAACCTCGGACGGTGGGAGGCATTCCTGAGGACCGGGGCGTTGAAAGGCCAACCACGCCCCCAACTACTGGGTTGGCCGTTCCAACTTCTCTCGCCTCGCATGGTAAACCTGTCGGTATCCGCAGGGCCCGCGATTCTCCTGAGCGTTCTGGCCGGTTGGTGGTTTTATGTGGCTGCTGTTCTCAGTTTACCTTGGGAACGAGGCGACATCGAACCGCTATACGGTGCCATTATTGCGCTTGGAATTCTCTCACGCATCATGGCTTACTGCGTGGGATACTTATCGCCGCTGAGTGTCGCCGGAAGGTTGCTTACCATGCGATGGATTATTCCAGGCTACGATAAAATCTTCATCGGCCCGGCAGTCACGGCGTTTGCTGGATGTTTCCTGCCGCGGATATTGCTCGCGAACGGCTGGAGTGATCTAAACGCCTTTTCTTTCAGTCTGGCAATTGTGTTTTTGCTTCTGCTCCTGACAGGTCCGAGCCTGCGAAACTGGCGGCTTACGGGAAAACATCGACTGTTGCCAATCATGCCGAGACAGGAATTCGTCCGCATCTGACGCGGGCGGTCAGACGCAGTTTAACCTTGAACGAAACGCCGCCGCCTCTTGTCCAATCCCGCATGAACCAACGATTCCGGGCTTTTTGGCGTGAATGGGTTTTACCGGCCGTGGTGGTGATGGCCATCCTCGCGCCGTTACGGTCAGCCGTGGCGGATTGGAATGACGTGCCGAGCGGTTCCATGATGCCGACGATCCTGGTGGGCGACCGCATCTTCGTCAACAAACTCGCCTACGACCTCAAGGTCCCGTTCACCAGATGGCAGATTGCCAAATGGGCCGACCCGCAACGCGGCGACATCGTCGTGTTCCCCTCGCCGGCGGACGGTATACGTCTCGTGAAACGCGTCGTCGCCGTGCCCGGTGACCGCATCGAGCTGCGGGACGACCATCTCTTCATCAACGACCAACCCGCGTCCTACGCATTGATCGACAACGGCGCTCCGTCGGCCCTGATTGTGAGCGAGACCGTCTCCGGAAAAACTCATCCGTTGCGGATTGAGCCACAGAGACCGGCGCTGCGGTCATTCGGGCCGGTGGAAGTCCCGGCGGGGCGTTACTTCATGATGGGTGACAACCGCGACAACAGTGGCGATTCGCGCTATTTCGGGTTGGTGTCGCGCGACCACATCCTGGGCCGGGCCACGGCAGTCGCCATGTCGTTCGACTACGATCATTACTACAAACCGCGGTTCGAACGGTTCGGGCACAGTCTGCCCTGAGTCGTGACATGGGTGAGCGCGGAACCTTCCCGCCGTTGCCGTGTCCAACCAATTGCGTTACGATGCGGCCAATGACTTCCAGCGACCCCGACGTCGCGCTCATGCTGCGCGTGCGCCACGGCGATCACGATGCTTTTCGGGAGTTGATCGAGCGCCACCAGCGCGCCGTCATCAACACCATCCATCGCGCCATCGGTGACGCCTGGGAGGCGGAGGACCTGGCGCAGCGGGTTTTTGTGCAAGTCCATCGTTCGGCGAAACGCTACAAGCCGACCGCGAAATTCACGACCTGGCTGTTCACCATCACGCGGAACACGATTCTCAACGAGTATCGCCGCCGCAGCCGTCATCCATCCGAATCCCTTGATGCCTTGCAGGAACCATCCGATTCGGAGGGCGCGGGTTGGCAGGCGGCGGACACCAGCGCGCGTGATCCTGCGCAGGAAGCGGTCGAACGCGAGTTGCAGGAAAAAGTCATGGAAGCCGTCCGCGAACTGCCCGAGCCCCAGCGCACCGCCATCATCCTGTGCCGGTACGAGGGGCTGTCTTATGAGGAAATCGGCAAAGTGTTGGGGTGCACGGTGTCGGCGACGAAATCATTATTGCACCGCGCGCGCCTGACGCTGAAGGAGAAACTGCGCGGGTATTACTAGGCGAAACTGTTTCGCAGGTATGGTGTTTAACCAGATGAAGAGCAAAGACATGAGTTGCCAGGCATTTACAGGGCAGTTTGACGAACGGTTGGATGGACGACTCGATGAGTCATCGCAAGCCGCATTCGACGCGCATCTCGCGAGCTGTACCAGTTGCCGCCGTGAGTGGGACGCATACAACGCCGTGTGGCAGGCGCTGGCTCGCGACGAAGGAATCGAGCCGTCGTTCGGGTTTGCGGAACGCACGTTACGGCGGTTGAACGAGCCGCAAGTTGCCATCCACTGGTGGGCGTGGCGACCGTCGTTGCGTTGGGCGTCGCTGGCGGCAACAGTCATGGCGCTCGGCGTGGGCGGCTGGATCGGGCACGAGCGAATGACCGAGAGAAGGCGCGCCGAGGCCTATGCGCGCATCCAGCACGCGGATTACCTGGAAGACTTTGACGTGATTGCCAACCTTGACCAACTCAAGGGAGACAAACAGTTGTGAGACGGATCTTGTTGCCGACGGTGCTGGCAATTGGCATGACAGTCTTTGCGGCACAGGCACAACAAGAACAACCCTCGTCGCCACCTCCACCCCCGCCGCCGCCGTCTGCGGATCAAACGAAGCCCAAGCCAAGGCCGCCGATGACGGAAGAGCAGCGGGCACAGGCTGAGCAACGCCTGGACGCAGCCTGGAACAAGATGTCGATCGACGGGAAGACGAGACTGATGCGACTCCATCGGGCCCTTGCCGAGATGCCGCCCGAGGAACGGAAGTTCATCCATGATCGCATCGAACGTTTTCTCACCATGTCACAGGCGGAACGCGACAAACTCAAACAGAACCGGCAACAGTGGGAGCAGATGTCACCCGAGCAACGGCAGAGCGCCCGGGAGGAATACCGCAAGCACCGCCAGGAGTTCGAAGACCAATGGCGCCGAGACCACCCGGGAGAAGATCTCCCGACGAATCCACAACCACCACCTCCGCCGGCGCCGCCGTCAACACCGTGACGTTCGTATGAATTGTCAGGAAGTAGAACCAATATCGCGACGCAAACCAAACCAAAGTAAGGAGACTCAAATGAAACGCGGACTCATCATTGCCTGTTTGATAGGCCTCATGGCCCCCCTGGGCGTGCTCGCCCAGGGAACGAATGCGCCGCCGCCCCCGCCACCGGGAGGCGGAGCGCCGCGGGGCAACCGGCCCAACATGGACAACCTGTTGGCGCCGCCCGTGCTGGACGAACTCGCCCTGACGGCTGACCAGAAGACCAAGTACGATGCCGTCGCGGCGGATTTCAAGAAAGACGTCGCCAAGTGGCGTGAAGCCAACCCGCCAACGGGAGGGCCGCCGTCGCCCGAGGCTCGCCAAGCCATGAGGGACCTCCGTAAGAGTTACACGGACAAAGTACGCACGTTCCTTACGGACGATCAAAAGACCAAGCTGGATCAAGCCCTCGAACGCATGCGGTCACGCGGACCGCGTGGCCCCGGCGGCCCTGGTGGCCCCGGCGGCTCGGGTGGCACACCGCCTCCGCCACCGCCGCCTCCGTCATCCGGCAACTAGACTTCCTGTCTCGAATCACGCGCCGCGTGAGGGAATAGTCAACCTCACGCGGCGTTTGTGTTTCGAAACCGGGCGACGAACGCGCCATCCACACTGTCGCGTGGTGGAAACAGGGAACGCGTGCTCTCCAGCGCGAAACGTGGATGTGCCGCTTGGAAGGTTTCGACAACCCGTTCGTTCTCTTCCGATTCCAGGCTGCACGTGCTGTACACCAAAATGCCGCCGGCCCTTGTAAACTTCGCGGCTGAAGCGAGTAGCTTTCCCTGTAATATCGCCAGCCGGGCGAATTCCATTTCATCCATTCGCCAGCGCAGGTCGGCGCGGCGCCGCAGCACGCCGGTGTTCGAGCATGGCGCGTCCACCAACACCCGGTCGAACTCATCGCCCCGCAGGCAGCGATCCAAATGCGTTCCTTCGCACGCCAGTGTCGCGACGATATTCACGCCCAAGCGGCGGCAGTTTTCACCCACCAGCGCCAATCGTGAGTTTGTCGAATCGGCGGCGATAATACGGCCGCGATTCTGCATTTTCTGGGCGAGGAACGTCGTCTTGCCACCCGGTGCGGCGCACATATCCAACACCGACTCGCCGGGCTGCGGGTCAAGCATGTCCACGGCGACGAGCGTGGATGGGTCTTGCACGTAGAACTCACCGTTCGCGAATGATTTGGACCGAAAAAGTCCCGCCATGTCTGTTACTCGCCAGCAGAGCGGATGGTTGGTGGGTTCCGCGGCGATGTCGGCCGGCTTCGTCGATATTTTGAGCGTATTGATACGGATATAGATGGGAGGCGGCTGATTGTTCCACTCGCATAACGCTGCTGCTTGGTCGCGACCCAAGCGCGATGCCCACCGTTCCCACAGCCATTGGGGATGGGAGTAATACACCCACGGCTCGGTTTCACGGGTGGCGTTGAACTTCTCCAGCAGCGCGTCACGGTCGCGGTCCGCCCGGCGCAGGATGGCATTGACGAATTTCGTCTCGGTTTCGGCGGTGTACCGTTTGGCGAGCGCGACGGTCTCGTTGACGGCGGCGTGTGCCGGTGTTCTCAGAATAAAAAGCTGGTAAAGGCCGAGGCTGAGGATGTGGGCGATGATCGGTCGCGGCGGCTTGTCCGCGAGCCGTGCGATCAGGAACTCCAGCGAGAGTTTTCGTCGCAGGCAACCGTAGAACAACTCAGTAACGAAGGCGCGATCAGGGCCGCTCAGCGCGGACTCCGCCAACGCCTGTTCGAGAAGCTCATCAGCCAGCGCGCGTGATTCCGCGCAGCGGGCAAGCAGGTCCAAGGCGAGTTCGCGGGCGTTCACGAGTTGTGAGGCTAGCATAAACGACTTGAGTTTGAACAGCGGAGGCCTAGAGTCTCGCGCCAAGCCCCGAACGGATTTGAAGGAGATTAATTGTGAGGCGTTTCCAATCATGGATGTGGTGCGTCTTGATGTTTCTGGTGACGTCGACGGCTTTTGGCGAGTCGGCGTCTATGGCGAAGATCGATTCCGGTGACACCGCCTGGATGTTGGCATCGGCAGCGCTGGTGATGTTGATGACGCCCGGCCTGGCGCTGTTCTATAGCGGGATGGTGCATCGCAAGAACGTGCTCGGCACGATGATGCACAGCTACATTTTGCTCGGCCTGATCACCGTGCAGTGGATGCTCTGGGGGTACAGCCTGTCATTTGGGCCGGACATCCATTCGATGATCGGCAGCCTGAAGTGGGTTGCCTTGTCCGGCGTCGGGGCCCAGCCCAATCCCGATTACGCGCCCACGATTCCCCACAATGTCTTCATGGTTTACCAGATGATGTTTGCGATCATCACGCCGGCCCTGATCTTCGGCGCCGTCGCCGAACGCATGAAATTCTCCGCCATGATAGTTTTCTCGTTGCTCTGGGCGACGCTTGTTTACGATCCGATCTGCCACTGGGTGTGGGGAGTCGGGGGCTGGATTCGCAACCTGGGCGCGCTCGATTTTGCGGGCGGCACAGTCGTGCATATCAGTTCGGGCTTCTCGGCGCTGGTGGCGGCGCTGGTGCTGGGAGCGCGGCGCGGCGACCGCAAGCTTGAGCCGCACAACATGACGCTGACCGTCCTCGGCGCGGGCATCCTCTGGTTCGGCTGGTTTGGGTTCAACGGCGGCAGTGCGCTGGGGGCGAACGGGCTGGCGGGAACGGCGTTCGTGAACACGCATATCGCGTCCGCGGCAGCAACGCTGTCTTGGATCGTCATCGAATGGTGGCAGCGCGGCCGGCCCAGTGTGCTGGGCGTGGCGTCGGGTTGCGTGGCCGGGTTGGTCGCCATCACGCCGGCGGCGGGATTCGTCGCGCCGGTGGGGGCGTTGTGCATCGGCCTGCTGGGTGGCGCGGTCTGTTACTACGGGGTCACGATCAAGAATCGGTTCCGCTTTGACGACACGCTGGATACATTTGGCGTGCATGGCGTCGGGGGCACGGTCGGCGCATTGTTGACGGGGGTGTTCTGCACCGTGGCAGTGAACTCGGGCGGTGCGAATGGCCTGTTCCTCGGCAATCCGAAACAATTGCTCTCCCAAGCCATCGGTGTGGGCGCGACGATCGCGTACTCGGTGGTTGTGACGTGGATCTTGCTCAAAGTTGTCGATGCGATGATTGGCCTGCGCGTCACGCACGAGGAAGAAGAGCAAGGGCTCGATCAAACGCAGCACGGCGAAACCGGATATAACCTCTAGCGGAATTCATCCAACTTCGCTATGGTGCAGGGGCGGCGTGATTGCCGCCTCTGCTGTTTTATGGTGAAAACACACGACATCCTTGCCATCGTCGGCCGACCCAACGTCGGCAAGAGCACGCTATTCAACCGCATCGCGGGCCGGCGCATCGCCATCGTGCATGAAGAACCCGGGGTGACGCGGGATCGTGTCAGCGCCGTCGCCCGGTGGGGCGAGAAATCGTTCGAGGTCATCGACACGGGCGGGATCGCGTTCATGGACGAGGAAAAGAGCAGCGACGTCATGGCCAACGCGGCGCGGCACCAGGCAGAAGTCGCCATTGAAATGGCCTCGGCGATCATCCTCGTCGTGGATGTGACCGAAGGCGTGGTGCCGCTCGACCAGGAAATCGCACGCCGGCTGCGCTCCAGCGGCAAGCCGGTCTTCCTCGCGGTCAACAAGGTGGACAACGCCGGCCGCGCGCGCAACGAAGGGGAATTCGCGGAGCTGGGGTTTGACGGGACATTTTCCATTGCCGCCGTGCACGGCACGGGCGTTGCGGAATTGCTGGACGCCGCCACGGAAGGGTTCTCGGCGGGAGCTGATCCGGAAGCGGCGCAACCGACGCGGATCGCCATCGTGGGCCGGCCGAATGTCGGCAAGTCGTCGCTGATCAACGCGATCCTGAAGGACGAGCGGACAATTGTCAGCGATATCCCGGGCACCACCCGCGACTCGGTGGATGTGCCGTTCCGGGTCCAAGACAAGCCGTATATGCTGGTTGATACGGCAGGATTGCGCCATCGGCGGAAGATCAAGACATCGGTCGATCAATTCGGGCTGATGCGCGCGGAGCGCAGCATCCGTGAATGCGATATTGCGGTGCTGGTGCTGGACGCTGTCGCGGGCGTGACGAAGCAGGACAAGAACATCGCCGGGCAGATTGCCGAAGCGTCGCGCGGCTGCGTGGTGTTGGTGAATAAATGGGACCTGGCAGCGGAGGAGGAACGCAAGGAGCGGTGGAAGAAAAAGAAGAAGACCTTCCGCGAGAAATACCTGGAAGCTTTGCGGAAGGAATTGTTCTTTCTCGATTGGGCGCCGGTCCTGTTTGCCTCGGCGAAGACGGGGGAGAATCTCGGCCAGTTATTCGATCAAATCTCCGTCATCCAGCGTGAAGTGGCCCGACACGTGGAGACGCCTCAACTGAATAAGCTGCTTATGCATGCGATCGACTCGTATCCACCACCCTTCGTCGGTGGCAAGAGATTTAAAATCTTTTATGCGTTCCAAAAAGCTTCACAACCGCCGACGTTTCGGTTATTCGTCAACCATGCGAGTTGTTTGACGCCGCATTACAAGCGGTTCCTGATCGATAAGATTCGGGCAGGTTGGGCGTTCACGGGCTGCCCCGTTTTGTTGGAATGTCGGGAGCGTGAACGGCGGAATTTCGTCAGGAACGCACCGAGAAGTTCGCGAGTTTAAAAAAAAGTGCGAGTGGGCGTACTTTAGACTTGAAAACACAATATGTAGGGGCATATAGTCCCGCCCGCACTATTAGCGGTGGTTACCAACCTGAAGATTAACCGCCGAAAGTCGCAGCCAGCTAGCTTTTGAGGAGGGTAAAGTGATCAATTTGAAGCAGAGTGTGGGGGAGCTTTCCGCGGGCAAGGGTAAAACGACCCGCAAGGATTCTGAGGTTGATGGACCGGTTTCAACCGAACCAACCAAACGCGCCAAACGTGGCAGCCACACGATCCAAGCCGATGCGCCGGTAGCATCGAAGAAGAGCGGCTGGGTGGTGCCGCGGGTGTTCAGCCGCGTGGACGTCGCGCCGTTCGACGAAGTGGAATGGGACCAGCGGACGGCCGAGATCACGGACGACACGGGACGGGTGATCTTCAAGCAGGAGAATGTGGAAGTCCCGAAGAGTTGGTCCATCCTGGCGACGAAGGTCGTCGTTTCCAAATACTTTTATGGCGAGAACGGGACCACTGAGCGAGAGCACAGTGCCCGCCAGCTCATTCATCGCGTCACTCGCACGATTGCCGATTGGGGCAAACGTGACGGCTATTTTGCCTCCGACAAGGACGCCGAGATTTTCTACGACGAGCTGACCTGGCTGTGCCTCAACCAATACGGTTCCTTCAACTCGCCCGTGTGGTTCAACTGTGGTCTCTTCAGCCAGTACGCCGTGGGCAAACACAGCGGCGCGGGGAACTACTACTTCGACCGCGACACGAAGACCGTCAAGCGCGCCCCGACACAGTATGAGTATCCGCAATGCTCGGCGTGCTTCATCCAGTCGGTTGACGACCGGATGGAAGACATCATGGAACTGGCGCGGAGCGAGGCGATGCTGTTCAAGTACGGCAGCGGGACCGGTACGGATCTTTCCTCGCTGCGCAGCTCACGCGAGAAACTTTCTGGCGGCGGTTGCCCCAGCGGCCCGTTGTCATTTCTCAAGGTGTACGACGCCATCGCCAGCGTGGTGAAATCCGGCGGGAAAACGCGCCGCGCCGCGAAGATGAACACGCTCAAGGTGTGGCATCCGGACATCAAGGAATTCATCGATGCCAAACAGAAGGAAGAACGCAAAGCCTGGGCACTGATCGAGCAGGGGTACGCGGGGGACTTTAATGGCGACGCCTACGGCTCGGTTTCGTTCCAGAATGAAAACCTCAGCGTGCGCGTGACCGACGATTTCATGCGGGCGGTGCTCGACGACAAGGAATGGGCGACGCATTGGGTCACCGACCCGACCAAGCCGGGCCCGAAGTACAAGGCGCGCGACTTGATGCGCGGCATCGCGGAAGGCACCTGGACCTGCGGCGACCCGGGCGTGCAGTACGAGGATACCATCCAACGCTGGCACACCTGCAAGGCCACGGGGCCGATCAACTCGAGCAATCCCTGCAGCGAGTACATGTTCCTCGACAACAGCGCCTGCAACCTGGCATCGCTGAACCTGATGAAGTTCGTGCGCCCCGACGGCACGTTTGACGTCGACCGGTTCAAATCAGCGGTGGAGATCTTCATCACGGCGCAGGAGATCATGGTCGACAACGCGAGCTATCCGACCGAAAACATCGCGCGGAACAGTCATTTGTTTCGTCCGCTCGGCCTCGGTTTTGCCAATCTCGGCTCGCTCATTATGTCGATGGGGCTGCCCTACGACAGCGACGAGGGCCGCGGCATGGCGGGCGCCATCACGGCGATCATGCACTTGCACGCCTACACGCAATCGGCGCGTATTGCCGAGAAGATCGGTGCATTCGAAGGGTTTGCCAAGAACCGCGAATCGATGTTGCAGGTCGCGGAGATGCATCGCGACGCGGTCAAACGTATCCACCCGAGTTGCCCCGATGCCTTGCGCAGCGCGGCGCAACGGTGTGGCAATGAGGCTGTCGAGTTGGGGCGGCGCTTCGGCTATCGCAACTCGCAGGTCACGGTGCTCGCGCCGACAGGCACCATCGCGTTCATGATGGATTGCGACACCACGGGTGTCGAACCCGACATTGCGCTGGTGAAATACAAACTGCTGGCGGGCGGCGGCATGTTGAAGATCGTCAATCGCACCGTGCCGATGGCGTTGCGGAAGCTCGGTTACACCGACCAGCAGGTGGCCGACATCGTGAAATATATCGACGAGAACGACATGATCGAAGGCGCGCCGCACCTGCAGGAAAAACATGTGGCAGTGTTCGATTGCGCGTTCAAGCCCGCTCGGGGCAAACGCAGCATCCAGTACATGGCGCACCTGAAGATGATGGCGGCTGCGCAGCCGTTCCTCAGCGGCGCGATTTCCAAGACGGTGAACATGCCGCAGGAGTCCACCGTGGAAGAGATCATGCACAGCTACACCGAAGGCTGGCGGCTCGGGTTGAAGGCCGTGGCGATTTATCGTGACGGCTCGAAACGGTCCCAACCGCTGAACACATCGAGGGACAGCGCCGCCACGGCGGCCGAAATCGCTGCCGAGGAGGTCGATTCATTCAAGTCGCGCATCGTGGAACTCGAAGAGGAAGCGACGAAGATGCGCGCTCGGCTCGGCGCGCCGTTGCGCAATCGATTGCCCGATACGCGCCAGGCCATTACGCACAAATTCGACATCGCCGGCCACGAGGGCTACATCACGGTCGGCTTGTTCGCCGACGGGACGCCGGGCGAACTGTTCATCACGATGGCGAAGGAAGGCTCGACCATCGGCGGATTGATGGACACGATCGGGACGCTCGTCAGCCTCTCGCTGCAGTACGGTGTGCCGCTGGAAACGCTCGTCAACAAGTTTGCGCACCAGCGTTTCGAACCGAGCGGGTTCACCAAGAATCCCGATATTCCGATTGCCAAGTCGATCTGCGATTATCTGTTCCGCTGGTTTGGGTGCCAGTTCATCCCCGGTTATCGCGAGGCCAATTCCCCGAGCGCCGGGCAGGCCGAGTTTCCTCTCAAGGAAGTCGCCGAACAGGAGAAAAAGGTCGTCAACAAGCCGGTGACAGATCTCGCCCAGACGGAAGAAGCGCCGGCGCGCCCGACGGTTGGCCGTGACGGCCTGACCCCCGTGCAACGGCTGAGCCGGACGGTCGAACATTTCATGCAGGACGCGCCCGCGTGCGACACGTGCGGGGCGATCACCGTCCGCAACGGCGCCTGCTACAAGTGCTTCAATTGCGGTAATTCCATGGGATGCTCCTAAGGGCACGGAGCGCGACGTACAACACAGGAAGCCCCGGGCACCAGCCCGGGGCTTTTTGTTTCCGTCGCTGGGGATGTGTGGTTTCACCTAGCAACTTGAGCGGTTATGCGGGATGCTTCCTAACGTGAAATCGCCTCGGACCGCTGTGCGGGCTGCAATCGCAAGCAGGGCGCAAAGATGATGCGAGAACTAAAGCCGTTTATTTGGGTCGCCCTTGTGGTCTGCGCCACCGCCCTCGCGATTGTCTATAACCGTATGATCAACCGATTGCGCCCGATCCACCCATTCGTTCGATCCATTTATGTCTGGTCGCCCGGGTCGTCCCTGTTCAACCCAAATTACAGGCTCTACCGCCTGACCTTTGGTGAGGATAGTCGGGCAATGCGACTGTGGTATTGGGCCATTGCCCTAAACGGACTGACGTTTCTGCTACTCGTTTTGGCCGGCATTACCACCATCTTAATTTCAAATTAGGACACTACCCTGCCGTCGCGGAGCTTGACGCCTGAGCGCGCAGGCAGTTAAATAGCTGGTTCTTACACCAAGAAAGTTCAGGAGACGCATTTTATGGCAACGACAGCAGCACCCAAAGCAGGCGTGACCTCGGCCCGCCCGAAGGCGAAAGACGGCAAGGCCGGCGGCAAAAAAGAGACGAAAGTAGTTTATCCGAGCGATTTTGGCTCGCACGCGAGCATGGCGAACGAGGAGTTGACCGGCAAGATCGCGGCGGGCAAACAGGACGCGACGGATTCATGGGTCATCCTGGCCGATGAACGCGGCCCGTATGCGACCCGCAAATCGCGGCTCGATTCCGGATTGGCGGATCCGAACCGCTGCGCCGATCAACCGATGCGCGACAAGGCCGTCAAAGACCTGACCGCCGCGGCGTAACCCGATCCGTAGCGTGCTGAGGCAGGGCGGCCTGTTCCGGGGCCGCCACCGACCACGGGCATCATGTCGACTCCAACACCAACGCCGGGCGTGCCCGAGCAGCTCGATTTCATCCGCGAGATCGTGAACGCGGACATTGCCGCCGGCAAGATCAAAGCGCCCGTGACACGGTTCCCGCCGGAGCCGAACGGCTACTTGCACATCGGCCACGCGAAATCCATCTGCCTGAATTTTGGTATCGCCCGGGAATTCGGCGGCCAATGCAACCTGCGCATGGACGACACGAACCCGACCAAGGAGGACGTCGAATACGTCGACTCGATCACGACCGATGTGAAATGGCTGATCGACGGCTGGGCCGACCATTGCCTTGGGCTGAAACCCGTCGGCAAAACGCCCGAGGTGCAGACGTTCAACGACAAGCCCGATTTCTATCTGCCGGCGGTGATGAAAGCGGAAGACGGCGTCGAACCTTTCTACGCGTCGGACTATTTTGACCAGATCTATGTGTTCGCCATCGAACTCGTAAAGAAGGGGCTGGCGTACGTGTGCGACCTGACGCTGGAGGAGATGGATGCGTACCGGGGCGCGCCCGACAAACCCGGCAAGGACAGCCCGTTCCGCACGCGGAGCATCGAGGAGAGCCTCGACCTATTCGTGCGCATGAAGAAGGGCGAGTTCCCCGACGGCAAACGGACGTTGCGGGCGAAGATCGACATGGCGTCGCCGAACGTCTGGATGCGCGATCCCGTGCTGTACCGCATTCGCCACGCGGCACACCATCACACCGGCGGCAAATGGTGCATTTACCCGATGTACGATTTCGCCCATTGCCTGAGCGATTACATCGAGGGCATCACCCACAGCATCTGCACGCTGGAATTCGAGGTGCATCGTCCGAT
>Ga0265338_10005546_pt1 | contig 16423 bp, 10 predicted proteins | sample 42126metaG_FD_193579 | JGI IMG/M metagenome (GOLD analysis project Ga0265338, IMG submission 193579) | Rhizosphere microbial communities from Carex aquatilis grown in University of Washington, Seatle, WA, United States - 4-21-26 metaG | ecosystem: Host-associated > Plants > Roots > Rhizosphere... | reverse complement strand
CGCGACTTCCTCATCGAATCCATACCCTGGTCGCGCATCGCCCCCCTCCAGGACCAACTCCCCGCCCACGCCTCCATTGCCAAACCCGCCAAAACCACCCGCCTCGCCGCTTCGGTGGTAGGGCGCGATCTCCGAGCGCGCCGCTTCAGTCGTAGGCACGCCTCCCCGTCCGCCATAGCCTCGGCGAAGGCGGAGCCGAGCCGTCCTATCGCCGGTAGGCCGGGCATTCCGCTGCCCGCCTCGCCGCCCGCCGCTCTGTCCCCCGACGCCCATCCCCACGACTTTAATTCCATCGCCCTAGCCCAAAACTACTCCCCCAACCCCGCCCTCGTCATTGATTACCAGACTGTCACCGCCCAAGCCAACTACACATTCCAAGGCGGCGTGACCTATTACGTCAGCGGGAACGTGCAAATCAGTCAACTGGCGACATTCGAGGGCGGGGCAATCATAAAATTCGCATCCCTTAGAGCCCTTACCACCGGCAGTTCCAGCCCCATCTTCCTGACTGGCCCTTATCGCCCATTAATCTGCACGGCCAGAGACGACAACACAGTCGGCGAAATCATTCCAGGTTCCTCCGGAAGCCCCGCGGGAACCTACGGAAGACTCAGCATCCCCGTCGGTGGCCCCCTTGGCAATGTCCGTTTCAGCTATATGACCACTGGCGCTATCATTGGAAGCGGCTCTTGCGTAGTCATGGACTGCCAATTCATCAGATGCGCCAACGGCGTCACCGGCGCCAATTCCGTCCGAAACTGCCTCTTCTCCGCAGGCATAGGAACCACCCGTCCCTTCGGCTCGGGACCATACCCCGCGACCGTCAAGAACTGCACCTTTGATGGCACAGATTACACCTCCACCCTTGTCGGTCCGCAACTTAGCTTCATCAACTGCATCTTCTCGCAACTTGCCAATCTCAACAACATCACTCTACCCAGCGGCGACCATAACGGCTTCTACAATACGCCATCCTTCGGCGCCAATCAAGTCCCCTCGTCTAGTAACCCATTCCAAACCTTCGCCGGCGGCTATCACTACCTTGCTGGCCAATCCCCGTTCATAGCAGCGGGCACGACCCAAGTCGATATCCCAACCGACACGACTCTCTCGGCCGATCTAGCCCAAAAAACAACCTATCCGCCCCCGCTATCCGCCATCTACTCGAACACGGCCATCTCCACCCCCTTCACCCTGACACCCCAAGTCGCGCGCGACTCCATAACCTCAGGCCACCTCGACCTCGGCTACCACTACGATCCCATAGACTATGTCGTCAGCGGCGCGGCGCTCGCATCCTCCACCGCGCTCACTGTCCAACCCGGCGTCGCCATCGCCGCCATGAAAGGCCCCAATAACTTCGGCCTCGCCGCTCAAGACATGGACACGGTCTCCTTCCAGGGAACCGCCACCGCCCCAGATTACTTCGTGACAGCCGATGCCGTCCAGGAAAGCCCCTCGCGCCAGTGGCGATTCGACCCAAATTCGGCAGGCCAAGGCGCATTCGTTGTCGGCGGCAACCAGTCGTCCGCTTCCGCCTCCTTCCATTTCACGACCTGGTCCAGCGCCGGTTCCCAATCCTTCATCTTCGCCGACGAAGACATCGACCCGGCCTATTCCACCATCGCTCTTCGCGATTGCCAATTCTACGGCGGCTCCGTCACCACTTGGGCGCCCTGCCTCGCGGCCGACAACTGCCTGTTCCGCCGCTGTCAGGTTAGCCTCAGCGACTTCGACCTCTGGGACGCTTCCTACCAATCTTTCTACAACAACCTCTTTCTCGGCGGCGCTTTTTATCCCGAGCACGAAGCCGCCGGATCCTGGACCTTCAAAGACAACCTTTTCGACGCGACGACTCTTGAGGCCGACTACAACTCCGCCGACTCCATCGACCACAACGCCTACATCACGGGCTATACCACTCTTACCACCACAGCCGAACCAGGACGCCAAATCCTCAGCGCCAGCCCCGCCTACCAAACCGGCTCACTCGGCTCTTTTTATTATCCATCGACCCTCACCACACTCATCCACAGCGGCAGCCGCAGCGCCGCCGACGCCGGCCTCTACCACTACACCGTCACCGCCGACAACGCCAAAGACGGCGACACCGGCAACGCTCAAGTCAGCATCGGATTCCACTACGTCGCCTGCGACGCCAACGGCAAACCCATCGACTCAAACAACGACAACGACCCCGACTACCTCGCCGACGCAAATGGAGATGGGATTCAGGATTCGGGTGAGCCACCTTGGGCCGCGCCACCGGTTGCAACTGGCCTGTTCGACCAGTACATTTACGAGCACGATACAGTGACATTTCTTGCATCGGCGACGGGGACTCCGCCATTTACATATTCGTGGTACAACAACAATACTGGGGTGCCGCTCGCCACCGGAAACAGACTCACAATCACAAACGCCCAACTCGCAGACGGCGGTGTGTGGTATCGTGTACATATCAGCGGTCCTGGCGGCTCCGTGGATGCGCTTGTGCTCTTGATAGTATATGGGTGGAACGCTGAGTACGGCGAAATGATCGTCGTAGGTCAACGACAGGATTACGTATTTCGGAGCGACACAACCTACTCCATTCCACCTCAGTTCGTCGTGCAGTTGGCCGGTACGACGACGATCGAAGGCGGAGCCGTAATTCAACTCGACTCGGGCTCATGTATCAAAGTCTTGGGTCCGTTAGCCTGCAAGACTGCGCCATTCCAGCCGGCCGTCTTCACGTGGTCCGGAGATTTGTCCTTCGGCTGGGGCTCGGTATGTCTCCCACCGTTCTGGTACCCCTACCCCGAGGCTTTTCTCGACTTAAGCTCGGCGCCCGCCGACACGGTGTTGCGTAACTGCAGGTTCTCTTATGCCGACACTGCCGTCCTCGCCCCCGTGGACGCAAATTCGTTTGCTCTTTGGGACTGCCAGTTTCATTGCTGCAATTGTGCGATAAGCAACTGTGTTCCGATCATCGCCGCGCACGACGAACTGCACAATGTCTTGTTCAGCGAATGCGGCGAAGCAATCGGTTCCGCAGGCGGAGACCTCAAAATCGGTGGCGAACAAATTACTGCAAATGTCAATGAATTGTGGCATCCAATCACGCCTCCATGCACGGCGGCCTTGACAAATGCAATAATTTGCGGTCATATCACGCCGGTTCCAAACTCGAATTCTCATTTGGTAAATGCAACAACCGCGCCATTTGAAATTGAAACGTATGGTGGCGTCACTTATGATTGGGGCACGCCTCTTTTAAATCCGATTCCACAAAGTGAAGCGCCATTTACTCCTGCGTATCACTGGGAGGCCAATTATTACCTTCCGACTTGTCTGCCAAGCGGGAGCCCTTATTGTAACGGCGACCAGAACATCGGCGGTCAGATGCTCGCAGAATTGCGAGGCAAGACCACGGCTGCGCCAGTTGATTTCCCATGGGGCATCGAGATCCAGCAAGACCTCACATTGAGTCCTCAGGCGCCAAGGTACCTCGGCGGTCCCCCCTCGATCGGGTATTACTACGATCCTATTGATTACAGTGTCAACGCGATGCTTGTGTCGCAAAACGTCATCTTCACGCCTGGCGTGGTCATCGGGTTTCGGCACATTGGAAGTTACGGTTTTGCGTTAGGAAACGGTGCTACAATTATCAGCGATGGCCTGCCAGCAAGTCCAGTGGTATACGTCAATAACGAACTTGTACAAGAAGGACCTTTCGCACCCGATACCTCTCCCGACGGTTGGCTTCAACTCGAATCTTCTTTATTTCGGATGGATTGTTCCTTACCTCCGCCCGGCGGCATGGAATTTGATGATCCGGTATATCCCCTTATTTACGGAGGCGATTACTTTTTTTCACTTTCTGAAGCTGACCCCTCGCTTGCTCCCGTGACTTTAGACTTCGGTTTTTCCCAATTCTATATGGGCCACCACGACTGGGCGATTCGCTCCGGCGCCCATAGCAAACATTACATGCCCGCTACATACGCGCTTCCGCCCTATTCAGCCTTCATGAGCATGCAAAATTGCGCTTTACATAATGGGGAATTCCAGTTGGGAGAACAAGTGAATTTTACTCCAAACGAAGTTGAGCTCGACATTGAGGGCGATGTCGCTCTGTTCAACAATCTATTCGATCGAGTGCTTGTCCAGGTTGATCCCGGCTCTTCGATGGACACGAGCGTAACCCTAGTCGGCGACGTGACGCTTGAGTGCCGGAACAATCTGTTTAAGGAAGGATGGCTCCTGCTCAAACCCACCATTTCCGCTGCCAACGATTGGACGATTCGGGACAACCTGTTTGATACTGTCCCAATAGAGGATTACGCAACGACCGAAATCGCCGGCAGCCATAACGCTTATTGGGAATTACCCGCGGCGGGCTTGGAGGGGATTGAAACGCCCACGCTCGCCAGCGCGGGAACCGGCGATGTCGTCTTGTCGGCTGCGCCGATATACAATTCTGGCCCGTTTGGCGATCATTATCTCGCGGCGTCCGTTGGCTCCGACGCTTCGACTACGTCGGCCCAAGCAGGTCTCTACCACTACACTCAGAGCATCAACACACAAAGCGGTTTCGAAAGTAAGAATTGTAATAACCCTCTCCCCATTGGCCTGCAATACGTCGCGGCTGCCCTAACCGCCAGCGGTCCTCTCTCGATAGACACGGATGGCGACGGAATTCCAGACTATATGGAAAACTGGCATGGTGACGGCGCCAGCGGAACCCTCCGGCACAGCGATGAAACTGATTGGACAACGAAGTACACGATTGCGGGCATCTACGATCCGCAAAATCCGCTTTACGACTACGCCGACCTCTCCGGTGACGGCCTCGTTGGTGTCGTCAAAGCTAACCTCGGAATCGATCCTCTTGATCCAAGCAACCCGCTGTCCCTTTCGCCGCAAGCAAACGATCCAAACACAGATCAAGTTCTCTTCAATTCGCAAACCTCCTTTGACGCCCTCACCGGTCCCGTCCACCTCCACACCCTGTTAACCCAACTAACGCCCGTCCACTGCACCGACCCGACCTGCGCGTTTCTGCGCACCGCGACGCAAACCGCCCCTACATTCCTGCGCTACGATCCCGGGATCTCGTCCGGAACCCTCGTTACATTGGACGACACGTACTACAAACCAGACTATTATATTTTCCAACTCCAACTCTCAATCGACGGCCAAGCCACCATCGCCTACGGCCCATTCGCCTCAATTTACATCAACCCCGGCAAGCCTTCATACGCATACCCGCTCGTTCCAGGAACCCAAGCGTGGGCCGACGCCGACGTCGCAACCCGTCTTGCATCCGTCGCAGTCGATCCGACTTGGCAAAGCACCGCCACAAGTTGGCAGGTGTTTAATGCCGCAGTCTCAAGCCCCTATTTCAGGGGAGTCTGGATACCAGGATGCAGCATCACACTATGCTATGTCGCAGCCGAAAATGAGACAATTCCATTGCTGCAAAATGTTGACAACTTAAATGACTTAGGAGCTCAGGCCGCCAATTACCTCGAAGCAATGGACATATCAACCATGGAGAATGTCGACTGCTTGGCGAGTGTCACGCCAAACTGCTGGATGGACTACATCATTGTCTGTCACATTGCAGGGCTTGACCATGCGCTCGCTACTTTAGCGTCGACAGCAAACGCAAACGAAACTGCACAGCAGAAACTGTTTATGCTTGCAGCATGGGATGCACAACACTTTATCAGCGAAAATAAGCCGATGTTAGCTACAGCGCCGATCCGATTGATTTACGACATCTGCTCTGTAAATCCGAACGTGTTGCCTGCCGACCTTACGCTTCCTGAGCTGGTAGACGCGCAGCTTGAAGTCGGCCATCTTTCTGAGACTATTTCCGACAGCATCCTGGCCATAACGGCCGCGCTAAATCAAAGTCATCGACCCTAACTAGAGCAACGCTACCAAAGCCTATGAACTCAAATCGCGCGATAAAAGTTTTTTCTCTATGCTCAGTCTTAATCGCAGACGCATGTAGCGCCCAATTTTTTGCCACCGACTATAGATACACCCAAAACGGGGCTAGTGTGCGGGTAGGAAGATTCTCACCCTCTTTGGAACTATTGTGCTATGATCCCACTTCCTATCCTCTCGGCCCAATCGGATATGGAGGGGGCAGCGACCTAGCCGCTGCAAATGAGGCTTACGAGGCTGTGATGGTGAGACTTTATAAATGCACTTTAATGACAAGCTCGGGGCAATGGAAACATATTAGAAACTGTCATGATTTTGCTTGGACGCCCTACATGACGACGCTTTGTAATGATTACGAGCCTCAGTGCGATGCTTGGTTTATGGGAGACACGACACATTCCGAAACCTGGCCAAACCGCAATTGGCAGGACGGAAGTGGGCCAAATGCAAGCATGGAAACACACGTGCAAAGCGATCCTTTAATCTCAAACCCTGGAGAGTGGCTCTTCAAAATATCGGAAATCGAAGAGATCAATGCCTCGTATCCAAACATACTCGGGCAACCGATACCATTTCCCGTGTGTCCATTGGGCGATACCGGCACACGATGTCCGCTTCACAGTGCCTTATTAATACGCGAGATTGCCGTAAACGACACCCAATGTTACGGAGAGTATATTTCAAAGTGGGGAGACTTGGGCGTGTTCTATCACCGATGGGGACTTGGATATACCATCCCAGAGTACAATTGGACTGCTGACAGCGATAATTATATGAAAGCTGTTCGCGCTCCGAGTTTGAAGCTCTTCACACCTGGGTTTGGATGGTGGCAGCCTTACATTTACAACATTCAATATAGTAACTGGGGCCTTAACTGAGCAGTGTTTTGCGAACAAGTACAGTGTCATATGAAACATCTGCTTCCGATGCTGAGGTTGAGACTCGGATTTGCCTTTTTGACTTTGTTTGTGCCACTTCACTGCGCAACTGTGTCTAATGCTCAGGAAAAGAGTCAGGCTACGCATAAACTTGCGATTTACCTCGCGAGCACGAACTCCTCAGGAACTAACTGGCTTGAGTGGAGCCTTGAACGCTCTCCGCTCTTGAGCGACAAGGATATTGTGGTGTACGACACGAATTACCACAGGTTCAGGGTTAGTGATCAGGCAGCGAAGCGTGCTACGGAAGTTGTGTCGAACTATTTCTCAGATCCACACCGGCTGGGACTTGATTTCGTGATGGTTGCGTCGGGCGAGAGGGTCTATCCTGGAGTAATTCCGCACTGCAGTGATCACGTTTTGCTGTTTGTGAGCAGCCCAGAATTGGTGCAGGGACCCGACCCGCACTCGTTTTCGATACTAGCTCCTCGAAGCGGCGGTTACGACCCGCGTTACGACATGCGCATCATGGAGGAATTACACTCACTCTTTGGCCAGAGCACGAATGCGGTCAAAAAATGAACGATTTTCACAGCCATCCCACAGAGCAAGTGAGCAAGTGAGCAAGTCAGCAAGAAGCAAGAGCAAGTGTCAGTCCTCACTTTTTAAACTCCCCGACAGGTGCAAGTGTCAGTCCTCACTTTTTAAACTCCCCGACAGGGAGAAACTTCATGCAAAACGGGCCGGAGGAGCCAGGTTCAGCGAGCTTTACAATTCTCCCTTCGTTGCCTTCGCGACCTTCTGTGAAACTCCGAGCAGTGTCTCCCATTGAAATCCCTTGACGGGGGTGGCATGCGGCGCTACGTTTTTTCGTCGCAGGCCTCTGGCCCGAACCCGCCTTGCGGCGGTTGCTCTTTGAAATTTGGCAACAAGGGACCGCTCATGGCTCCAACTCCGCGTCGGGGCCCATGACTCCTTTTGCCTTTGAACTTTGAAGCGAAAACTCCCCGCTAGGTCAAGCATAATGGGGGGGGGAGAACTGAGAATCCGCTGTCATCGGCCCATCACCACTATATATAGTGGCTTTCCCGTCCTTTCCAACGTCGACGATTCAGCAGCAATCCGATTCGACAGGCATTTCGGGGATCGGCCAGCCGTTGTCCCACCCCATTGGCGCATAATAACGCTCAATGAAGATTCCCTTCACCGGCGATTGTCGTGTATCATGTAAACCGCCCTCAATCGCATGAAAGCGGCGAACGCCAATGACATTATTCAGTTGCGCCAGGCCCTGGCGCAGCGCTTTCCACAGGTCCGAACATGGTCGGAGCAACCCCCGCAAAAATCACGCTCTTGCTGGCCGACCGGATTACCTTCGCTGGACGCCTTGCTCCAGGGCGGCCTGCCCAAAGGCGCCCTCACTGAAGTCGTGGGCCCCCGCTCCGCCGCCGGCACGGCGACCTTCCTTCATGCATTGGTTCGGCGTTCTCACCAGACGCGCCAGTTCGCCGCGCTCATCGATGGACACGACTCTTTTGATCCCGGCGCCTTGACCAACGCCGCCCTCTCACGATTGCTCTGGGTCCGATGCCACAGCGCCGAAGAAGCGATTAAGGCCGCGGACATCGTCCTGCGCGACCGCAACTTTCCTCTCGTGGCGCTGGATCTGAAAACAAATCCCAACGCGCAATTGCGAAAAATCTCGCCAACGGCGTGGTATCGCATGCAGCGCATCGCCGCGCAAAACGGCGTCACGCTTGTAGTATTGACTCCTCTGGCCATCGGTGGCTGCGCCGATGCCCGCCTCAACCTCGAATCGCGGTTCACCCTCGACGACCTTGCCAAAGAGCCGGAGGCGCTCGCGTTGGTTCTGAAATTTGAGCTGGTTCGCTGGGCCCTCGGCGGCGCCGCCGACGCAACCGCCGCCCAGGCTGGATAGCCCGCGATGCATGCCGTCATCTACATCCCGAATTTTCATTTGCAGGCCGCCCTGCGCCTTGAACCCCAATTGGCCAGCCGCCCTGTCGCGCTCATGGACCAAACCGAGTCCAAGGCCGTCGTGATGCAAATGACCGATGCGGCGCGCGCGTTCGCAGTGGCCGAAGGCCAGACCTCCACGCAGGCGATGGCGCGCTGCGGCGAAATCCTCATTCGTGCCCGCTCCCGCGCGCAGGAGGATGCGGCTGCCGAAATCCTGCTGCAATGCGCCTATTGTTTTTCACCCCGAATCGAATCCACCGCGACCGGCGTCTGCACCATGGATTTGCGCGGTCTGGCGATCAACGACGACATTGCCGACGGCGACGCGGCTGGCGCGGCGGATTGGGCGGGCAGAATCCTGCGAGCGCTCCAACAAACGCACCTGCGCGCCCAGATCGGGGTGGCGGAAACGCCCGAACTGGCCTGGAAAGCCGCGCGGGAGGCAATGCCATTCTTATGCGTGACAGACGCGGGCGCCTTCCTCGCGTCCCTGACGGTTTCGAGCCTTGAAGCCGCGCCCGAACTTCTCGATATACTTGACAGATGGGGCGTCCGTTCCGTCGGCTCCTTCCTCGCGCTGGGCAAGGACCGCATCGCCGAACGTCTTGGTCCCGACGCTGTCGACGTGTTCGACCGCGCCCTGGCGCGCGAAAGCCGCCCGTTGAAACTCGTCACGCCCGCGGAGACGTTCGACGAGTTCATGGAATTTGAAGAGCCCATCGAAACCCTCGAACCGCTGCTCTTCGTCCTGCGCCGGTTTGTCGAACAATTGGCCAACCGCCTCGATGTGGTCTACCTCGTCGCCGGCGAATTGCGCCTGCGCCTGGGCCTCAGTTCGGGCGAGCCCCACGAACGCGCGTTCTCCATTCCATCCCCAACGCGCGACGTCGAGACCCTCTTTCGCACCCTCAACACGCACCTGGAAAACGTCCGGACCGACGCGCCGATTTCTTCCCTGCGATTGACAGCGAAACCCGGCCGCGCCGCCCATTTCCAATTCGGCCTCTTTGAAACCGCGCTGCGCGATCCGAACCAATTCCATGAAACCGTGGCGCGTCTGGGCGCGTTGCTCGGCTCCAATCGCGCCGGAGCGCCCCGCCTTTTGCCCACGCACCGCCCCGATGCGTTCGCGATGGATCCTTTGCTGGCCGGCGAAGAGCAGACTGGCGAACCCGCGCCCATTTCGGGGCCGGCGTTGCGCCGTTGTCGTCCTCAGATCGCCGCCGCCGTGGAACTCCGCGGAGACCGCCCCGTTCTCGTGCATAGTCCGGCCGTTCGCGGCGCAATCGCCCGCACGCAAGGGCCATGGCAGATTTCCGGCGATTGGTGGGACAACGCGCGATGGTCCCGCGAGGAATGGGAGGCTGAAACGACCGACGGCGATCTCTGCCGCCTGGTCCGCCAGGGCGACGAATGGCTCGTCGACGGCCTGTTTGATTGACAACAGGCCCGTCCAGCCTAAATCACAAAGTCCATCACGGATGCTTTCGAGCTCTCCAGCTTTTGAGCGCGCTCAACAAGATCGGCAAGGGTCAGCCGCTCCATTATACTGACAACCGCCATGCGGACTTCCGCCATCACATCGCGAATGGGACATCGCGCCTCGTCCGGGCACGTGCATTTCTCGTAGAATCGGTCGCTCACACAGCTAACCGGGGCGATCGCCCCTTCCACGTGCCTGACCACCGACGCCAGCGTGATGTTCTGCGGCGGGCGCGCCAGCCGATATCCCCCGCCCGCTCCGCGGCGGCTTTCCACGGCGCCGAGGCTCTTGAGGTCGTTGAGTATTTGTTCCAGGAATTTTTTGGGGATGTTCTGCTGCCGGGCCACGGTCTGAATGCGCACGACGTGTTCCCCGTAGTTCTGGGCCAGAACCAATAAGGCCCTGAGAGCGTATTCTCCGCGAACGGAAAGTTTCACTGCAACAGAATACAATGCCTACTGAATTTATCAATATTAGCCGCAAGAATTGAGCAGCTTTCGGCTGACAAAGGCGACCAGAGTGGGGGTGCAGAAAAAAAAGCATTAAGTCTATTGACAAAGTATGGATTAGATGCAATTCTCTTTGGATATGAAGCAAAAAACTTTAGTTATCTGTCTGGTGAGCGCACTCGCGCAGCCTCTTGCTTCGCGAGCCGACGACTCCACCGAAATCGCCACCCTCAAGCAACAAGTCCAGGCCCTGATGCAAAAGGTGCAGGATTTGGAGCAGAAGGAGGGCGTGATTGAAACCAAAGAAAAGCAGGCCCCGTTGATCTCTGCCGGCGCGAACGGGTTCACCTTCCAATCGCCGGACACCAACTTCTCCATCGGCTTGCATGGAGTCTTGCAAGTCGACAGCCGCACATTTTGGTCCGACAACCACGCCAAGGGCAACGACGCCTTCCTGATCCGGCGCGCCCGCCCTGTTTTGTCCGGCACGGTTTACAAGAACTTTGATTTCATGTTCGTGCCCGATTTTGGCGGCAGCACGGTGCAAATCTTCGACGCCTACGGCAACTACCGCTTCAACCCTGCGCTGCAGTTGCAGGTCGGCAAATTCAAATCGCCCATCGGATTGGAAAGCCTGCAAGCCGACCAATTCATCACGTTCAATGAGCGGTCCCTTGCGACCGACCTGGTTCCCAACCGCGACATTGGGGCTGAATTGCATGGCGATATTCTCGAGGGCGTCATCTCTTACGCCGCGGGAATCTTTGGCGGCTCCTCTGATTACAACGGCACGCTGACCAACTCCGACTACGACAACAACAAGGCGCTTGAAGGCCGTTTAATGTTCCAACCCTTCAAAAAATCATCCATCTCGGCCCTCAAAGGCCTCGGCTTCGGCGTCGCGGGCAGTTACCAGCAGAACGATGGCTCGACGAACAGTTCGTTCACCACAGGCTTGACCCCCGGCTACAACACGGACGCCCAGCAGAAGTTCTTCTCTTACACCAACACCGTCATCGGCTACGGTCCCCAATGGCGCGTCGCCCCGCAGGGCTACTACTTTTACGGTCCACTGGGCTTGCTGAGCGAATACGTCGTGTCCGACCAAAACGTCCAAAACTTCAAAACCAAAAAACGTGGCGACCTCCAAAATACGGCCTGGGAAGTCACCGGCTTCTATAATCTTACTGGTGAGGACGCCGGCTATTACGGAGTCACGCCCAAGAATCCGTTCAACCCGCTGGACAATCACTGGGGCGCCTGGCAAATCGCGGCCCGCTACGCCGATCTCTCGATTGACAAGAATGCCTTTCCGACATTCGCCGATCCGACCGCCAACGCCCGCGACGCCGCCGCCTTCTCCGTCGGCCTGAACTGGTGGCTTAATCGCAATGTCCGCGTCGAAGCCAGCTATTCGCACACGACGTTTGAAGCCGCTGGCAAATCCACCAAGGCCGGCGTGAGCAAACAACCTGAAGAAGTTTTCTTCACACGCGTGCAAGTCGCGTTCTAAGATCATTGCGTCGTATGCGCCATTTACATTGTTTTGCCGCCATCGTCGTCGCCGGTCTGACCGCCGGCGCCGCCGAGGTCAAGCTGCTCAATGTTTCCTACGATCCAACGCGGGAATTCTACGTCGAGGTCAACGCCGCTTTCGCCAAGTCGTGGAAGGCGTCCAGCGGCGACGATATCTCCATTCAGCAATCGCACGGCGGCTCCGCCAAGCAGGCGCGCGCCGTGATTGACGGATTGCAAGCCGACGTCGCAACGTTGGCGCTCGCTTATGATATCGACGCCTTGCACGACAAAGCCGACCTCGTGCCGGCGGGCTGGCAGAAACGGCTGCCCAACAACAGCGCGCCCTACACTTCCGCCATCATCTTCCTGGTCCGGCATGGCAATCCCAAGGGAATCAAAGATTGGGATGACCTGGTGCGGCCCGGCGTGGCCGTCATCGTTCCCAACCCGAAAACCTCCGGCGGCGCGCGCTGGGCGTATCTGGCGGCCTGGGGCTACGCCTTGAAGAACAACAACGGCGACACCAACGCAGCCCTGCAATATGTCAAGCAATTCTATGGCAACGTCCCCGTCCTGGACGCCGGCGCCCGCGGCGCTACGACCACGTTCGCCCAACGCGGCATTGGCGACGTGCTGGTCAGTTGGGAAAATGAAGCCAAACTGGCGCTTAAAGAACTCGGCCGCGACAGCTTTGAAATAGTCTATCCGTCGATCACCATCCTGGCGGAACCGCCCGTGGCTGTGGTTGACAAGTACGTCGACGCGCATGGCACGCGCAAGGCCGCCGAGGCCTATCTCCGTTTTCTTTACACGCCGGAAGGCCAGGAGATCGCCGCACGCCACTATTACCGTCCGCGCCTGGCCGAAGTGTTGACGGAGCACGCCAGCGATTTTCCCAAGCTGGAGACATTCACAATCGACGATACATTTGGAGGCTGGCGCAAGGCGCAGAAGATTCATTTTGACGACGGCGGCGTCTTCGACCAGATTTCTCGCAGTCGCCGTTAATCATGCCAAGCGGATATAGCCCTCCAACCACAACTGATTCCATCGGAAGGCGTTTCAACCCGCTGCCGGGATTGCGAATCACGCTGGGCTTCACCGTTTTTTATCTCAGCGTCCTGGTTTTGATTCCGATCGCCGTGCTGGTTGTGCGCGCCGCAGCGGTGCCCCCTGGCAAGTTGTTGTCAGCGGCGTTCGACCAGCAGGCCAGGGCGGCGTATGCATTCAGCCTGTGGTCTTCGCTCGCGGCTGCCGCCACAAACATGGTTTTTGGCAGCCTGATGGCTTGGGTGCTGGTGCGATACACGTTTCCGGGCCGCCGGTTGCTGGAAGGGCTAATTGATTTTCCGTTCGCCCTGCCCACTGCGGTCGCCGGCCTGACGTTGGCGAACCTCTTCTCCGATCATGGCTGGGTGGGGCGTTACCTGGCGCATGTTGGCATCCATGGCGCTTATACGCCGTTGGGCGTGATCATCGCGCTGACATTTGTCGGCCTTCCTTTCTCGGTGCGGACTCTCCAGCCAGTGCTCGAAGAATTCGATCCGTTAGTTGAGGAAGCCGCGGCCAGCCTTGGCGCCGGGCGGATGCGAACGTTCCTGTCTGTCATCGCCCCTACTCTGATGCCGACCGCGCTGACGGGCTTCGGCCTCGCCTTCGCGCGCGCCCTGGGCGAATACGGCTCCATTGTTTTCATTTCCGGCAATCTGCCCAGCACCCAGATCGCTCCGATGATCATCGTCATCCGCTTGGATGAATACGATTATGCGGGCGCCATGGCGGTCGCCATTACCCTCATGGCCATTTCCTTTGCGGTGCTCTACATCTTGAATCGCTTGCAGGGATGGTCGGCTAAATTCCAGCGTATATGAACGGCTCCAGCCAACCCACCAAGGATCCGCCCGCCATCAAATGGCTGTTGATCGGCATCGTCGGCCTCTTTTCCGTCGTGTTCCTGCTTCTGCCGCTCATCAATGTCTTTGTTCAGGCTTTCTCGCTTGGCTGGGCGCATTACGGCGCGGTCCTGGCCGAGCGCGACACGAAATCGGCCATCCGCATGACGCTGCTGGTCGCGGCAATCAGCGTGCCGCTCAATGTGATCTTTGGGCTGGCGGGCGCGTGGGCGATCGCGAAGTTTCGTTTTCACGGAAGGACGATATTATTGACTCTCATCGACCTCCCCTTCGCCATATCACCGGTCGTCGCGGGGCTCCTTTTCGTTCTCGCTTTCGGCGCCCACGGCATGTTCGGCGCGTGGCTGGAGGCCCATCATGTCAAAATCATTTTCGCGCTCCCCGGCATGACCCTCGCGACGATCTTCGTCACCTTCCCGTTTGTCGTGCGCGAGTTGATTCCCATTATGGAAACGCAGGGCACCGCCCAGGAGGAAGCGGCGTTGATCCTTGGCGCCAACGGTTGGCAGACGTTTTGGCGCGTCACGCTTCCCTCCGTCAAATGGGGCCTGCTCTACGGCATCATTTTGTGCAACGCGCGCGCCATGGGCGAATTCGGCGCCGTGTCCGTGGTCTCGGGTCACATCGCCGGACAGACCGATACCCTGCCCTTGCGCGTCGAAAAACTCTATAATGAGTTCGACCCCGCCGCGCCCTTTGCGGTGGCCAGCCTCCTGGGATTGCTCGCGCTGCTGACCCTTGTGATCAAGTCGTTCCTGGAATGGAAAAGCGCCGGTGAACGCTGACCCGGCCTACGGGCGCCGCCGCATTGCTGAACAGGCGCCCGCCTGATTGAGAAACAACCGCGCCATGACACGTTATGCGACGGAAAGGAGACATGGAATCTATGAAAAAATTAATTGCTCTGTTCTTTGCCGCCGTCGTGTTCGCGGGATGCTCACAGCAAAGCAGCGTTAACGAACCGTCGGGCAGCAACAGCACAAACAGCATTACGACCAACAGCATTCCGTCTACCGGCGTCGCCACAAACACCGGCGCAACAAGACCGTAATCGCCGTTTTGGGCTTTTATTCGATGCGCGGCGGGAGGATATTCCTTCCCGCCATGCGCGCAATCCAGCGGTCCATCTCCGTCCAATTCGATCTTCGTGTCTTCTTCACGGACCGCGTTTTCGATCCTTCCAATCTCCTGCTGCAATCCATCCTGACCGAAAGCCGGGCTCCCTCGCCGGCGCTCGTGGTCATGGACGAGGGCCTTGTTCAGTCACAACCGACTCTGCCCGGCGCGATTGAAAACTACTTCGCCGCTTTTCCAGGCCGGCTCCAGTTGGCTTGCGCCCCGTTGGTCATTGAAGGTGGAGAACGCGCCAAGACCTCCTATTTTCATGTCTCGGAGATTCACTCGCGCATCGAAAAACACGCCATCGACCGACATGCGTTTGTCGTTGGCGTTGGCGGCGGCGCGCTGCTCGATGTCGCTGGCCTTGCCGCGGCCACGGCCCATCGCGGTGTGCGCCTCGTGCGCGTGCCGACAACCGTTCTCGCCCAAAACGACGCCGGGGTCGGCGTCAAGAATGGCATCAACGCATTTGACAAGAAGAATTTCATCGGCGTGTTCGCCCCGCCCCGCGCAGTGATCAATGATTTTTCCCTGCTTTCCACGTTGGGCGAACGCGACAAACGCGCCGGTTACTCCGAGGCCGTCAAAGTCGCGCTCATTCGCGACCGCGAGTTCTTCGCCGAACTCCAGCGCGACGCCGGCGCGCTGGCGCGCTTTGATCCCGGCGCCATGCGCCCTATGATTCATCGTTGCGCCGAGCTTCATGTCAATCATATCGCCGATTCCGGCGATCCCTTTGAAACCGGCTCCGCGCGTCCGCTCGATTTCGGACATTGGGCCGCCCACAAGCTCGAACAGCTTTCCGCCTTCTGCCTCCGCCACGGCGAAGCCGTCGCCATCGGCATCGCGCTCGACGCCGTCTACTCCCGAAACATCGGCTGGCTGGAGCCTGCCGCATGCGACCAGATCCTTCGCCTGCTCGAATCCCTCGGTTTCGATTTGTTTGCCAACGAGCTTGATTATCTGGATGACGGGCAGCAACCGGCCATCCTCAATGGCCTTGAGGACTTCCGCCATCATTTGGGCGGCGAACTTACCGTCACCATGCTTCGCGAGATCGGGCGAGGCGAAGAGGTCCACGCAATCAATCTGCCGAAAATGGCCGGCGCCCTGGCCGAATTGCGCCAGCGCCACCAATCCACG
>Ga0265338_10005545_pt1 | contig 16427 bp, 7 predicted proteins | sample 42126metaG_FD_193579 | JGI IMG/M metagenome (GOLD analysis project Ga0265338, IMG submission 193579) | Rhizosphere microbial communities from Carex aquatilis grown in University of Washington, Seatle, WA, United States - 4-21-26 metaG | ecosystem: Host-associated > Plants > Roots > Rhizosphere >... | reverse complement strand
GCCGCTCGACGGTGATATTTGGGTCAAAGTCAGATTGCTCGTCTGGCCTGCATTCAAGTTCCCCAACGTCCAGCTCACCACTCCCGCGTTCGTTGTCCCACCGCCGCTCGCATTCACAAACACTGCCCCCACCGGCAACGCGTCGGTTACCACGACCGCGCTGGCCGCGGAGGGTCCCAGATTCGTGACAAAAATGTTGTAAGTGAGATTGCTTACCGCAAAGACACTGGCCGGCCCGCTCTTGCCGACGGCCAGGTCCGCCACAGGCGTCACCGATGTCGTCACCGGCGGACTCGTGTTGTTTGTCAGGTTCGGATCACCCGTCGGAGAATTCACAAGCGCCGTGTTGGTCAGAGTGCCGCTCGCTGGAGCCGTCACCGTCAATGTCAGGTTCGTGACCTGACTGTTCGTCAATGTGCCGATATTCCAGCTCGCCACACCGTTGTTCGTCACGCCGCCACCACTCGCGCTCACAAACGTCACACCCGCAGGCAATGCGTCCGTCACCACAACCCCACTCGCCGTGGAGGGCCCCAGGTTGGTGACCAAAATGTTGTAAACAAGATTGCTCGCAGCAAAGACGCTCGCCGGTCCGCTCTTCCCGACAGCCACATCCGCCACGGGCATCACGCTCGTCCCCACCGGCGGACTCGTGTTATTAGTCGAATTCGGATCGCCTGTCGGCGAACTCACACTCGCCGTATTCGTGATTGTTCCACTGGCGGGCGCGGTCACCGTCAAAGTCAGATTTGTTGTCGCATGAACAGCCAGTGTTCCCAGCGTCCAGGTTGCGATCCCGACATTGGTCGTCCCGCCGCCACTCGCGCTGACGAATACCACGTTCGTCAGCAACACGTCGCTGGCCACTACGTTGCTCGCAGTTGATGGGCCCGCGTTCGTCACGGTGATCGTGTAATTGAAATTCGTTCCCGCAAATACATTTGCAGGACCGGCTTTGGTCACACCAACATCCGCAACCGGTGTCACCGTCGTCGTCACCGGCGGACTCGTATTGTTCGTCAGATTGGGATCACCCGTCGGAGAATTCACAAGTGCCGTGTTCGTCAGCGTGCCGCTCGCTGGAGCCGTCACCGTCAAAGTCAGGTTGGTGACCTGATTGTTCGTCAATGTGCCGATATTCCAGCTCGCTATGCCGTTGTTCGTCACGCCGCCACCGCTCGCACTCACAAACGTCACGCCCGCAGGCAATGCGTCCGTCACCACAACCCCACTCGCCGTGGAGGGCCCAAGATTCGTAACCGAAATCGCGTAGACCAGGTTGCTCGCAGCAAAAACGGTTGCCGCCCCACCCTTGCCAACGGCCACGTCCGCCACAGACGTCACGGTCGTGATCACGATCGCCGCAACACTTGTCCCGTTGTTGTTGCCGGGATTTGGATCACCGGTCGGCGAACTGCCCGAAACCGTGTTGGTCAACGACCCGCTCCCCGGCGCTGTAACTATGACGGTAAACGTGAACGTTCCGCCGCCGGTCAGGCTGGCAATCGTCGGCCAGGTCACCACACCGGCGTTGGTCGTTCCCCCGCCCGTCGCACTGACGAATACAACGTTGGTCGGCAGCACGTCGCTGACTACGACGTTGCTCGCCGTAGACGGCCCAATGTTGGTCACCGTCACCGTGTAACTGAAATTCGTCCCCGCAAAGACATTCGCCGGACCGCTCTCCGTCACGGCAACGTCCGCCACAGGCGTCACCGCCGTTGTCACCGGCGGACTCGTGTTGTTTGTCGGGTTTGGATCACCCGTCGGCGAACTCACAATCGCCTTGTTCGTCAACGTGCCGCTCGCTGGTGATATTACGGCCAAAGTCAGATTGCTAACCTGGCCCGCAGTCAAGCTCCCCAACGACCAGCTTACCACCCCGGCATTCGTCGTTCCACCGCCGCTAGCGTTCACAAACACCACACCCGCAGGCAATGTGTCCGTCACAACAACGCCGCTCGCCGTGGAAGGGCCGAGGTTCGTGACGAAAATGTTGTAAGTGAGATTGCTCACCGCAAAAACTGAAGCCGGCCCGCTCTTACCCGCCGCAACATCCGCCACCGCCGTCACCGTTGTCCCCACCGGCGAACTGGTGTTGTTCGTCAGGTTCGTATCGCTGGTCGAAGAACTCACGCTCGCCGTGTTCGTGATTGTTCCACTGGCGGGCGCTGTCACCGTCAAGGTCAGATTCGTTGTCGCATGAAGGGCCATTGTTCCCAGCGACCAGCTTGCGACCCCGGCGTTGGTCGTCCCGCCGCCGCTCGCGCTCACAAACACCACGTTCGTCGGCAACACGTCACTGGCGACGACGTTGCTCGCCGACGCAGGGCCGATGTTGGTCACAGTGATCGTGTAACCGAAGTTCGTTCCCGCAAACACAGTCGCGGGACCGGCCTTGCTCACCCCGACGTCCGCCACCGGCGTAACGGTGATGGTGATGAGCGATCCTGCCGTGCCGCCGTTGCCATTGGTGACGGTGTAGCCGATGGTCGCCGTGCCGGTGAAATTCGCGGTCGGCGTGAAGAGGATGTTCGTCCCATTCTGGATCACCGCCGTGCCATTGGTCGGACTGGCGTTGGTGATGGTCAGCGCGAAACCACCTGTCGCAATGTCATTTGCCACCGGCGAGAATGTCAGGGGAACGTTTTCCGGCGTGGTGAAAAAGTCGGGCACAGCCACAGGCTGGGTGTTGGTGTTGCCCGCGCCGACGAAATAATCGAAAAAGTCATTTCCGTTGGTGACGACACCGGACGCAACGGACAACCCGATTTGATTGTCATTTGGCGGGCGCGTGTCGCCGGTGCTGGTGTAACTCGCGAGGTCGGTTTCGCGGACGATATAATATCCGGGCGAAACGCCGCCGAAGGAATAGGCGCCGTTGGTGGCCGTGAAAAGGGTTTGCACAACCGTTTCACCGACATCCGCCAGCCCGTTTGAGTTGAGGTCCTGGACGAGATCAACCGTGACGTTGGAAATGCCAAAATCGCCGGTGTGGAAAACGCCGCTGCCGTTGGTGTCGTTCCAGACCGTGCCGTTGACGCTGGCGTAGCTGACGGACGGAATTTGATACTGGAAGAAATTATTGTTCGCGTTCGTTACGAGCGCAGTGAGATTGATGGGGATGCGCCCGTTCGCAGGCGCGGAAGCGGTGAAGCCGGGCAGAATGGTTTCCACGACGACATAGGCGCCGGTGGTGAGATTCTGCAATTGATAACTGCCGTTCACATCGGTCGTGAAGGTTTGAATGATTGAACCGTCGGCGGGATTGCCGTCTCCGTTCGGATCGGTATAAAGCGCGAGGTCAACATTTTGCAGCGGTGAATCGCCGGCGGTCAGCGTGCCGCTGTCATCGGCGTCATCGTAAACAGTCCCGGTGATTTGCCCCGCGCCGGTGTTCACGCCCACGCTGCCGGAGGACGGCGCGACGGCGGCGCCGTTGGTGTCTATGGCAAAATTGGCAAACGCGGTGTTGAGCGCGGGCGTCGCGCCACCGGTGACTTTCAACGTCACGTCATTGGTGATGACGGAGTTGGTCACCAACACGGCGCTGCTTGTGAGATTTGTCCAGTAAAGGTCACCCGCCCCGACGGAACTCGGCGCAATGGTCGCGGAAACGTATTGGAAATCAGACGCGCTGAAAGTGTCTTCGAGCGGCAGGGTGCGGATGGCAACCTGCCCGGTATTCTTGATGAGGATGCGGAAGACGACGTTGCTGCCGATGTTCACGACGGAAACATTGGTCGGGCTTAAAACGGTCTTGGTGATGGTCAACGCCGAGCGCGTGACGGGCACAACAATGCTGCTGGAGTTGGTGATGACACCGGAGGAGGCGGAGGTCATGGAATTGGTCAGCAACGCGATGTAATTCGTGACGGTGAAGGAGACGGTGATGTTGGTGAACTGGCCGGGCGCGAAGGTGCCGATGTTCGTCCACGTCAGCCTGCCGACATTGTTCGTGTTGGGCAAAACGCTCGCGGTGACAAAACTCAAATTATTGGACGGATAATTGTCCACGAGCGAGATGTTCGTGAGCGTGGTGAAACCGCTGTTGACCACCTGCAAATTATATTGCACGGACTGGCCGACGCTGGCCTGCCCGCTCAGCGGTGAAAGGAGCGTCTTGCTGACGGTGATGCCGGGCGCGGGCACACCGGCGACGGTGATGGCGGCGCTGCTCGTGTTGGTCACCGCGAAGAACGAGGAGGCAGTCATGAAATTCGTCGCCGATGCGCTGGCATTGGTGGCCATGAAGAACACGCTGATGTTGGTCGCCTGGCCGGGCAGGAACGAACCGAGGTTCGTCCAGGTCAATTTGCCCGCGTTCGTCGTGTTGACCGGAACGCTGGCGGAAACAAATTTGATAACGTTCGACGGATAACCGTCCACCAGCGACAGATTCGTGAGAATAGTGTTGCCGGTGTCAATGATTTGAAGATTGAACTGGACGGTCTGCCCGACGCCCGCCGACCCGCCCGCCGGAGACACGACTGATTTGAAAACGGACACCGCCGGCGATGGTGCGCCATAGCCGGGCGGGAGGGCATTGGTCACAATGATGGGGGTGCCGCCTATGTTGATTATATTGCTGACGCCACCCGCAGCAACGACCGCCGCCATATATTGAAAAACACTGGTGCCCTCGCTCAAAATGATTGGAATCGTATAACCCGGCGCGTCCAGCGGAAATGCGGTGCCATTTGTGCTGTCGGGAATCAGAATGCCATCAAGTCTCGTGCTGTTGGATATGTAACTCATCGAAGACGAGGGCGCGTCAATGACCACCGTGTTGCCCAAGGGCAGCAACCCCTTGTTGTCCGTTTGAACCGTGTATTGAATAGTATCGCCGATACTCAAGCCGGCGGGCGGAACATCGGTGACGATGACCGCAGATTTGGTCACTCTCGGAATCGGAAACGGCAGAACTGAAGTGCCCAAATCAAGCCCCGGATTGCCCGTGGGCGCCGTGGCCGGGTCTTCGCCCCACGCCACGCTAATCAACGTGTTGTCCAGCGTGTAAATCCTCATCCCCGTCTGGTCGTTGGTGCCGGGGACATAAATTGGTTTCGACTGGAGTGCCGTCAGGACGAAATTGGTGCTGTATTTCCCGCCGAACGGATCGGTGAGCGGCGTGTTGGTGCCCCGGTAAGCCACATAAATCGTCGTGTTGGCCACCGGCGTGACCCACACCGGACTGCCATTCACCGAGTAATCACTGCTGCCCGGCGCCCAGCCGACGTCAGCCTCGGTCGTCAGGCTGCCTTTGGGCAGCGGTGTGTAGCCCCAGTTATAGGTGGTGTCGGTGCTTGAAGTCGGATTGTTGGTAGGGTCGGCGGCCACGGTGGTCTGAACGGTGAATTTTTCCCCGCCCGCGCTGGTAAAACTGGCGCCCGAATTGGTCGGCATCGGATACTCGGCGCCACCGTTGGCGGGAATTGAAAAAGTGCCCGAACTCGTCTTGTTCGAGTATAAAATGGTGATCGGATTCGCGGTGGCGTTGTAGAAATAATTGATGGTGGTGTAAAGAGTCCCGCCGCCGACCACCGAGGGCACGGGCATGTAATAGCTGCTGCTCCATTCGCTTTGCGGATAAAGCGTGAACCAGTCTATCGCGTAGGTGTTGACTGTGTCACCGCAAACCAGATTTGCCTCCACCGGCTTGGAAGTGGTGACTGTGCCGCCCTTTTTGATACCGCCGTTGACCAAATAACTCTGGCCTTTGTTCAATGTCACGGTGAATGGCAGCGTTGGCCCCGCGCCATCCAGATCAATGGCCACACTCGTCCCGTCCTGCGACGCCATCACAAAAAACCCGACGTAATTGAGAAGGTTTTCCGGCATGTCCTGACCAATGGGACTGACGAAGTTCGTCCCGTAATCCAGCGTGGAAACCACCACCGCCGCACCGCCATCCACCGGGCCGGTCGGCGACGGCCAGCCCGCGCGCGTGATGACCAGGGCCTTGTTCGCGGCGATGTGATCGCCACCGTCGTAAAAACGCTGGGCGGGATTGCGCGGTGCGCAAAAAACAGCGTTCGAGAGCGTGATGACCGTGCCCGCCTGAATCCCCACCGGGTCGTGGGCGAAACCCGGGCAGATGCCGTTGGTGTCAATGCCGTCGCCCCAAATCAGCGTGTTTGTTTGTGTCGGAGTGGCCAGATTCGCCTCGTAGCCATCCTCCCACTGGTCGTAATAAATCACCGTGCCGTCGCCGGTGGCGAGAATGGAGGTGATGATGGCGAAATTGGTGTCCGTGATTGACGGCGTGATGGTCTCGGCCGCCTTGAGTATTTGCGACTCGGGCATCGGCAGGTAATATTCCTGCACCAGATTCACGGCGCGGGCCGCAGGCACGCCGCCGGCTAACGTGCAAACCAGCGTCGTCAGCAAAAAAATCAGGCGTTTCAGGCTACACTTCATAACTCGTTTTTTGTAAATGGACATTAGGTTTTAGAAATCTCCGAGAATAAACTCGCCACACCATATGCGAACGAATAATGAATAAAAGGCCAAATTACTTGTTTAAAAAAAGTTATTGACCTTCTCTGGATATACATACCAAGTTAATCATTGATAACGCTTCCAGTTTTGAATTCCATCAATTAGCCCATAAAAGCGATTTTACCAGCCGAAAGTCAAGCAACTTTAATGTTTCACGAATACGGGATTTTGCCGGCAGGCAACGCAAAAAAAATCAATTTAGGCTGTTCAACCCGCCGCGTCTCTGGCAGTTTGTTTGGAAGTTTTTTGGAGATAATTAACACAAACGGACAAGCAACATGGACAAACCAGCTACAACCAATCAAAAACTCATTTCCTGGGTCAACGAAATGGCTGCGCTCTGCCAGCCGGAGAAAATCTTCTGGTGCGACGGCTCGGACACCGAGAACCAGACGCTTTGCGACCTGATGGTCAAGAGCGGCACGTTCATCAAGCTCAATGAAAAGAAGCGCCCCGGCTCGTATCTGGCGCGCTCGCATCCGAGCGACGTGGCGCGCGTGGAGGACAGGACGTTCATCTGCGCCAAGACGAAGGACGAAGTCGGGCCGACGAACAATTGGGCCGACCCCGCCGAGATGAAGCAGAAGCTGCTCGGTTTGTTCAAGGGCAGCATGAAGGGCCGCACGATGTATGTGATTCCGTTTGCCATGGGGCCGCTGGATTCGCCCATCTGCAAAATTGGCATTGAGCTTTCTGATTCGCCCTATGTCGTCGTCAACATGCGCATCATGACGCGCATGGGCCGGGCCGTCATGGACAAGCTCGGCGCGAACGGGTCATTCATCCCCTGCCTGCACTCTGTCGGCGCGCCGTTGCAACCGGGGCAGAAGGACGTTTCCTGGCCGTGCGAAAACGATCCCAAAAACAAATACATCGTCCATTTTCCCGACGAGCCGTCCATCTGGTCCTACGGCTCCGGTTACGGGGGCAACGCGCTGCTCGGCAAAAAATGCCTGGCGCTGCGCATCGCCTCGACTGTGGCGAAAAAGGAAGGCTGGCTGGCTGAGCACATGCTCATCCTGTGCCTCACCTCGCCGCAAAAGAAAAAATATTACATCGCCGCCGCGTTCCCCAGCGCCTGCGGCAAGACGAACCTTGCGATGATGCAGCCGACGCTGCCCGGCTGGAAGGTGACCACGCTCGGCGACGACATCGCGTGGATTCGCATCGGCAGGGACGGGCGGCTTTACGCGATGAATCCGGAAACCGGCTTCTTCGGCGTTGCACCCGGCACTTCGGCCCGGAGCAATCCGCACGCGCTCACGGCCTGCGCGAAGAACACAATTTTCACAAATGTGGTGCTCACGCCTGACAATGATGTCTGGTGGGAGGACATGGGTGTGCCCGCGCCGGTCAAAGGAATTGATTGGGAAGGCAACGAATGGACGCCGGCCAGCGGCAAAAAAGGCGCGCATCCGAATTCGCGCTTCACAGCGCCCGCGGCGCAATGTCCGGTCATTGACCCGGACTGGCAGAATCCCGAAGGTGTGCCGCTCTCCGCAATTTTATTTGGCGGCCGCCGGCCCGGCACGATTCCGCTGGTGAACGAGGCGTTCGGCTGGGAGCACGGTGTGTTCATGGGCTCGGCCTGCGGTTCGGAAACGACCGCCGCCGCACTCGGCACCGCCGGCGTAATGCGGCGCGACCCGTTCGCGATGCTGCCGTTCTGCGGCTACAACATGGGCGACTATTTCACGCATTGGCTGTCGTTCGCACAACGCACCGACCGCGCGAAGCTGCCGAAGATTTATTTTGTGAACTGGTTCCGCAGGGACGGCGGCAACAAGTTTCTCTGGCCCGGCTACGGCGACAACAGCCGGGTGTTGAAATGGATTTGCGAGCGCGTGGAGGGCACGGGCAAATCGCAGAAGACGCCGATTGGCAATCTGCCTACGCAGGACGCGCTGGATTTGAACGGCCTGAACCTGCCGACGGAGGACGTGAAGCTGCTGCTGGCAGTGGACATCTCCGGCTGGCAGAACGAAGTCGCGGACGTGGCGGCAAATTACACGAAGTTCGGGAGCCACCTGCCGAAGGCGTTGAACGAACAGCTTGACGGATTGAAAAAGAGGCTGGGTTGAGCCCCACAAATTACTTCACAGTCCGGCGGAAATTTCTGCTGCGACAATGTGAACTATTTATTTTTGTGGTGCTTGCCCGCGTGTTTCCCGTGATGCTTTTTGCCGAGGTGTTTGCCTGCCTTACCAGCCTTGCCGGCGTGGGCGATGGCCTTGTGACCGTGTCCGCCCTGTCCCTGGCCCGCGAGAGCGGTCCCGCCAAACGGCAATGAAGCCAGACCAAACGCAACTATAATTGTCCAAATCAGTTTTTTCATAACTTTATTCCAGTGTCTTTCACCTTGGTGGACGCATTGGACGCGAACAGGTTACAACTTTCTATTTCGTGGTCGAAACACCGCGCTGGGCTGATTCCAGTTCCTTTTCAAGCACGGGTGTCAGGCGCTGATAAACCTCCGGATTGAAGTGCAGCGTGTCGCGAAACAAGCCGCCTTCCGGCTTCAGCCCGGCCTCCTTAATCAAGTCAACGACGCGGATACCACCTTCCGGCCGGTTCAGTGATTGAAGCTGCGCGTTGAGTTCATCCACCGCCGGCGGAATCTCCGCGCTCCAAACCAATCGCCGTGCCAGGCTGGGTTTCCCGACAGGCCACGTTTCCAATACGATGACTTTGCAATGGCGTTCGGCACATTCACCGGCGATGGCTTCAAGATTATGCGCCGCGAACGACACGATTTCAGGGGCCCGTCCGGGATGCAGGCCAATAAATTTCAAATCATTGATGCCCGCTTCCAGCACGACCGCGTCGGGATGAAATTGGTCCAACAGTTTCGGCAGACATAAATGAATTTGTTCCGTTGTCAGGCCCCCCGTGCCAGCGTTCACCACGCGCCAGCCCGCCAGTCGCGGTAAATCCCATTGCGCCATCCGCGAATCGCCCAGCAGCAGCACGGTCGGGATGGAATTTGTCGCGGGGTTTGAGACAACGGAAATTTCCGGCGCAACTGTCGGCCAGATTTGCCGTGCCAACTCGTCTTCGTAGCGACTGCGCGCCAGCCAAAATCCCAAAACCATCGCAGCAGCCAAGGCCGCCAGCACCAGCAAGGGCCATTTCAACCAATAGAAATTTCTGCGTGTCATGACGTGCCTTTCATTTGCGCCGGCTATCGCTCAAAAACGGCCGCTCGAAGAAATGAAACCACACGCCGCCGACCGCGACTGAAACCAGCGCGCCGGCGGGGTGCAAAACATTCGGCAGGAAATTGCACAGCGTGAACGGCTGCTGCCACAAATAGATCGAGTAGGTCCGCTCGCCCATCCACTTCATCCCACGACCGGCGGCTCCCGGCATTGGACAGCCAAACAAATAGGCCATCAGACACGGCGCCAGCAGCAGCGCGCCCGTTGCCACGACCAGCGGCTTCGTTTCCACTCCAAACAGCATGATGCACAGGCTCGCACCGCAAATCAGCACACTGAACCAGAGCATCCACGTCACGAGCCGTTTTGAAATCCGCAGAAACCACGACCGTTTGTATTCGCAGCAAAAACCGAGCATCATCGGCCACACGGCGAATTCAAAATGATATTTCCATTTTCCGATGAACGGCTGCGCCATGCCCAGCCCCACCAAAATTGCCAGCAACGCGCCGAAGATCGCCAGCCGCTGCCGTTCCGCCGCGCCACCCGCGATGTAAATCAGCGGCGCGAGCAGATAGAATTGCATCTCGCAGGCGAGGCTCCACAGATGGCCGAGCGACATCGGCGTCTCGAAATAATTCACTCCGTAAACCAAAGTCACCGGCACTCCCTTCAGGTAAGAAGTGAAGTCCGATCCGGGCGGCAAGTTTGGCTGGTGCTGCAACAGCCATGCGATCGGCATCATCGCCAGCGTGTAAGCGATCATTGCCGGATACAAACGCCGGAACCGCCGCCACCAAAAAGATTTTGCCCGTTCCAAATTCGTTCTCGCCTGCGTCCGCGACAGCGAACGGAAAACCAGGATGCCGGAGATAAAGAAAAATAGATTGACCCCGACGCGACCGAGTCCGTTGACGCGCTCCGTGAAATAAAACCCGTGCGAAATCAAGACGAACACCAGCGCCAAACCGCGCCACTGGTCCAGCGCGATTGACCCCAGCCGGTCTTGTTCCGAAGTCGGCACCGGCGTTGCGCTCGCGGCAGCGGAAATTTTCATCAGCCAAGCAATGCTTTCGCCTTCGCCAGCGCTTCGTCCAGCTTGGCCGCATCCTTGCCGCCGCCGCGTGCGTTATCAGGCTTGCCGCCGCCCTTGCCGCCGACAATCGGCGCAATCTGCTGGATGAGCTTCCCGGCCTGCACGTTCTTCACGAACTCGGGCGAAACCGCCGCGAGCAGCGCGACCGCATCATCGGCGACACCGCCGAGAATAATCACGCCCTTGAACCGGCCCTTCAGCGAATCGGCAATCGCCTGCAAAAAATCGCCGCTGGCGGCGCCGAGGTTGTGGATAATGACCGGAATGCCATTGATGGTCTTGACCTCCTCCAACAAAAGGCTCGCGGCGTTGGAGGCTTCCCGCATGGTGGCCGTCCGCAAGGACTTCTCCAACTCCTTTTGATGCGCGAGCAGGACTTCAATCTTTTTGTCCAGCTCGTGAACCGGCGAATTCACCTTGCCCGCCAGCAATTTGATGAGCGCCACTTCGTCGTTGGCTTTGCGATAAGCCTCAAGTCCGGCGACGGCCTCAATTCTGCGAACACCTGCGGCAATCGCGCTTTCGCCGACGATGCGGAACAGACCAATCTCGCCGGTCGCGCGCGTGTGCGTGCCGCCGCAAAGTTCCATGGAATAACCGTCCAGCTTCCCTGCCCCGCCGCCGATTTGGACGACACGGACGGTGTCGCCGTATTTGTCGCCGAAAAATTGCATCACGTCCTTGCGGTTCTTCACGTCGGCGTGCGCGACTTCCGTCCACGAGACGCCGGCGTTTTCGAGGATGCGTTCGTTGACGAGCTTCTCGATGTCGGCAACCTGCGCGGGCGTGAGCGGCGCGCTATTGAAATCGAAGGTCAACTTGTCCGGCCCGACGAATGAACCTTTCTGCGAAGCCCCCTTGCTCGCCACTTCATGCAATGCCCAGTGCAGCAAATGCGTCACCGTGTGATGTCGTTGAATGGCATCACGACGGGACTTCTCGACGGCGAGCGTAACGCCTGCGCCGATAGGCGGCGCGTCACCGCCTTCGACGAAATGCAAAAATGTGTTTCCAGATTTCTGGGTATTGGTAACGCGCCAGAGCTGGCCGCTGCCAGTCAACTCGCCGGTGTCGCCGACCTGACCACCCATCTCGGCGTAGCAGGCGCTGGTGTCGAGTATGACGGCAGTCTTATCCTTCAGGGAGACAACCTCAAGCACCTTGGCCGGCACGACTAGTGCCTCGTAGCCGACGAACTTCGTGGGCGTGGTGGTCTCGATTTGCGAAAGCGAAATGACTTCCTTCTTCTGTGCGGCGCGGGCGCGGGCGCGCTGCTCCTCCATCAACTTCTCAAAATCTTGCTTGGCCACAGTCAAACCGCGTTCGCGCGCCATCAATTCGGTCAAGTCGAGCGGGAAGCCGTAGGTGTCGTAAAGTTCAAACGCAAGCGTGCCGGAAATTTCTTCAACTAAAAACTGGCGACGATTAAGATGGACCGAGCGCACGATTGAAACGCCTTTCCCGGTGTGATCAATTGTCTGAGTCCGTTCAACTGGATGAATCGAGGTTTCAAAAATTGCAATTCCCTTGTCCAACGTCTTGTTGAACGCCTCTTCCTCGCGCTGGATGGTTTCCTGCACCTGCTTCTTGCGGGCGCGGATTTCGGGGAAGACGTCGCCCATCGTGTCGGCGAGCACGTCCACGAGTTTGTAGAAGAACGGCTCCCGAAAGCCGAGCGTGCGACCGTAACGCACGGCGCGGCGCAGGATGCGGCGCAAAACGTAGTTGCGGTCGTTGTTGCCGGGCTGGATGCCATCGGCAATTGCGAACGACAGCGTGCGGATGTGGTCGCCGATGACGCGAAAAGCCACATCAATTGCGGATTGCGGATTGGCGATTGCGGATTGATCTGTCGGCAATGTCGAAGTGTATTTCTTTCCACTCATCTTCTCCAACGCGTCAAAAATCGGCCGGAAAATGTCGGTTTCGTAGTTGGAAATCTTGGCGTTGGCGAAATCCGTCAGGTTCTTCGTGCCTTGAATGATGCTGGTGACGCGCTCGAAGCCCATGCCGGTGTCAACGTGCCGGGCGGGCAGCGGCGAAAATGTCCCGTCCGGATTTGCGTTGAACTGGATGAAGACAAGATTCCAGATTTCGATGCAACGGGAGTCACCCTTGTTCACCAAACCGCCCTTGGTGTCGCCGGCAGGAGTCAAATCCACATGAAGTTCGGAGCACGGACCGCACGGGCCGGTCTCGCCCATCATCCAGAAATTGTCTTTCTTGTTGCCGTTGACGATATGGATTTTCGGGTCGAGTCCGACGACGCGGAATTTTTCAGCCCAGCAATTCCAAGCCTCCTGGTCAAATTCGCTCGGATCATTTTTCGTTTTGTCGGGCGAATAGACCGTTGCGTAAAGCCGCTCTGGCGGGAATTTCCATTTCTCAACAACTAGTTCCCATGCCCATTCGATGGCTTCCTTTTTGAAATAATCGCCGAAGCTCCAGTTGCCGAGCATCTCGAAGAACGTGTGGTGATAGGTGTCGAGGCCGACGTCGTCGAGGTCGTTGTGTTTGCCGCCGGCGCGGATGCACTTCTGGGTGTCCGCCGCGCGGCCGGGCGTGTAAGGGCATTTTGTCTGGCCAAGGAAAATCGGGACGAACTGGTTCATGCCGGCATTCGTGAACAGGAGATTCGGCGAATCGGGCATGAGGCTCGAGGACGGCACAATGGTGTGCTGCTTCGATTTGAAAAAATCGAGGAAGTCCTTCCGGACCTGGCTGCTTGAGCGGATTTGTGAACTGGTCATCATTGCGAAATTCAGACGGGAGGTTAGCCAGAAAGTGCGCGTCAAGGCGAGAGCAAGTTTTCCGCAGACTTTTGCATTTGATTTGGCGATGGTCGCGCCCTAGCTTCGCGCATCTGATTCCATGAACGTCGCCATCGAAACCACCAACTTGACACGGGACTTCGGGAAGTTTCGCGCCGTCAATGAACTGAACCTGCGTGTCGAGGCGGGGCGTTTTTACGGCTTTCTCGGCCCGAACGGCGCGGGAAAATCCACGACCATCAAGATGCTGACCGGATTGCTCGCGCCCAGCGGCGGCGCGATGCGCATCCTCGGCGAAGACCTCGGCGACCCGAACCGCGCGCTGGCGGTGAAGCAGCGCATCGGCGTCGTTCCGGAAAATCTGGCGCTGTTCGACAACCTGACCGCGCGCGAATATCTCACGTTCATCGGGCGGATGTATCTTCTGCCGCGCGACACGGTGCGCGCGCGTTGCCAGGAACTGCTCGCCATGATGGACCTGGCCCACGAGGAAAAGAAGCTGACACTAGAATTCTCGCACGGCATGAAGAAGAAACTTTCCCTCGCCGCCGCGCTGATTCCGAACCCCGATTTGTTGTTTCTCGACGAGCCGTTTGAAGGCGTGGATGCCATTGCGTCGCGCCAGTTGCGCGACACGCTCAAGCAATGCGTGGGCCGGGGCGCGACGGTTTTTCTCACCTCGCACGTCCTGGAAATTGTGGAAAAACTTTGCACGGACGTGGGCATCATCGCGCAGGGGAAACTGGTTCATCAGGGCACGATGGAGGAGTTGAGGCGCGACGGTTCCTCGCTGGAGGACAAATTCATCTCGGTCGTCGGCAGCGACGGGCACGAGGCGCAAAAATTAAGCTGGCTGGAATGAACCGGGAGCAACTCAAGACGATTCTGTGGCTGCGCTGGCGGCTGATGTGCAATCAATGGAAGCGCGGCGGCGGGCTTGGCGCGTTGACGGTGATATTCATCGGCACCTGCACATTCTTGTTGGCGTTGCTGTGCTTCACAGGCGCATTGCTCGGCGCGGTGTTCGGCCTGGATAAAGTGTCGCCGACGGTCGTGATGATGATCTGGTTCTGCGTCACGGTCTTTTTCCTCTTTTTCTGGATGATTGGGCTGCTCACGGAACTTCAGCGTTCCGAAACGATTGATTTGCAAAAACTCATGCACCTGCCGGTCGCACTCGGCCAGATGTTCGTTGTCAATTATCTCGTATCACATTTCACCTTGAGCATCGTCGTCATCGTTCCCGTCATGCTCGGCCTGGGCATCGGGCTGGCGATTGCGCGCGGGCCGGAAATGATTCTGCTTGTTCCGCTGGCGTTGAGCATGGTCTTCATGGTCACGGCGTGGACGTATTGCCTGCGCGGCTGGCTGGCGACGATGATGTCCAACCCGCGCCGCCGCCGGACGGTCATCATGTGTATCACGCTTTCGTTCATCCTGCTCGCGCAAGGGCCGAATCTTTACTTCAACGTTTTTCAGAATCACAACGCATTCAGGAAATCCATCACCGGCGAAGAAAGGCAGCGTCAGAATGAAGTGCGCGCCGCCGCCACAAAAAAAATGTTCGCCAACCTGATTGCGGCGCAACGTTTCGTCCCGCCGCTGTGGGTGTCCGTCGGCGCACGGGGGCTGGCCGAAGGAAATCCGCTGCCCGCGCTGCTCGGCACGCTCGGCTGCGCCGGCATCGCGGCCCTGGGTTTGCGCCGCGCGTATCGCGGCACGGTGCGGTTTTACCGAGGCGAAACCGGCGGCACGGCGGCGGTAAAAACCTCCAGCGAAGCAAAAAAGATTCCGAAGCCCCGCGCGAAAAACAAAAAGGAATTTCTCGAACGTTCCATTCCATTCGCGCCCGAACAGTCCTCCGCGCTTGCGCTGGCCACGTTGCGCTCGCTGCTGCGCGCGCCCGAGGTGAAAATGGCGTGGGCGACTTCGTTCATCGTGACAATCATTATCGGCGCGACATTTTTTCTCCGCGCCACGACGAATTTGTCCGACACCTTAAAGCCTTTCATTGCCACTGGCTCGGTGGTGTTCCCGGTTTTCTTTCTCGCCCAGTTTTTCGCCAACCAGTTCGGTTTCGACCGGGACGGTTTCCGCGCCCTGATGCTTTCCCCCGCGGATCGGCGGCTGATTTTGCTCGGCAAAAATCTCGCGGGACTGCCGGTGGCCGCCGCGTTCGGCGCGTTGTTGATCACGCTCACCTCCGCGCGGTTGCACCTGACGCCGCCGACGGTTTTGGCGACGCTGTTTCAATTCTCCAGCGTGCTGTTGATGGCCGGCATCGCCGGCAATCTGCTTTCCATCCTCATGCCCTACCGCATCCAGCCCGGCTCGATGAAGCCGACCAAGATGCCCGGCTTGGCGATGCTGGTGTTGATGTTTTGCCAGATGCTTTTTCCCATCGCGATGTTGCCGGTATTTGTCGGCCCGCTGTTGGAATTGCTTTGGCGCCGGTCGGACCTTCCAGACTTTGTGCCGGTCAACCTCATTTTTTCCGCGCTGCTCTCCGGGCTGATGGTGTTTGCCTATTGGCGGACACTCGCGCCGCTTGGCCGCCTGCTCCAGCGGCGCGAAACAAAAATCCTCGGCGTGATCACGGTGGAGGTCGAATAAAACGGGGCAAAAATATTTTTCAAAATATTACTTGAGAAATGGCGCGAACGGGACGATTAGTTAACCAGAGTCAGTCAGCGATGTTCTTTGGAAATTGAAACCAGATTTACCCTGCCCTGTTCGTGATTCGCTACAAATCCCTGAACCGTAGTAAAACGATCAATGGAGCCAATCTGTGACTGTGGCCGACATGCCTTTACTGGAAGTCGAAAGCAGCCCGGCGGGTTCCGCATGTTGTATAACATGTTCAAGAGATACTGTGGCACACGGCAAGGGCGGGGTTTATTA
>Ga0265338_10005544_pt1 | contig 16428 bp, 9 predicted proteins | sample 42126metaG_FD_193579 | JGI IMG/M metagenome (GOLD analysis project Ga0265338, IMG submission 193579) | Rhizosphere microbial communities from Carex aquatilis grown in University of Washington, Seatle, WA, United States - 4-21-26 metaG | ecosystem: Host-associated > Plants > Roots > Rhizosphere >... | reverse complement strand
GATCGAATCATCCGGGATAAGGCGCAGGAGATCGTCGCAGTACCGCGTACCGTCGCTTCTGGCGCCTGAAGCTTTGAAGATGGTCATCTTGTTGGGGTCGCCATTTGCTGACACCCATTTGCCGCTGGAGCGCACTTTGTTCGATGCAGTGCTGGCGTTGACTCGGACCATGATCGAGTTGGATCCACGAACAGGATCGGCCAAAACGGTGAACTTGAATTTTTTATCCTGGATCTCGACACATTTTGGTGTGGCGTACTTGACGAACCCGTCTTGTATCCGGGCAGGGTTGTGGCGGTCGAGGGAAATCTTTTTGCAGCGTCCGCCGCGTCCGATTTCTCCGAGGAATACGATGTCTCCAAATTGATCATCCTTCGAAACCTGAAGGCCTTCAGTTACGTTGCCATGAAAAAAAGTGTAGGTTCTCATTTTCTTTGATTCCTTTTCCTGGATAATGGTTGTGGTTTTTTTTGAATGAAATGATTTCTTCCGGAAAAAATATTGAATATCACATAACACACCTCCTGCCCCTTTCCGGGCCTTATATTTTGTGAGCCGATGGATTAAAAAATGTCACCAAAACAGGTACTTCTTCTAATATTGTTATGCCACAATTTTTAGAAAAATATCATCAATGAAACAGTATACTTGTCGAGGGTTTGGTTTAGTGTTATATTATATAAGTCAACCATTTCCACCGGAGACAAAAAGACATGCCAACAGAGAGCCACCAGAAGGTTTTATCCCATCTCATAAACATGGAGCAGGACGTTAGGAATAACGTACTGATCAATACCACTGTAAAAAATACACTCAGTCAGATACTCAACTCTGTCGACGATCCTAATATTCAGCTTCAGGCAAAGAATGTTACCGTTGTAGAAAAATATGACAATAAAGATATTGCCAAACAAAAAGAAGTTCGAAGCAAAGGGCAGTTGTGGTCAAATGATATCCGTGCAGATCTTGATTTGATTGACAAGAAAACCGGTAAGGTTGTTGATTCGGCCAAAAACATGAAGATTGCCGATGTGCCAAAGCTCACCGATAGAAGTACATTTCTTCTTGGTGGTAATGAATATCAGTTTGCAAAGCAGGCCAGACTAAAACCTGGGGTATACACAAGACGTCAGAAAAATGGAGAAATCAGTTCATTTTTCAATGTCGACAAGACCGTAGACTTTGATCGCGGATTCAATAACAATTTCAAGATTGAGTTTAATCCCGAGAAGAAAACGTTTACCATGGCCTATGGCAGCAAGCATATCCCTTTGATTAATGCCTTGCGTGCTGTCGGCATAACCGACAAAGAGCTGTCTGATTCCTGGGGCAAGGACGTGTACAGCGTCAACGCCGAGGCTTATGACAAGCAGCAGGATATTAATCAGAAAAAAATGTATGAGGCTGTTTTTGGTAAACTTCCTGGCAAGGAGTTGAACTCTCAAAATATTTCGCAGCAAATTAAGGATAGATTATTTGCTACAGAGCTCGACCCGGATGTCACCAAGATTACACTTGGTAAGCCGTATACGAATGTGAATAAAAATGCGATACTTGATGCGTCAAAAAAGATTGTGGATATCAACAAGGGTGAAGTCGAGGATGACGATCGTGAATCTCTGATTTTTAAATCATTTCACGACGTCGACGACCATATCAGGGAGCGCCTTGTTAAGGGTGCAGTGAAAACAGTAAACAATCTTAAGTACAAGCTGAATAAAACCAGGTCTATAAGCAAATCGCTTAGCCCTCAAACATTCAATCCTTTTATTGTTGGAACTATCACCAATAGTCAACTTTCAAGTCCTCCGAACCAGACAAATATCATGTCTATTCTTGGGGAGAGCAGTAAGTTCACGGTCATGGGAGAAGGGGGTATAGGTAGCCCGAATGCAATCACCAATGAAACCCGTCAGATTTCAAATAGCGAGGTTGGATTCGTTGATCCGCTGCATACACCTGAGGGAAGCAATATCGGAGTTGCAGTTCATACTTCAATGGATACTATTAAGGTTGGCAATGATCTTTATTCAAAATTTTTGAAACCGAATGGCGATGTGGTTCTTCTCAGGCCGATCGATGTGTATCATAAAAATGTAGCCTTCCCAGACCAGTACGATACCAGTGGGCATAAACCGGTTGCTCTGAATGATAAGATTAAGATCGTGCAATCCGGGAAGCTTGGTGAAACCATCAAGGGCAAGGTTGATTATATTCTGGCAAATCCGATTGGTATGTTTGATACTTCAGCCAACTCGATTCCGTTTCTTGATTCCATCCAGGGTAACCGCGGTCTTACAGCATCGAAAATGCAGGAACAAGCTCTGTCTCTTAAAGACAGGGATAAACCGTTATTTAAAATTGTTGATGATAAAAAAAGAAATCTTGGAGAGGTTCTTGGAAGCGCAATGGCGCTTCCCAGATCTCCTGTTGATGGTAAGGTGAAGGAAGTAACTGCAGACCACATTATTCTTGAGGATAAAAAAGGTGTTGAGCACAAGGTTCAGCTCTATAATAATTTTTCTTTAAACTCAGAGAGCTTTCTGAATAATGAACCAAAAGTCAAGGCTGGTGATGAAGTAAAAAAGGGAATGATAGTGGCTGATAATAATTTTACTAAAGATGGGCAGGTCGCTTTGGGGGCAAACCTTCATGTGGCTTATATGCCATATAAAGGTTACAACTATGAGGACTCGGCAATAATATCAGAGTCTGCTGCAAAAAAGTTAACCTCACAGCATATGTATGATCTGAAAACAAAAAGGACTGCAAAGGGTGTGTTCTCTGCAAGGAAATACAAAGCATATTATCCGGAAGAGCTTACTGCAGCAAATATGAAAAAGCTCGATTCTGATGGTGTAATTTTGCCGGGACAAAAAGTATCAAGAGACGATATCGTTATAGCTCACCTAGAAAAAAAATCACCAACAGCGGATGATATTGCTCTTGGGAGACTTGACAAGCAGCTCAGAAAAGATATGGCCGACAATGCTGTCAGATGGGACAACGATCATGTTGGTGTGGTTACCAACGTTCAGAAAAATGGAAACAGCGTTGTTGTCAACATAAAGACCGAAGAGCCACTAAAGGTTGCTGATAAAATATCGGGACTGCACGGGAATAAACACATTGTTTCAAAGATTGTTCCTGATGCTGAGATGCCGTTTAACCCAACGACCGGTAAGCATATCGACTTGACAATGAGCCCGATCGGAGTATCAAATAGAATTAATACATCGCAGCTTTTGGAGAATGCGGCCGGCAAAATTGCTTGGAAGACTGGTGAGCAATATCCCATTATGAATTTTTCTCCCGGAGACAATTCAAGAAAGATAATGGCTGCTCTTAAAAATGCAGGGTTATCCGACAAGGATATTCTTATTGATCCGGATACAAAGAAACCATTCCTTAACCCGGTTGCAAATGGATTCTCTCATATACTGAAACTTGAGCACAAGGTCGACCACAAATATTCTGCACGATATCGTGAAGGGTATGATTCGAATGAGCAACCGGTATCTGGTGGAGAAACGGGTGGTAAAAATCTTGGTCGAATGGAAATGGCTGCTCTTCTGGCTCGAGGGGCAAAAGAAAACATTCGAGAGATGATGTCGATTAAAGGTCAGCGTAATGATGATTATTGGAAAGCGATGGAAACAGGCCAGTCTTTACCGCCGCCAAAAGATGCTTTTGTTTGGGATAAAATGCTTGCATCTTTGAATGGTGCTGGAATAAACGTAGAACAGAAGGGTAAGAATTTTACATTAAAACCGATAACCGACAAAGAGATACTTGAGAAATCAAGGGGAGAACTTTTAAGACCAACCGATACTTATCGGCTTAAAGATATGGCCCCGATGAAAGAGGGTTTATTCGATCCTGTTAAAGCTGGTGGAATTTTTGGAGATCACTTTACTCATTTTTCGTTACCAGAGAAAACATTGAATCCTATCGCGGCAAGGGCTGCGTCAACACTTGTTGATATGCCGATGAATAAGTTTGAGGATATTATAATTGGGAAATCTTTCATCGACAAAATAACCGGCAAAATTGTTGAACCCGGTGCTGCAAATGCAATTTCTGGCGGACCCGCATTGGAAAAATTACTTGGAGACATCAACGTTGATGAGGATCTTAAGCAATCATTAGATAAAATCAAGGGTGAAAAAAATCCATCAAATGTTGACAAGCTCAACAGGAAAATTAAATATCTCAAGACTCTAAAAGAAAATAAAATGAAGCCTACGGATTATTTAGTTTCAAATGTTTTGGTTACTCCTTCAAAGTTTCGTCCGGCAATGGCTATGGCTGGTAGCAACGCCATTATTATGTCTGATATAAATGACTTGTATCAGCAGACGGCCCACACTGCCAATGCGTTGAAAGAACTCAAGGGTCAGTTAAATGAGGTGATGCCGAATGAAGATATAAAAAACTTGCAGCTTGCAGAGGCTCGCGGACAACTCTATCAGGACCTTAAATCTGTTGTTGGTCTTCAGGAACCAACCTCTTATCTGAACAGGGTAAAAGATAAAAAAGGATTTATAACACAAATCGATGGTGGTAAGAAGCAAACTAAAGAAGGGTATTTTCAAGACAAGGTTCTCGAGCGAAGACAGGATTTGGTTGGGAGATCAACCATCATACTGAATCCCGATCTTGGCGGCGATGAAATTGGTATCCCAAAGGAAATGGCCTCGGAGATATTTCGTCCATTCATAATGAACAAATTGGTTTCATGGGGTTACAAGCCGCTCGAAGCTCAAAAAGAAATCAATGATGATACCAAGGTTTTTGAAAGAGCAAGGCAAGTTGTTGCTGATGAAAGATTGGTAATCGCCAATAGAGCACCTACATTGCATCGGTGGAATATGACGGCATTGAAGCCAAAATTGACAGAAGGGAAAGCAATTGAGGTACCTGGCGTTATAGTCACAAGAAACATGTCGGGCGATTTCGACGGTGACACATTCCAAATCCATGTCCCTATTGGACTTAAAGCATTAAAGGAAGCCGAAGGAATGAAGCCTTCAGCAAGCATGCTCAAGACTGGTTATGACTCTGTTCTCAACGCTCCTCAGATGGATATGATCGTTGGTAGCTGGCTGATATCAAAAGGAAAGGGCGGTAAAGATACCGGGCTGAAATTTGACACAATCGAACAGGCTAGAGAAGCTTTTAAAAATGATAAAATTTCATATGCTGATTCTGTCAGTATAGGAAAAATAAAAGCTCCTTTTGGTGTCCATGAAATCAACAGTGCTGTTCCGGATGATTCAAAAAAATACGACACAGAACTTAATGGAAAAAATGTAGAGGAGTGGATCAGGGATGTCACAAAAAAACACAATGGAAAAATTGCTCTCGGCCTTGCTGATAAAATCAAGAATGTTGGCAACAACTATGTTACCAAATTTGGTTTTACTCTTGGGGTTTCTGATACTATCACTGATAACGATTTGCGTCGCGATCTTATTGATGAGGCAGAGCGGAATATAAAACCGGGGAATGCGGCTTCCATTGTTAAAGAATATGGGGAAGCGACGCGAAAAGGCCACATAGAGCTGGAAAAAAGATATGGTGAAGATACGATGCTTGGCATCGGTATGAGGTCGGGCGGCTCCAAAGGAATAGGTAATTCAGCTGCTATCACTCTTATGCCTGGCATAGTTATGGATGCAAACGATAAAGCTATACCCATGCCAATTACAAAATCATATTCAGAGGGTCTTGATACCTTCGGGTATTGGGCTGCGGCACATGGAGCTCGAGGTGGCAACATAAAGAAATCGGTTTCATCTTTTAAACCTGGATGGCTGACAAAAGATCTTATCAACTCCATTTATGAAACCAGAATCAATTCGGACGAGCCAACAGACAACAAGGGTCTGGAGTATCATATTTCAGATAAAAAAGGAATCACCAATCGATTTCTTGCCCAGGATGCTAAAGATGTCGGTGGAAAAATAATAGCCAAGCGAAATGAAATCGTTACTCCCGACGTGGTAAACAAGCTCACTCAGCATGGGGTAAAGAGTATCTTTGTTCAATCTCCGCTTACCGATCCTACTCCAGGAGACGGATTCTCTTCTTACTCATATGGCGTAAACTATGAGGGTAAGAAGCAGAATGTCGGGGATAACATAGGCATTATCTCTTCCCACACGATAACAGAACCATCACTTAACCTAGCAATGAAGGCATTCCATACCGGTGGTGCTCTGGATGTCAACAAGAAGGCCAAGGGTACTGTATTCGACCGTCTTGACAATACTCTTCGGTTTGCCCGCAGTCTGCCAGACAAAGCGGCCGTAGCGAGCATGGATGGTGTTGTGAAAGATATTAAGAAATCGTCGGTTGGTGGGTGGGATGTGGTTTTAAAAAATGGTGACAAGGAAGACGTCAGGTATATCAGCGCAAACAACGATCCTAAAATTAAAAAAGGAGACGCTGTAAAAGTTGGCGACATCCTTGATAGCGGCGATGCATCCCCTCACGATATTTTAAAATATCGGGGAATGCCGGCCACCCAGAAGTTCCTTGTTAACCACATCAGTGATGTGATGGACAACAAGCTGGATAAGAGGGACATTGAGACAGTTGTGAGGGGTATAACCAATACCACGAGGATTATGGATGCGGGTACGCATCCCGGATATATTAAAGGAGATGTTGCACCTTTGACGACAGTAGAGTATTATAATAATAACAACAAGCGTGAAGAAGATTTGAGCAATACTGTAGGGGATCACTTAGCCAGGGATTATGGAAGCGTTAAAGCCCACACGAAGATCGATGAGAAATTAAAAGACAGATTGGGCGATATGGGGTTCAAACGGTTGGAAGTTTTCAAGGATAGGATCAAGCATGAGCCGTTCCTGACACCGACTGGCATTCAGGCAAAGGCTCAGTCTTCTGAAGACTGGATCGCACGACTTGCCCACAACAGGATAGCAAGAGTGCTTGAAGAGGGAACAACACAGGGCTGGCAGTCGAATATAACTCCACTGTCCCATCCGATTCCTCAGTACGTTACTGGGGAATACACTTGGTAAATAAACTATAAGGACTCAAATCATATAGGGCAAAAAGAGCCGGGGCGGCAACTTTATATGGTGGGATTACTACTGGCACAGGATTAATGTATTCCGCACATAGGGACAAAAAGAATGCGTAAGATTTCAAAATTCACAGGTGGTCTATTCGACTATCAGCAGGATGTTCTTGATAAACTCAAGAACAATGATTCTGTTTTGGTGTACCACGGTTTAGGTTCGGGAAAAACAGCTACATCGATTGCCGCATCTGAAGGCGACAAAAGCGATGTTGTCGTTCCAGCATCGTTACGCGGAAACTATCACAAAGAGTTGAATAAGTTTACTACTACTGGCGGCGATCGTAATGTAATGTCTTATCAGAAGTTTTTAAAGCAAGGCCCCACCAATGGTGCGTCGACATTGATTATTGATGAACCGCAAAAAATAGGCAGGACCAGTTCTCAAATATCACAGTCTGTTGTTTCGATGTCGAAGGGGTATAAAAAAAGAATTCTTCTAACTGGAACTCCAGCTTCAAATGGTCCGGCCGAGTTGGCTCCAATCATAAGGACACTGAATCCTGAAGCAAAAAATATTCCTCTAAGCCCGATAGATTTCAATAAAAAATTTATCGGCGAGAGGCCGGCAAGATTAAGCCCGATTCAGTATATGATGGGTATGAAGCCCGGATTGGAATATTATCCAAAACATACGAATGAGTTAAAGGCTGCGATCAAAGGCAGGGTGAGTTATTACGAGCCCACTAAAGAGGGGTATCCGTCAAGAATAAATGAAATAAAGAAGGTTGAGGCCTCCAAAGAACAGAAGCGTTATTACTCTTTTGTAACTGAACAGGCAAACCCGATCATTGCCCGTAAGATCAGAAAAAACCTTCCATTATCCAAGCAGGAATCAGTAGATCTTAATGCCTTCGCTTCGGCATCGAGACAGGTTTCCGATAGCGTTCTTCCTTTTGGTGGTAAAGAAGAGATTTCCCCGAAGTTGTCAACCGCGGTAAACGATTTCGAATCAAGCCTGAAGTCAAACCCAAATCACAAGGGGTTGATATATTCAAATTATATCGCATCCGGACTCGATCCAATCGCCAAGCAATTTGATAAAAAAAGTATTCCTTACGCAAAATTTACCGGAGAATTAAACGATAAGCAAAAAAAACAAGCTGTCGAAGATTACAACTCCGGCAAGGTTAAAGCTATGTTGGTGAGCAGCGCCGGGTCTGAAGGGTTAGATCTTAAGGGCACCAGATCGATCCAGCTCCTCGAGCCGCATTGGAACCATAACAGGATAGAGCAGGTGATCGGGAGAGGCATTCGGTACGGATCGCACGCAGCCCTTCCTGAAAACGAGAGAAACGTCCGTGTAATAAAATATGAAACAATTTTGCCAAAGACGTTGGGACAAAGTATTTTTTTACAGAAGAGATCGACATCGGCTGACGAGTACCTGGAAGGGCTAAGCAACAAGAAACAAAAGACATTGGATAAATTTCTTGATATATTTAAACAAGAGGGAATGAATAAGCAATCCTCATTTGACATCTTAAGAAAAACTGGATTTGCCGATGAGCTTGAAAAAATATCTTTATCCAAACAAGTTTTGACTGGAGCTGCTATCGGATCTGGTATTGGAGCTGCAACGGCATTTATCCCAAAACCATATATCATAAAAAAATTCAAAAATGAAGATTCAGAAGACTTCAAAGAAAGAGCTTCCATAAATAAAGAAGAGCGCCGTGCTGCTTATTGGGCTGCTTTGCCTAGAAAGTTTTTGTCCGGAGCTGTTGTTGGTTCTGTTTTGGGTGGCTTGGCCAGTAAATTATAATATTAACTTTAAAAAAAAAGGTGGTTTATTATGTCGATGGATTTTCTTGAAAAACTCGCAGCGGAGGTAGAGAAAGATGATGGAGACAAAAAGCCTGAGTCTAAGGGAGATAAACCGGATGATAAACAATCAGGAAAGCCCGGTAAAAAATCCCCATTCCCCCCAAAAAAAGAGGGTGGAGACAAACAGCCAGATGGAAAAGAAAATACTCCTAAACAAGGGGATGATACAGGAAAAGAAAAGGGAGACAAGCCAAAAGAAGGATCTGATTTTAAAAAAGCCGTTGTTCCAGAGGTGGCAGAAGGTGCAAGTTCAGGCGTCCCTGCAGACCAGTCCGCTGAAGGACCAGTTGCCGGAGCCGGCTCGCACACTGCCGTTATTGACTTTTTCGCCCAGAATCCGACGCCATCCGATCAGGACTTTGAAGGATTTGCTGCATCAGCAGGACTTGATGTTAAGCAGGCAGAGGCAATCGCCTATGTGCTCGCAGGTAAGTATGTGATGCTTCTTCGTGGAGGAGCTTCTTCCGGACAGGTTCCAGAGGGTATGGATCCAAACGAACTTGATGCCGGTGTTGAGATCGAATACGAGCACACAGCCGATTCAGCAACAGCTAAAAAAATAGCAATAGATCATTTAACAGAGGATCCGCAATACTATACGCATCTTCAGCAGATGGTGCTGCAGTATTCCAATGATCCAAACGATCAGGCTATTGCCGCTCAGCCGCAAAACACGAGCGCAAATGCAAATAAGACAAATGATAATACGGCAACAATATCAATGCAGAAGGGCCCGGATGGTCAGCACGATATTGGTGATGGTGGAGCGAGTATCAGGTCGTAACGGGTAAAAAAAAGAGGCTCTTTTGAAGAGCCTCTTTTTAATTAGCACGCGGTTGCGGCTTGGGGGTCCTGGGCCGGGCACTTGCTCTTCTTGGGAACCTTGATAAGAAGGGTAATTGTGGCGTAGCCGATCAGTGCTGATCCGATAAGTACGACTGAGCTGACAATGATTTTGCTGAGGTTCATACAGAGGCTCCTTTGAAGTATGGTTTGATGTTGTGTGGAGATGTATATCTCCCACATTATAGTTATACCACAATGCATTAAAAAATAACGTTTTAGGGGGACATAATGACATACGAAGAAGCTCTTATCGACGAACTTGACAAACTTGCCTTTTTCGGTTTCGGAAAACCAAAGCCCCCTCAGCAGGTTCAACCTGAACAAAACGGTGGTAACAAGCCGCTGATTAGTCCAAGCATGATGCGGACAGGGGTCAATCTTTCTGATGATGTCGCTATGATGGCTGTCAAGGCCTTTAGCCAGCACCCGGTGGTATAATGAATATGTCCTATGTTCACGTTCCAGCCTATCGTGTTTGCCGCGGTCAGATAACAAGTGTTATTGACAATTCGGAAACATACGAAGTTTCTATATATAATTCACCCATAGGAAATGATCTTACTTTAGCTGCAACTGCGATATATCAGCCTGGGTTGGACGTCAATTATAAACAGGGGGATTATGTTTCGGTAATGGTGATGTTTACCACGATGAACGGTAAATTTATCGACATTCATCCAGGGGAACGTGCTCATATTATTGGGTTGCATAATGAGCGTGCCGCTGTTAAGGTTGACGTGTCAAACCCATTGACAAAAAGCGATGTTGACAAGATACGGTTTGTAAACAAAAATAGCGGTGCAGGTATTACTGAGAGTGATTCTGGGGAAACAAGGATCGCTAGCGGACCGATCTATAAAACAATCAAGGCTTTTGGATTCGGAACAGAAGAGCATGCCGACCACACACACGCACAAAATCATCATAGGGTCATAGCTAATGCGGGTGCTCCTTATTATCTGTCCAGAGAATATTTTGGTATGTATACCGGAAAAGATGAAAACGAACAGGCGACGAAAACATCTCCTGATGATTTTTATATCTGTTACAAAAGATTTGTTACTCAGACTATGTCTCCGGACAATTGGGTATCAACTTGTGAGGGATCCTGGAACCCATGGGTTGGCGCAAACAATAATGCCCCGGGTGTCAGTAAAAGAAAAGAGATTCTTTTAAGCAAAATCATTAATCACGGAAGCTCGAGGGTAACGATTGAAGCTGGTGAGCCCGGCGATTCTTTTATCAACATTCGAGTTGATGATGTAAAGGTAAGTGAAAAGTTTGTTCCAGTTGGTCCTGGGGCAGTTACAGGGCTAATGGGCAGCCGATTCAGTCTGAAGATAAGCGATCAGGGTGCGGTGGATATGAAGGCGGCCGGCAAAGGAATCCCGGCATCTGCAAGCGCTGGGTTTAACCTATCAATAACCCCTGATGGTGAGGTGAAGTTTCTTGGGGCAAAGAAAATAACATTCTCTCATGGAGACTCTGACACCGCGATCAATTCCATAGTCATGGATCCTGGTGCAGGTATTGATATTACGGCGAAGAACGGGTTCAGAGTTAATGGTCTTGAGGTTGTGAATAAAAACTTTCTGAATTGGCTTGTTCAGAACGCACCAAACCTGTGTGGACCAATTGCAATAGGACCTGTTGCTCCTATGTTCCCTGCTGCCCTGACAACCCTTAATGTAGGCATAGCTTCTCCGTTAACAGCCAATGGATTCACGACTATGGACAAGGGTCCTCCTGCTCTGGGCCAGATCCTGTATCCAGACGCTTTCAGCACTGTAGGGTAAAAAAAAGAACCAGATATTATCTGGTTCTTTTAATTATTTTTTTACCTGGAACTGTACGAAGTTGCCACATGCGGAACATATTGCGTGGCGTTCGTCTTCGTGGTATTGAAGGCTGTGGTCTTCGCAGTGTTCTTTATGCCACTGTTCCGTAACAGCTTTGTTGATCGGCAGACTTTGAATATGCATTTTCGACTCCTTTGGTTAGGTAGGCTTTTATGTAAGCCTTGTGGTTTAAGCAGTGTTTTGTCACGCTGGTTATGTGGCAGCTTTTATTAAACTGACATCGAGCAGCACAGCTCCAGGAAAACAACTTTTCATTTTTTGGCATTTCTGGCCACTGTTTTGAGGTTTGCATCTGGCTCCTTAATTAAGTTAAATCAGGAACCGGATGTCTGTGACAACTCAGGGTCTCCGGTTCCTTAGGGTGTTTAATCCCGTACAAAATGGTTATACCATAAACAGTAATATTATAACGATTTGTGTTTTTTTGTTGAACCCTTATGCATTGTATTATATTATTAGGTGGAAGACCATAATTTCGATTTGCACGAATCTCTACAAAGGAAATCAACTATGATCAAGTTGACTGATGCCGTTATTTCAAAACCCACCTTCGAGAAGAAAGCCGATTTTGAATTATCGAAGGATATTTCGGAATGGAACGAAGAGATCCTCAAGAATTTTTATGAGGAGATAAACTTCCTTCCCAAAGAAATCGGCACCAACGTTATTGTGAAGGATGTGGATGAAAACAAGGGATATGCCAAGGGAAGTATCGTAGTCTTCTTCAATGGCAAACAGATCAACTTCCCGGTGATTGTCAAAGATCACAAACTCAGCCCGTTTGATATCTTTGTTCAGAAAAAAGGATCTGAGGATTTTTATTATCCCGCTACTGAAGATAATATCAAGAAGTCTCTGATGGCAAACGAAATTGGAACTTTGGAGAACAGGTGGGATCAGGCCCGCGGTTATCAGCTTGTCAAATCTCCAGGTGGCGTGCTTCCGAAGCAGTCAATCAATCTTTATGATGCTCCTGAGGAATCAATCTACCCTCCTTTTGCAAAGATGTCTCGATGGCCTTTCCTTGCTAAAAAAGAAGACCTGGTCAAGCTTGGGGAATCCCTCATTGGTCTGCCCGACGTCAGAGAAGCATTCCACGACAATACCGGTGATCTTATTACCAATATAGTTCAGCTTAAGGACTATCAGAGAGAAGAGGTGCACCCAACAGAACATCGCCGGGGCATCATCGACCTGAACAACGTGGTCAATGCCAAGAAAGCTATTACTGCGATTGATTCTGAATTCATCGATACATCCAAGATGATTCCGCTTCAGCCTCCTTGTGTTGCCGAGATGCGTATGTATTGCTATCCGTCTATGGAAGATTTTTTGGAAAGCGGAAGCAATATGGCTGAGCGTTTCATTGCGACGAAGATTGGGAAACCTATGGTTGGAATTCTTCTTGATCTTATCGACAAAGACAAGTTCAGTGATTGGGATAGTTGTTGTGCGCCTCCTTCCACAAATTCGTCTGATTCCGATCTTGCAAAAAAGAAGGAATCACGCATTCGAAGGGATCAGATTTTTATATCCCTGGACGGCAAGAATTATGCCACATTCGACGACTACGATAAAACCGGTCTCGGTTTCTATGGAACCAAGATTCTTGGTATGCCCGACTCTACCGAAAAAGCGATGAAGATGCTTTCGATCACAACCACAGACGATTTCATAAATGTCAACAAAGAAAATCGCAATGATGGATCAGATAAGCGTTTTCGCGGATTCAGCGAACTTCATCAAGGTAAAAGCGATTATACTGGTCGTTATCTTGATGATGACGGCCGCTATGCTTATGGAAGCGATGGATACCGAGAAGGTCTATTTGTTGTCTATGGTGCAGGAACGTCGTATGAATGTGCGGAGTTTGAAGGTAACTTCAAAAAGTTTCTTGTCAACAACTCTCACGTTTATGTTGGACACGACATGGTTCTCATACCTGCAAATGTCGCTTCCTTTCAGAAGGTCAGCTCTGTTAAGGATCCTGTTTACAAAATGATTGTGGGTAAAGCAAAGCACATCTATCTGTTTCCGGAAAGCTCGCTTATCATCAACAAGGCTTTCTTGAAGCGTGTTAGTAAAAAAGATCTGATGCGCCCAGATCTTCCAGTTCAGAGAATTTTTGAAGAGCAGAACATAAACAAAGTTGCTATGTGCGTTATGAGTGATGGTTCTGAGATCGGTTACCGTATCTTTGGAAAACCGTTTGAGCCCATCAGCAAGGTCGCCAACCTTGGCAACCGCATGCTCAGTACAGCAGAAACAAAAGCTGCTCTTAAGATCATGGGAATGGACAAGACGTCGAGCGATAAGGCGATGACCGAGGCTTTACGCAAATACGCTAACTACGAACAGAAAGACAAGAACGTAACCATCTACGGCGTGAACGATGATTACATCAATCCCAATGCTTTTGCCGGACACGAAAAGATAGCTCGTGTAAACAGCATTGTGAAAGAGATTGCATACAATCTCAGGCGCAATCTTGTCAAAGAAGCGAGCATGCTCACTGATCCGGACGCTGTGGATGTAGTGCTTTCTCTCAACTTCATCAATGAAGAAAGCTTGAGCAATTACATAGAAAATCTGGATAAAATGAAAGGCGTTCTTGCTGATCTTTCTCAGCTCCTTATTGCATCGCGTATGGGTCTCTCGGAGATCGACGAGACTGCAACAAAGAACGCAATCACCGGATTATCGGATGTTATTGAGGGTCTCGAGAATGTTAAGATGTCAGTGAAATAATAACCTTGTCTTCGATAGGTAAAAAAAAGCCCTGATAAATATCAGGGCTTTTTCTTTATGCGTAATATCCTGTTGACAGGAGCACACGCTTCTTCATGTGACCACGTTCACGCAGTGCAACCATCGGACGGCGACGTGCAGATGACGGCTCAATGACCAAGCCCTTTATCTCTGCGAAATTGAATCCCATTCCCATGAGGGCTGCCGCCATGCCTGAACTGATTACTTCTCCTTTGGCAGACGGCCAACTTGCAAGTTCTTCGACAGCCCTTGCAGTTGTCTTCATTTCCTTCGCAGCCTGATCGTTTGACAACTCATGCTTCTGCAAAAAATTCCGAAAAGACTTTGCAACATTCGACAGATGCTTGCTGTACAGTGCTTCCATAATGCGGCTCCTTTAAAAAAGTTTATGTATAGGTGTATACTTCTCCCATAATAGTTATACCAAAATCCGTCAAAAAATAACCCATATAGATAAAAAAAAGACCCCTCATTTTATTGAGGGGTCTTCAATACAGAACAGGACCCGGATGGGGTCGGGGGACATCCTGGTGTCTCCAGGATGGTCCCCCAATCGCTCATTAAGAGCGCTGGGACCATACGCGGATTGAATCACCGAGAAAACGAAATAAAAAGGTGACAACACTTTATTTATCTATCGATGCGAAACACATCGAATGAGAGTATCTCTCTCCTTCTGTATTTTACTTACTTGTTTTTGATATTATTGATATTCTTATTTGCCCTTTTAACTTTCTGGGCAAGACGAAAGCTGTGAGGAAATACCGCCTTCATAAATTCACATGTGGCATCAGCCACCTTGCTGAATTCGTTGGTGCAGTAGTCTCTTGTGCTTTTTTCTTTTTTCTGAATGCTTTCTTCTGTTTCTTCTGACATGGATGCTCCTTTGAGTTATATGGTTGGAATAATTGATCGTCGAACAATCTCTATAAACTCCTGAAACTTATCGGCAGACATAACCGATCCGTCCGGGGTGTATAATTGGGACCTTACGAGCCGATCAACCTCTTGATTAAATCTGTCGATAGAATGACCTTTGACCCAAACAAATTTAAAGGACTTGAACTCGGGGGTGAGTACAGCAAGTTCTTTCCATAAGTCTGAATTGATAACCATTCCACCTGCCGATTTTCTCCAACCATTTTTCTGCCATTCAGGAAGATAATCTGAAAAATTATCAGCCATATATCTTGAGTCTGTATATATGACACAATCATTATTTTTAACAGGCTTGAATTCTGATTTGGATAAATCCGATATAAGCATCTGCATTCCCTTGATAGCAGCGGTGAGTTCCATACGATTGTTGGTCGTGTTTTCTACTCTGCCACTCCCTGAAGTTAAAACATTGTTCCCGGGATCAAGGATTAAAAATGCAAAAGCACCAGGACAATTGGTTCCTCTTTTATTACCAGAACACCCACCATCGGTATAGATACTGAATATCATGCACGCATCCCTGGATCGTATGGAGTTATTTTAATTTCCCCATCTGAGCCGATACACACGGCGGCAGTAGCAGTTCCAACTCCTGGAACTATTCCCTGATCAATTCCAGTTTCAGAATCGTCTTTGGGCTTTGGGAACTTAGTCCTCTCAAACTCAAGAAGCTTGCTCATGTATTTCTCACCTTTGACACGATCAACTGACATGAGAAATGATGCCCAACCCTTTAGTTGACGAAGCCTTGCCTTGGTTGTTTTTTCCGGATACTTCACTGTTGCGTGATGAACCTTCGCTCTGAATAACTGCACAACGCTCCGCTGAATAGACAGCTTGGTATTGACGACGACCCCACAAATCTTCAAACGAGTACCTTTTGATCGATACTTGGTTTTCTTTTTGTTTGGTTCGAATCCAAAAGACCAAAGCCACCGATAGGCCTTTGTCCTTGTCGATTCTGTCAATTCCTTGGAGTTCAGGGTTTTGCTGCTGAACGCCAAATCATCGGCATATCTCGAATACACAACATCCAGCTTCTTGCAATATTTAGACATGCGTTCATCAAAGCCT
>Ga0265338_10005543_pt1 | contig 16429 bp, 17 predicted proteins | sample 42126metaG_FD_193579 | JGI IMG/M metagenome (GOLD analysis project Ga0265338, IMG submission 193579) | Rhizosphere microbial communities from Carex aquatilis grown in University of Washington, Seatle, WA, United States - 4-21-26 metaG | ecosystem: Host-associated > Plants > Roots > Rhizosphere... | reverse complement strand
GTCGGATTGGCGATGCCGGTGACGCAATGGATGGTGGTGGATTTGCCCGCGCCGTTGGGACCCAGAAAACCGAAGAAATCGCCTTCCTGGATTGTGAGCGACAGGTCCTCCACCGCGACATTGCCGCGGCGATAGACCTTGCGCAGGTTCTTGATGGAAAGGGCGGGGGTGGGCATGTGGAACCTTATATGGATCGGGCGGGCGGATTTCCAAGTATTTAAATGGTCGCGCCCGGAGGCGCTGTCACTACGCTACTGCTAGTGACCACTCGCGTTCCCGGTCGCTCCTAATAATCGCGGGGTTTTGACAAGGGCGCACCCCAGGTGTGCGGCGGCGGCACATCTTCGCCCCCGCTGGGAGTGACGCGCCGGGCATAGCCGCCCTGCGTCATCATCCGGTCATAGAGCACGATGGCCCCGGCCATGCCCACATTGATGGAAAATCGGGTGGGAATCTTCACCACGAATTCGCACAGCGACAGCATCTTCGGCGAGAGGGAATAGCGCTCCGCGCCGAAGACATAGGCCGCCCGGGTGGGATGGCGGAAACGCGGCAGCTCGATCGCATCCTCGGTGATCTCCACCCCGATCAGGCGGCAGCCCAGCGGCATGCGGAAATCGTCGGGGTGAGCGAAGGAATAGAAAGGCAGCGCCCCTTCCGCATTGCTGGTGTCGCTGTTGGCGTCCGACAATTTCAGGCGCGGCGCGACGGAAAAAAAGAAGCTGGCCTCAAAAGCGTGCGCGATGCGGACCAGGTTGCCCAGATTCATGGGCTTGGACACGCCTTCGATCCCGACACCAAAATAACCGCGCAAAAATTCCCCCTCCGGCCTTCGCAACTTTGCTTGGCGCCTGTGCCACGCAAAGGCGCCGGCGCGTTGCTACGGCCACCTCCCCCAATGCAAGCGCGCTGACGCGCGCGCGGGAGGAACACCCCGACTCAAAGAATGCCGGCGCGTTCTAGCACATCCTGCTGTTAGCGCTGTTTTGCCGCCGCGGCGGCCGCAGTATCGGTCTGGTCCAGGGCCGGGGTCTGATAATCGATGCTCTGGACGATGCAGGGATTGGGGTTGACTGGATCGTTCAACTGAACCTGATCGCCCCGGCCGACACAGGACAGACCACCGGCGCCGAAGGTCTTGAACCTGAGCGCGATATGGTACTGAAGCTCGCGACAGGTCCCCATGAAGGTCAGCCGGAAACGCTTGCGGGCCAGGTCGGTGATGACGATGGCGCGATTGCCGGGCACGGGGTGGTAATCATAGATCTGGGCCGGACGCAGGCAGGCCTTTTCGGCGGGCGGCGGAGGCGGCGCCGGTTGAGCGATGGCCGCCATGTCTGGGGAGAGAAGCGCAGCCGTCAGAAACGCAGCGCTCAAAAGATAACGTGTCATGCTATCCTCCGTGTGCCCTCCTCCCGCATTATACGCGGGACAGGACGGGTTCGATCCTGAAAGATGGGTCATCCCAGGCGCCAGGCCCATAACAGAGACTTTCCCATGACCCAGACCATGTCCCAAAAACGGCCGGGCCTGCGCTCGCGGGTCCATGGCGCCCCCCTGCTGAGCAAACTGGGGCCCGGCCTGATCACCGGGGCGGCCGACGACGATCCCAGCGGCATTGCCACCTACAGCCAGGGCGGAGCGCAATTCGGCTTCAACCTGCTCTGGACCATGCTGCTGACCTTCCCGTTGATGGCAGCGATTCAGATGGTCAGCGCCCTGGTGGGCCGGGTCACCGGCCGGGGCCTGGCCTACAATATGGGTCAGGTGATGCCCCGCCCCTTTGTACTGACCCTGTTGGCGCTGCTGTTCGTCGCCAACACCGTCAATGTCGGCGCCGACTTGGCTGCGATGGGGGAAGCAGCCAAGCTGGTTACCGGCCTGAACCAGCATGCCTCGACGATTTTCTTCGCTCTGGCATCGCTGGGGCTGCAGCTTTTCATCCCTTATCGGCGCTATGCCCGTTTTCTGATGGTCCTGACCTTCAGCCTGTTCGCCTATGTCGCCCTGATGTTCCTCCTGCCGCTGGACTGGAAGGAAATCGGAGCCGGCGTGATCGGATTGCATCCCAATCTCACCGATGACGCCGCGACAACGATCGTGGCCATCTTCGGCACCACCATCAGTCCCTATCTCTTCTTCTGGCAAAGCTCCCAGGAGGTCGAGGAAGTGGACCAGGATGACGATGCCCACCCCCTGATCGACCGGCCGCGAGAGGCGCCGGCGGCAATCGAGCGCATCCGCATCGACACCATCGCCGGGATGCTGGCCTCCAACCTGATCGCGCTGGCCATCATGATCGCCACGGCCGCCACCCTGCATGCCCATGGAATCACCAACATCAACACGGCCGCCGATGCGGCCAGCGCGCTCAAGCCCATTGCCGGGCGTTTTGCCTTCAGCCTGTTCAGCATCGGCATCATCGGCACCGGATTGCTGGCCATCCCGGTGCTGGCGGGATCGACCGGCTATGCGGTGGCGGAAGCGGCCGGCTGGAAGACGGGTCTGGACAACATGCCCTGGCAGGCGCGCGGCTTTTATTCGGTGATCGGCGCGGCGGTGCTGCTGGGGCTGGGAATCGATTATTCGCCGCTCGATCCCATCAAGGCGCTGTACTGGAGCGCGGTGCTGAACGGTGTCATCGCCGTTCCCATGATGGCGGCGCTGATGTTCGTGGCGCAGAGCCGCGCCAAGATGGGCGAATTCCGCGCCGGCTGGGTGCTGGGCGGACTGGGCTGGCTCTCCACCGCCGTGATGGCCGCGGCGACGATCACCATGCTATATGTGAATTTGAAGTAGCGGCGGGGAAATCATGTTCACGGTGCTGGGTTGGATCGTGTTCGGCGCCTTCATCGGCTGGCTGGCGAGCCTGATCATGGGCAAGCAAAGCGGCGGCTGCATGGTCAATATCGCGCTGGGCTTAGTAGGGGCCCTGGCCGGCGGTTTCCTGTTCCGCGCCCTCAGCGGCAATTTCGAATATGAGCAGCACAGCTTCATCATCTCCACCCTGGTGGCGGTGATTGGCGCGATCATCGTGCTGGCGGTGTGGAACGCCATCACCGGCCACCGGCCGCTGCGATAGGCCCAGTTACTTGTACTTCGCGTCCGCGTAACTCTCAGCCGCCGGCGTCACCTTGGTGACGCGGCAACGCTCGCCTGGACCGCCCATTGTGTTGACAGAGACGTCATCGCCCAGCCCGATGCACTGGGTCAGGGAATGCAGCCCGACAAAGGACTCGCGATAGATGTGGATGCAGGTGGTGCCCAGCACGGCGGCGCGCTTCTCGGGACCGATGGCGTTGCGGGCCAGCACCTCATGCTGGGAGATGGGCCGGGCATTGTACCGGCCCCCGCTGGTGGCATCGACGCAGACCTTGTCCGGGGTATTGGCCGGGACCTTGTCCTGGGCGAAAGCAGGACCTAAGCCCAGCAGAAGGACGGACAGGATGACAGACTTCATGGCGAGCTCCTTGGTGGAGGCCCCTCGCCTGCCTCCTTATAGCACCGAAACCGGTTTCCGGCGCGACGCTATTTCAAAAAGTCCAGCACCAGCTTTGTCGTGGCGGCCGGGTTTTCTTCCATGATCCAGTGGCCGGCATCGGGAATGACGCCGGCTTTCACATTACTGGCCACGTCATCCAGTTCCCCCTTCATCTTCAGGCCATAGGATTTCTCGCCCCCCAGCGCCAGGACCGGCAAGGTCAGCTTGCCCTTGGCGCGGAAGGCCCGGTTGTCCGTGCCGTCCTGCGGGAAGGCCTTGAACTGCTCGAAGGCGTCATGGATGGCGTGGGGCTTGGCATACATGGTCGTGTAGTGGACGCGCGTCGCCTCGTCGATCTTCTCCGGGTGCGCCGACAGCTCGTTGTAGAAGCGGTCCAGATAGATGCGCTCGCGGCCCGCCACCAGACGTTCCTCATCGGGGCCGTAGAAATTGAAGTGCCAGGTCTTGGGATTGAGCAACTGGGCCTGCCAGTTGCCGACGCCGGGCAGCGGCGCGTCGATCACCACCCACCTGCTGATGCGCGCCGGATATTGCGCGACCAGGGCATAACCCACCATGTTGCCGATGTCGTGGGTGACAAGCTGGGCGTTACCCACCTTCAGCGTGTCCATCACCCCGGCAATGTCGCGCGCCTCATTGGCCTTGGTGTAGCCAGTGTCGGGATGAGCGGAGAGGCCCATGCCGCGCAGGTCGGGCACGATCACCGTATGATCGGTCACAAGCTTGGCTGCGATCGGCGCCCACATGTCGCCGGTATCGCCAAAGCCGTGCAGCAGAACCACCGCGGGGCCCTTCCCGCCGACGCGGACATAAAGCTCGGTGCCGTTGGTCTTGATGGTCTGGGTTTTGAACGAAGATGGGAAAGGCTCGACTGCGGCGGCAGGAACAGCAAGCAACAGGGCGCAAACCGCGCCCAAAACAAAACGCAACATCCAATATCCCTTTTGAAAACTACTCTGCCGCTGGTTTATGCAGATAAATCTCGCCGCCGCCCTGCTTGAACTCCTCGGACTTCTTGGCCATCGCGGCGCGGATTTCGGCCGATGACAAAGTGTCGTTGGTGCCCTTGGCGGCGTCGCGTACTTCCTGCGAAATCTTCATGGAGCAGAATTTCGGTCCGCACATGGAGCAGAAATGCGCGATCTTGGCCCCCTCGGCCGGCAGAGTCTCGTCGTGATAGAGCTGCGCGGTTTCCGGATCGAGCGCCAAGGCGAACTGATCGCGCCAGCGGAACTCGAACCGCGCCTTGGACATGGCATCGTCCCATAGCCTCGCGGCGGGATGGCCCTTGGCCAGGTCCGCGGCATGGGCGGCGATGCGATAGGCGATGACGCCGGCCTTCACATCGTCGCGGTCGGGCAGGCCCAGATGTTCCTTGGGCGTGACGTAGCAGAGCATGGCGGTGCCGAACCAGCCGATCATGGCCGCGCCGATGGCGGAGGTGATGTGGTCATAGCCCGGCGCCACATCGGTGGTCAGCGGCCCCAAGGTATAGAACGGCGCCTCGTCGCAGGCGGCGAGCTGACGGTCCATATTCTCCTTGATCTTGTGCATGGGCACATGGCCCGGGCCCTCGATCATCACCTGGACATCGTGGCGCTGGGCGATTCTGTTCAACTCGCCCAAAGTATCCAGCTCGGCGAACTGGGCGGCGTCATTGGCATCGGCGGTCGAACCGGGGCGCAATCCATCGCCCAGCGAGAAGGAGACGTCATACTGCTTCAGTATCTCGCAGATGTCCTCGAAGTGGGTGTAGAGGAAATTCTCCTTGTGATGGGCGAGACACCACTTGGCCAGGATCGAGCCGCCGCGACTGACGATGCCGGTGACGCGCTCGGCAGTCAGCGGGATATGCGCCAGCCTTACCCCGGCATGGACGGTGAAATAATCCACGCCCTGCTCGCACTGCTCGATCAGGGTGTCGCGATAAATGTCCCAGGTTAGTTCCTCGGCCACGCCGCCGACCTTTTCCAGCGCCTGGTAGATCGGCACCGTGCCGATCGGCACCGGGGAATTGCGGATGATCCATTCCCGGATGGTGTGGATGTGCCGGCCCGTCGACAGGTCCATCACCGTGTCGGCGCCCCAGCGGATGGACCAGACCATCTTCTCCACTTCCTCGGCGACGCCGGAGGTCACGGCACTGTTGCCGATATTGGCATTGACCTTGGTGAGGAAGTTGCGGCCGATGATCATCGGCTCGGTCTCGGGATGGTTGATGTTGGCCGGAATGATGGCGCGGCCGCGCGCGATCTCCTCGCGCACGAATTCGGGCGTGATCTCGCTGGGGATATTGGCACCGAAGCTATTGCCGTCGGCCAGCGCGCTGCGGCCCAAATTTTCGCGGGCCGCGATATATTTCATTTCCTCTGTGATCAGGCCCTGGCGCGCATAGTGCAGCTGGGTGACATTCTTGCCCGGCTTGGCGCGGAGCAACTTGATGCCTTCACGGGCGAATTGCGGCACCGTCAGCTTCTCGCCCAGCTTCAGGCCGTCATCCTCGGGCTTCCTGTCACGGCCGACATATTCCTCGACATCACCGCGCGCCAGAATCCAGTCGCGGCGGCGGCCGGAAAGGCCCTTCTCGATATCGATGGTCACAGAATCATCCGTATACGGACCGGATGTGTCATACAGGCGGACCGGCGGCTCACCGCCCGACAGCGGCACTTCACGGAAGGGCACGCTGAAGTTACCGTGGGCAAGCATCAGCTTGCGCGAACCGGGCAGCGCGCCACGGGTAATAGAAAGCGACTTGTCGAGAATGGGCTTGTTCATCTGACCTCTCCCTACGCCGGTCTGAACCGGATCAGGTTCTAAGGGATCCGCGGGATTGCGGTCTCAGCCGCTCGCGCGGCACCCCTGGGAAACGCCGATACTACCGCCGAAGTCTAGCTGGCCGCAAACTGTTTGAACTCCGCGACCACCGCTTTCACGGCTGCGGTCACGATCTTTTCCCCGGCTTCCACACTGGCCTGGCTGGGGTCGGAACCGATGCGCCCGTCCGGGAAGCGGCGGCGATAGTCCTCGGCATCCAGGATCGGGCCATTGGGCGCGATACGCGGGCTCATGGTCACATGCTTGACCGCCTGCGGATAGCCGAACCAGGTGACCGAGACCTCGGAGGGCGTGGCGTGGCTGCCCTCGCCTACCGGGAAAAGCTGGCGGCAGACATCCATCACGCCCGGCAACTCCCACCAGTTGCGCAAAGAGCAGCGCAAGGGCGGATGGTTGGCGCCGGAACGGTCGAAACTGACGCCGTGATAAATCTCCGAGAAGGCCGCAGTGATGGTGGCGATGTTGCCGCCATGACCGTTCAACCAATAGATGCGCTCAAAGCCGTGGCGCACCAACGACTGCGCCCAATCCTGCATGGCTGCGATCATGGTAGACGGCCGCAAGGTGATGGTGCCGGGGAACGCCATGTGATGCTGCGCCTGGCCGACATTGAAAGTCGGACCGACCAGGAAATCGCCATCCTCGCCGGCGCGGCGGCCGATGATCTCCGGGCACAGCGCATCGGTGCCGAGCAGACCATTGGGGCCGTGCTGCTCCGTAGAACCGATCGGGATCAGAATGGCTTTGGAGCGGCCAAGATAGGCCTCGATCTCCGGCCATGTGGAAAGATGAAGCTGCATATGCCTCCTTGATTGTGGAGCGTCGATCATAGCACCATCGCGCCAGAGACAAGCCCAAAAGCGTAAAGCCGAAAAGAGCAGATGATGTCCGACCTGTTTGCGGTGCCGGAAGAATGGAAGAAACGCACCTTGATGACGGAGGCGCAATATGACGCCGCCTATACCGAGGCCAAACGCGACCCGGACGGCTTCTGGGGCAAGGAGGCGGCACGGCTCACCTGGGCGAAGCCTTTCACAAAGGTCAAGAATGTCTCCTGGGATCCGGACAATCTCCATATCAAATGGTTCGAGGATGGCGCCCTGAACGTGGCCGCCAACTGCATCGACCGGCATCTGGAAAAGCGTGGCGACCAGACCGCCATCATCTGGGAAGGCGATGACCCGAAGGATTCAAAGCACATCACCTACCGGCAGCTTCACGAGGAAGTCTGCCGTTTCGCCAATGTGCTGAAGGCCCGCGGCGTCAAAAAGGGCGACCGGGTCACCATCTACATGCCCATGATCCCGGAAGCCGCCTATGCCATGCTGGCCTGCGCGCGGCTGGGGGCGGTGCATTCGGTGGTGTTCGGCGGTTTTTCGCCCGACTCCATCGCCGGGCGCATCACCGACTGCGACAGCAAGGTCGTGATCACCGCCGATGAAGGCCTGCGCGGGGGCAAGCCCATCCCCCTCAAGAAGAACACTGACGAGGCGCTGGAAAAAGCCGGCGGAGTCACCAGTGTGATCGTGGTCCGCCGCACCGGCGGCGTCGTCGCCATGAAGCCCGGCCGCGATGTCTGGTATCACGAGGAAGCCGGCAAGGTCTCCGCCGACTGCCCGGCCGAGGCGATGAACGCCGAAGACCCGCTTTTCATCCTCTATACCTCCGGCTCGACCGGCAAGCCCAAGGGCGTGTTGCACACTTCCGGCGGCTATCTGCTGTGGGCGTCCTGGACCCACCAGTATGTGTTCGACTATCACGAAGGCGACATCTACTGGTGCACGGCCGATGTCGGCTGGGTCACCGGCCACAGCTATATCGTCTATGGCCCGCTGGCCAATGGCGCCGTCACCCTGATGTTCGAGGGCGTGCCCAACCATCCCACCACCTCCCGCTTCTGGGAGGTGATCGACAAGCACAAGGTCAATATCTTCTACACCGCGCCCACCGCCATCCGCGCCTTGATGCGTGACGGTGATGCGCCGGTGAAGAAAACCAGCCGCGCGAGCCTGCGCCTGTTGGGCAGCGTGGGTGAGCCGATCAATCCGGAAGCCTGGCTCTGGTATCACCGCGTGGTGGGCGATGACCGCTGCCCGATCGTGGATACCTGGTGGCAGACCGAGACCGGCGGCATTCTGATTTCGCCCCTGCCCGGCGCTACCGCCTTGAAGCCCGGCTCAGCCACAAAGCCTCTGCCCGGCGTCTTTCCCCAGCTGGTGGATGCCGACGGCAAGGTGCTGGAGGGCGCGGCCAGCGGCAATCTCTGCCTCACCGACAGCTGGCCGGGCCAGATGCGTAGCGTCTATGGCGATCACCAGCGCTTCATCGACACCTATTTCAAGACCTATCGCGGCAAGTATTTCACCGGCGACGGCTGCCGGCGCGACGAGGACGGTTATTACTGGATCACCGGCCGGGTGGATGACGTGATCAATGTCTCGGGCCATCGGCTGGGCACGGCGGAAGTGGAAAGCGCCCTAGTCGGCCATCACGACGTGGCGGAAGCCGCGGTGGTCGGCTATCCGCACGACATCAAGGGCCAGGGCATCTATGCCTATGTCACGTTGAAAGCAGGGGTGGAAGCGACGCCGTCGCTGAATGACGAGCTGAAGAAGTTCGTTGCGCACGAGATCAGCCCGATCGCGCGGCCGGATGTAATCCAGTTCGCGCCCGGCTTGCCCAAGACGCGCTCCGGCAAGATCATGCGCCGCATCCTGCGCAAGATCGCGGAAGGCGACACATCCAACCTGGGCGATATTTCCACCCTGGCCGATCCGTCGGTGGTTGAGGACCTGGTGAAAAACGCGGCGAAGAAGTGAGCCGTGGCGCGCTTAAGCGCGTGAGCAGGTCCGGTGGGTCTGCGAAACCGGCGAACGCCGCGAGCTTGGGCGAGCGGCAACGGAAGGTGACAGCTTAGGTGTTACTATTCTTCTACCTGCTGGCGGCGCTGGGCGTCGCCTATTGGGCCAAGCTCGACGGCCGCAGTCCGACCGTCTGGCTGGGCGCCGCGCTGGTGCTGACGCCGCTCGGCGCCAGCATCGCGCTGATGGTGTTCGACCGGTTTGGGCGCTAGCCCTTCTTCACGGTGATCGTGGCCGTGGGCGCGCCGCCGCCGGTGTGGCTCTTGTAATTGTCCCACATGAAAAAGCCGACGATGCCGACCGCGACCAGAACCGCGCCCAGCAGGAACCCGATAAAGGTATTGGCGCCGCCTGAATTGTCTTCCGCCATGATTTCCTCCCTGGAAATGTTGTTGGCGGAAACGGGCCGGTCGGCAGAAGGTTCCGGTCCGTAACTAACGGCCGCCCATCATCGCTGCATACCCGTCCATGGCCACGGCCAGATCGATGTCCTTCTGGGTGACGCCGCCGGCGTCGTGGGTCGCCAGGGTGACCTCGACCTTGTTGTAGACATTGAACCATTCAGGATGGTGATCCATCTTCGCGGCCAGCAGTGCGCAGCGCGTCATGAAAGCGAAGGCGGCGTCGAAATCCACGAACTGGAATTTGCGGGTGATCGCTTCGCGCCCCTGCGCCAGCTGCCAGTCGGGCAGCCGTTTCAGCGCCTGTTTCAGATCTTCAATCGCCAGCTTGTTATTCGAAGTGGGCGCCATGAAAGCCTCTCAGCGGGTATTCTTGTTCGATACGGTAGATGCTGCCATCGCTGGTCAGCTTGCTGGAATAAAGACAAAAGCTCTCAACCGGAAATTCGTTGCTGGTGAAGAGCGCATGGTCGGTCAGCCACTCCCGCACCTTTTCCAACTCTGGATGGCGCAGCCGCGCCAGGGTGACATGCGGCGTGAATTTGTGCGCATCTTGCGGCTGGCCCACGCGGCGGATCACGCTATCCACCTTGCACTGCAAATGCTCCAGCGGGTCGTTCTTCCGCGCCGCGGCCCACAAGCTATGTGGCTGCTTGTTGCCGAACTGGCCGACGCCATGAAGTTGCATGTCGAAGGACGGCGCATCGATCCCCGCCAGGGCATCATCCAGCGCCCGGGCGTCACTGCCATCCACCTCGCCAATGAAGCGCAAGGTCAGATGCAGTTGCTCGCGCGTCTGCCAGCGCGCGCCGGGCACACCGCCCTGCAGCAGCATCAGCGCCCCGGCGACGGAGTCCGGGACGGTAAGAGCCACGAACAGTCTCATTGAGCGTATCGTCCCAGCGGAAGACGGCTGCGGAACAGAAGGGTCACAACACCATAAGCCCCACCGCCCGCAATAACGGCCGCGGCCAGGACAAGCTCCTTGCCCAGCCTCGCCTGTTCGGCCAGCAGCACGCCGCCCAGCGCCGCCGCGCCGGTGGCGCAGGCCGCGAGCAGAATGGCGGGCAGCGCGCGGGTCAGATGGGATTCGATGTGCAGCAGTCCGCGCCGCCGCCCAAGCCAGAACAGGACGCTGACATTAGCCCAAGTGCCCAGCGAGGTACCCAACGCGACACCTACCGCACCCAGATGTGCGCCCCATACCAGCAGGAATTTCATGCCGATGTTCAACGCCACCGCCAGCAGCGTGCCGCGCACGGGCGTGACTGTGTCGTGGCGGGCATAGAAGGTCGCTGCCACCACGCGCACCAGAACAAAAGCGGGCAGTCCCAGGCCATAGGCGGCCAGCGCGCCGGCGGAGATATCGGCCGCAGCGATAGAGAAAGCGCCATGCGCGAAGATACCGCGCATGATAGTCTGCGGCACCAGCAGGAAGGCGGCCATGCAGGGTAGCGTCAGAAACAGGGCGAGCGCTGCTGCATGGTTTTGCGCGCCCTGCGCGCCCGCAATATCGCCCTTTGCCAGGCGCGCCGACATCTCCGGCAAAAGCACCGTCGCCAACGCGATGGCGATGGTGCCGAGCGGCAACTGGTTAATGTTGTCTGCATAGGTGATGGCGGTCAGCACGCCGACCGGCAGGAAGCTGGAGATCAGCGTGTCCACGAATAAACCGATCTGCACGCTGGCCGAGCCGATTGTTCCCGCACCCAGCGCCTTGAGGAAATTCTTTTCCTGGGCACCCCAACGCGGAAAACCGGGACGCAGATGCACATGCTCTCGTGCCGCGGCCCAAAGAATGAACAGCAATTGCAGCACGCCCGCCGCCAATACACCGCAAGCCGCTGCGTAGGCCGCATTGGGAAAAAAGCGCACCAGAAACAGGGCGCCAATGATGCCCATGTTGAGGAAAACAGGCCACGCCGCCGCGGCCCAGAAACGCTCGCGCGCATTCAACATGGCGGACAATTGGACCGCAACCACCGTCAGCAGCAGGTAGGGAAAAGTGATGCGCGACAGTGCCGTCGCCAGCTCTGCCTCGCCAGGCACGGAAAAGCCGCCCGCCATGGCGCCAACGATCCACGGCATCCCCAGCATTGCCGCCAGCAGCAGTACGACCTGTGCCGCCATCTGCCAGGAGAAAATACGATTGGCGAACTCCGCCGCTGCTCCCTCTCCGTCTTTCGCCCGCAGCGCCGCATAGCGCGGTACGAAGGCGGCATTGAAGGCGCCTTCAGCAAAGATGTTGCGAAAGCTGTTGGGAAGGCGCAGCGCCACATAAAAGGCGTCGGAGAGGACGCCATCGCCCAGGATCGCAGCGGTCACGATGCTGCGAAAAAATCCCATGATTCGGGACAGCAGCGTGAAGCCGCCGACAGACAGGAGCTTCTTGAACATCAGCCCTTAACCAGCTTCTTCACGAAAGGAAGCATGCGCGCCACGATCACCTTCACGCCCGCCGGATTGGGATGCATGCCGTCCGCCTGGTTGAGTTTGGGATTGAGCGCCACGCCGTCCAGAAAGAAAGGATAGAATAGCACATTGTAGTCCTTGGCGAGGCGCGGATAGATCGCGTCGAACTGCTTGACATAATCGGCGCCCAGATTGTGCTGGGCAACCATGCCGGTCAGCAGCACCTTTACATGCGCCGCCTGCAGCTTGGTCAGGATCGCGCGCAGATTTTTTTCCGTTTCGGCCGGGGGAATGCCACGCAGCATATCGTTGGAGCCCAGCTCCAGAATCACCGCATCGGGATGGTCGGCCATCGACCAGTCCAGCCGCGCCAGCCCGCCGGCCGTCGTGTCGGCGGAAACCCCCGCATTGGTCACCACCGCATCAATACCCGCCTGCTTCAGGGCGGCCTGAAGCTGTACGGGAAATTCGGTGCCGGGCGGCAGGCCGTAGCCCTGGGTCAGGCTGCTGCCCAGCGCCAAAATCTTGATCGGCGCCGCCGCGGCTGGCCCCGCCGCCAATATCATCAGCAGAACTGTGCTAAGCAGGATCTTGAAGCTGGGCATTCGTCTTACTATCCAAAGCTGATGCACAATCCCCCGCCTGCCCTTTCCCTGCAAGATATCAGCCTGACGCTTAAAAGCCTTGCCGGTCCGGTGGACATTCTGTCCGGCCTGTCATTGGAGGTCGGCGCGGGCGAAACCGTGGCCCTGACCGGCCCGTCCGGTTCGGGCAAGTCCTCGCTTTTGATGGTGGCGGCGGGGCTTGAGAAGCCCACCAGCGGACGCGTGGTTGTGACGGGCACCGACATCACCCGCATGGGCGAAGACGCGCTGGCCAAATTCCGGCGCGGACGCGTGGGCGTGGTGTTCCAGAGTTTTCATCTGATTCCCACCATGACGGCATTGGAAAACGTCGCCGTGCCTTTGGAACTGATGGGCGTAAGCGATGCCTTCGACCGCGCGGAAAAGGAACTGCGCGCCGTCGGCCTGATCCTGCGCACCGATCATTATCCGGGGCAATTATCAGGCGGCGAGCAGCAGCGCGTGGCGTTGGCCCGGGCGCTGGCGCCGCATCCACAAATCCTGTTCGCCGACGAACCGACCGGCAATCTGGACAGCGGCACCGGCGCCGGAATCGCCGACCTGATCTTCGCCCTGAATGCCGAACGCGGCTCGACCCTGTTCCTGGTCACGCATGAGGAACAATTGGCGCGCCGCTGCCAGCGGATGCTGCGCATGGCGGATGGAAAGATCATCGATGCCTGATCTGCGCCTCGCCTTGCGTCTGGCCCGGCGCGAGCTGCGCGGCGGCTTTGCCGGCTTCCGCATTTTCTTCTTCTGTCTGCTGCTGGGCGCCGCCGCCATCGCGGGCGTGGAATCTCTCAGCGACGCTTTTCTCACCGGCCTGCAGGACCAGGGACAGGTGCTGCTAGGCGGCGATGTCTCGGTCCATCTGGTGCATCGGCCGGCCAGCGATGCCGAACGGTCTTTTCTCGATAAGCAGGGCGCCGTTTCCGAAACCATCTCGATGCGCGCCATGGCCTATGCGCAAGGCAATCAAAACCGCCAGCTGGTCGAGTTGAAAGCGGTGGATGGCCATTGGCCGCTGTTCGGCGCGCCACAATTCACCCCGGCGCAGAATTTGCACGACGCGCTGGCCTGCGAAGACGACAATATCTGCGGCGCGGCGGCCGAGCAGACCTTGCTGGACCGGCTGCATGTGAAGCGCGGCGACTTGATCAAGCTGGGCAACGCCACTTTCCGCATCATGGGTGCGCTGGATAAGGAGCCCGACCGCATCTCCACCGGCTTCTCGCTGGGACCGCGGCTGCTGATTTCTTCCAAAGGTCTGCCGGCGACAGGACTGGTTTCGCCCGAAAGCCTGGTGGATTACAGCTATCGCATCGCCCTGAACGGCGCCGCCAAGGACCCAGTGCAGGCGCGAGGGAGCATCGAGCGCTTCCGTGACCGGGCCGAGGCCGCCTTCCCCGATGCCGGCTGGAACATCCGCGACCGCGGCGATGCCGCCCCCGGCATCAAGCGCTTTGTCGAACAGCTCAGCATGTTCCTGACCCTGGTCGGATTGGTGGCGCTGGGTGTGGCGGGCGTGGGTGCGGCCCAGGCAATCCTGGCATTTCTCGACCGCAAGCGCGCCGATATCGCCATCCTCAAGACGCTGGGCGCGTCGGGCAGTTTCGTCTTTCTGGTTTTCTTCCTGCAGGTGATGGCGGTGGCGCTGCTCGCCACCCTGGTCGGCTCCGCCATCGGCGCCATGCTGCCCTTCGCCACGGTCTGGTTCTATGGCGATGCCCTGCCGGTGCCGCCCACCTTTGGCTTTTATCCCATTCCCATCCTGCTGGCGGTGACCTTCGGCCTGCTCTCGGCCGTCGCTTTCGCCACCCCGCCGCTTTCACGCGCACGCTCGGTGCCACCGGCCAGCCTGTTCCGCGACACCGTGGCGCCTGCCAGAGCTGAAGGCCAAACCCTTTATCGCGCCATCTCGGCCGGCGCGGCGCTGGGCGTGATGGTGCTGACGTTGATCGTGGCGCCCTCGCCGATCTTCGCAGCCGAGTTCCTGGCCGGCGCGGTTGCGGCGCTGGCGCTGCTGCGTCTTCTTGCCGAAGGCGTGCGCCGATTGATCAGCGCCATGCCGCGCGCCCGCTCGCCCTTGCTGCGGCTGGCTTTCGCCAATCTGGTACGGCCGGGCGCGGCAACCGGCGGCGTGGTCACGGCACTTGGCCTTGGCCTGACCCTGCTCGCCACCGTCACGCTCATCAATGCCACCATCAATGAGCAGGTGGCCGGCGCCCTGCCCGCACGCGCCCCCAGTTTCTTCTTCGTCGACATCCAGCCCACGGAAGCGGACAGCTTCGACCGCACCGTTACCGCTTTCTCCGGCGCCAGCGATTACAAGCGCACGCCGATGATCCGCGGCCGCATTACGGCCCTGAACGGCGTGCCGTCGGCGGACGCCAAGGTCGCGCCTGATGCGAAATGGGCGCTGAACGGCGACCGCGGCATCACCTATGCCGCCACCCCACCGCCAGGCACCATTCTCACCGAGGGCAAATGGTGGGCGCCCGATTATCGCGGTCCCACCCTGATCTCGCTGGACCAGGCCATCGCCCATGGCACGGGCCTGAAGATCGGCGACAGCATGACTTTGAACGTCCTGGGCCGCAGTTTTGAAGGCGAGATCGCGAGCCTGCGCAAGGTCGACTTCACCAATGGCGGGCAGAATTTTGTGCTGGTGCTGTCGCCGGGCCTGATCGACAAGGCCCCGCACGCGTTCCTGGCCACCATCCGGGTCACGCCGGAGCAGGAGAACGCCATGTACATGGCGGTCACCAACCGATTTCCCAACATCTCCACCATCCGGGTGAAGGAAGCCATCCAGCAGGTCCAGACCCTGCTCGCCTCCTTGGCGCAAGGCGTCAGCGCCGCCAGCCTGGTCACGATCCTGGCGGGCCTGCTGGTGCTGGCCGGCGCCATTGCCGCCGGCAGCCGGGCCCGAATCTATGACGCGACCATTCTGAAAGTGCTGGGTGCAACCCGCGCGCGCATCGCCCTGGTCTATGCCATCGAATATGGCGTGCTGGGCGCGGCCACGGGGGTGATTGCGCTGGTGGCAGGGACCCTGGCGGCCTGGGCGGCGGCTTTCTTCATCCTGGACGTGCCGCTGACTTTCGACGCCGGTGCCGTGCTGATAACCGTGGCTGGCGGGGGGGCGGTAACCCTGTTGTTTGGCCTCGTGGGAGGTCTCGTTGCCTTCCGGATTCGGCCGGCGCGCCAGCTCAGAGGGACTTAAGCGTTGTTAATGCTTCACAAAATCCGGTTCCAACGGCCTTGATACCGCCGCGCGGAAACACGATATAGTCAGGTCAAAGGAGTAACCCATGGCTGACTTCGACAATCGACTTGTACGCGGCACGGCGACCGTAGCCGATGGCGTGGATGCTGGACTGCGCGCGCACATGCTGCGGGTCTACAATTACATGGTGGGCGCGCTGGCGCTGACCGGCGTGGTGGCATATCTCGTCGCCAACACCCCCGCCCTGCTGAACGCTTTCTATCACGAGACAATGACCAGCAATGGCGTGGCGTTGTCCCCGACCATTCTGGGATGGGTGGTGATGCTGGCGCCGCTGGCGCTGGTTTTCTTCCTCTCCTTCCGAATCATGCAGATGAGCCAGGCGGCGGCGCAGGCCACCTTCTGGGCCTATGCCGCGATGGTCGGCGCATCTTTGGCCTCGATCCTGATCGTCTATACTGGCGCCAGCGTGGCCATGACCTTCTTCGTCACCGCCGCCACCTTCGGCGTCATGAGCCTGTGGGGCTACACCACCAAGCGCGACCTGACCGGTTTCGAAGAAG
>Ga0265338_10005541_pt1 | contig 16433 bp, 17 predicted proteins | sample 42126metaG_FD_193579 | JGI IMG/M metagenome (GOLD analysis project Ga0265338, IMG submission 193579) | Rhizosphere microbial communities from Carex aquatilis grown in University of Washington, Seatle, WA, United States - 4-21-26 metaG | ecosystem: Host-associated > Plants > Roots > Rhizosphere... | reverse complement strand
TCGGCCTGCGCGTCGTCGCGACGGATGGCTCGCGCGATGGGCACCTGATCCACGATTTCCTCGACAAAAATCATATCCCGCATCGGCTCATTCAATTTGAAAGCGAGGACGGGCGCGGGCTTTGCGAGCGCCTGAAACTCGCGATCAGCGACCTGCCCGCGCTGATTACGACCACTGGCGTGCCGATGTGCAAGCCCTCCTTGCGAGAGGTCGCGCAAGTGGCGGGTCTGCTCCGACCGCTAGCGGAGGAGGGGGAAAGCGAGATTTTGTGCGATCTGGCGATCGTCGGGGCAGGACCTGCGGGCCTCTCTGCGGCGGTTAATGCCGCCTCCGAGGGATTGCAGACCGTCGTGCTGGAGAGCTTCGCGCCAGGCGGCCAGGCGGGGTCGTCGTCGCTCATCGAGAACTTCTTCGGCTTCCCCACCGGCATCAGCGGGGGCGAGTTGACGAACCGCGCGCAGCTCCAGGCTTTTCGCTTCGGCGCGAAATTCTCAACGCCGGCACAAGCTCTTTCACTCGCCTTCAGCGAGGGCGACCACGCCGCCGTCCTGCAAATAGAAGGCTGCAACGCCAAACTGCGAGCGAAGTGCGTCATTATAGCCACCGGCGCGGACTACAATCGCATCGACGCCGATGGGTGCGCGAGCTTCGAGGCAGAGGCGTCTACTACGCTGCTACGGCCATCGAAAGGCAGCTCTGCCTCGAATCGACGGTGATCGTGGCCGGCGGCGGCAACTCCGCCGGACAAGCGGCAATGTTCCTCTCCGAGAGCACTGAGAAGGTGTTGCTTGTGATTCGCGGTGCCGATCTCTCCGAGAGTATGTCTAGCTACCTGTCACTCCGAGTAGGTGCGAAGAAAAACATCGAGATTCTCTATCACACAGAGATTCGTAAAATGACAGGCGATAAGCACTTGGAAACCGTGGAACTGGAGAACATCGCGACCCACGAGCGGCGCACTGTGCAAACGCCCGCCGTTTTTTCCATGATCGGCGCCAAGCCGCACACTGATTGGCTACCGCCGGAGATCGAACGCGATAACAAAGGCTTCGTAAAAACAGGAGCCGCAGTAGCTGACGCCCCCGCGTGGAAAGGCGCAAAGCGCCCACCAGGACCGCTGGAGACGAGCCGCCCCGGCATTTTCGCCGTGGGCGACGTCCGCTCCGGTTCGGTGAAGCGCGCCGCCGCAGCCGTCGGCGAAGGCGGCATGGCCGTGGAGGGAGTGCATCAAGCGCTCGCCGTATTGGGCTAGTTAGAACCCACAATTACACCGGAAGAGGATATGACGACGGCTTCGATCGGTGAACATGGCAGCGCCCGGTATTGGCGAAAAGGTACCAGCACAACTAATAAACGCGCTCAACAGCGGACCCAGTGTTTTGTTGACCCTCGAGCGATTTGGCGCTGTTGCAACGTTTGAGATGAACTTAATCGAGTGATCTGAAGGATTGCCGCCAGGCGACGGGCGAAACGCCAACCGAATTTCTGAAATGTTCTCTGAGGACAGACCCTGATTGGAATCCTGCCTCCGCAGCAACTTGCTCTATCGGAAGCGGAGTTGTTTCCAGCGGAAGTTGGGCCCGACGAACCCTTGCTTTCAAAATCCATTGAGCTGGGCTAATTCCCATCTGTTCGGCAAAGCGTCTGGATAAGGTTCGCACGCTCATTCGCGCTTGCCGCGCAACCGCAGAGAGCGACAGGTCTTTTTTCAGGTTGTTTTCCATCCAAACCAAAAGAGGCTCCATCGAGCCTGAGACTTCTGGCGAAGTGTATTCAATGAACTGAGCCTGCCCACCGGACCGTTCCAGCGGCATCACCGCGGCCCGGGCAACATGGGCGGCGACGGACGCGCCGTGATCGCGGCGGACGAGATACAGGCACAGATCCATGCCTGCGGCGGCTCCGGCTGAGGTGAGCAAACTGCCGTTGTCCACGTAGAGCACATCGGCATCCACCTGGGTGCGCGGATAGCGTCGGGCCAGCTCACCAGCGGCTCTCCAGTGCGTGGTTGCGCGCAGGCCATCAAGGAGACCCGCTTGCGCAAGATGAAAGCTCCGGTGCAGATTGAAGCAATGCGGGCGCCACTTTTCAACGCATTCCGGAGCGCACGGAGAATGGCGGTTGGGATGGTTCTCTCCAAATCGTCCATGCCGGGGACGACTATGGTGTCAGCCTGTGCCGCCCAGGACAGCCTCCACGGAAGACGAAGACTCAGACGCAAATACTCCGATTCCACCCTATCAGCGGTTCCGCAGACACGCACGTCATAGCATGCTCGTTCCTCCGCATCGCGTACTCGGCCAAAAATCTCCAGGGGGATCGCAAGGTCGCCGAGCACAACCCCGTCGAATGCGATGACGGCAACGCGATGCTTTCTCCGGTGGGGCTGCCGCCCGCCCCGGGCTGGCGAGATTCCTGCGATAAATGTCTTCCTGGCCACTGGTTCCATCATGGCAAATTACGTAATCTCCGTCCAGGAGGAACCAATGCAGGTTGTATCAGCCCTTACACCAATGGACATTATCGGGCCGACACTCGGAGGAGGATTCTTCGTCACAATCATGTCTTTCGTGCCTCATCCTGCCCGGCGAAGTTTCAATGCGATATTTGCTGCCGGAGCTGTAGGCGCGTACATCGGAGGAGCATTCGGCGTGTGGGAGCTCCTCTATCCGATTTTGGCAACACCGGTGGTCTACCTCGGCCTGCGCTCTTACCGCGCGATCGGTGTCGCATGGCTCATGCATTCTGCCTGGGACCTGCTGCATCATCTCGCTGGGCATCCCATCTGGCCTTATTCGCGGACTTCTTCACTGGGATGCATGGTCTTCGACTCGGTGATCGCTCTGTGGTTTCTCGCAGGCGCGCCGTCGATCTTCGGCAAACGTACGGCAGAGCGTGTTGATTTGGAGGCCACGCCTGACGGACAAGATTACATGACGTCCTGAACGATGCCTCGATTGAGGCGTACGGTCCAAGCCGTTCATGGAGCCGAGTTGAGGCCGAATTTTTCGGAGTTCCGAGAGGATTGTCGGCAACTCTTCCCTAACCCCAAATTCCGGCAGTTTCCGCATGGCCGGTCATTCGATCGCAGATGAACATTTGTCACATTACGCCGGACTGCTTCGCATATTCTCTCGGATCAGATTTGCCCCAAATCGCCCAAGCCAGGAAGACAAACCAGCCAATGATTGTCCATGAAAAGAACAGGTCGAGAACAGCGAGAAGGGTAATATTGGCGTGCTTACGCTTGACCGCGATCACGAACGGAATCGCGCTGAAAACCCCAAGCAAGACGGTGAGCAACATGCTCATATGCTCTGCCAATGGCGAGAATCGTTCCGATTATAATGCGCAACAAATTTATTTCGGGTGGATGGCCAGCTATACGGAGATAACATTCCGTTTTGGCCCCAATCTCCTCGCGAGGATCGATCTCAAGAACTTCCGAGCACAGCAGCGGACGGCGGAACCGGGCTGACAGCACGAATCAATAGCCAACCGCCAGTTCCAATTTCTGCAATCAGCATAGGAATCCACGCAGCCATGTTCATCGCGGAAAACGGCGGCCAGATCAGATGAGCGGTGCATGCAGCAAAGGTGAGCAGTGATGCCATGAGCCCCAACCAACTCAGAAGTCGCGGAATAGAAACGGATCGCACAAACACGAGGAAGAAAAGTATTGATCCCATGGTGAATATAAATGCGCCAAACTCAGTTTCCTTGTTCCACGCAACAAGCAGCAAGGTCGATCTACCTACGGTTGAACCGTCCAGAAACATCCGTACGGCTCCAAATCCGGCGACTGTGGCAATGACTCCAATTCCCGCTTCCGTAAGACGGCAGGCCAGAGCAAGTCCCGAAGTAAGAGGCTGAAACACCTTGGTCGTGAAATACAGGCCAAGTGCCAGTGGGATCGTGAGCAAGGATCCCATGAGTGTCAACGACCGCCCAATTGGAGAATGAGGCATCTGCATGCCCGTCAGGTCAACCAGCAGCACGAGCAGGTACATCAATCCTGCCACGCGCGCCCATATACGCCTTGATTCAATCGCGTTCATAAACAACTCCGGCATTGATTCAATATGGTGAATTACGCTCGTTGTCTCCGAACGGTTCCATTCCTGGCATGTCTCTTGAGTAAAGAGTGAACCAAGAATCGTCCCGCGCCTGATACTTCCGCATTGCCGGTAATCCAACCGGAATAGAAAACCAGAGACATTTTTGTGGTTGCGAAAGGGCTCACTTTCCAGTGAGCTTCCTCAGGAGCCTACGCATACGATTTTTTACAGTTTGCTCTTGACGCTCTTTTTGCAGAGTACGTCTCTGAGTTGCTAACCCAGGGACATATCTACAAATTCGCTTGGTCTCTGAACCAAGCCAAGGAGTGAGAAATGCCTCATTGTCGATTCCACCTAGCCATTCACCTACCTCAATCCGAAGAAGCGATTCCAAGCCTGAATCGCTGCGAGCAAACACGGCGGCGTCTTCCAGAAACGCACAAATAGGCAGTATCGTTGCAAGGTCACCTAGAGCCAATCCGTCTTCCAGTGCGGGCAAAAGCACTGAACCGAAGACCATGTACGGGAGAGGAGGTTCTCCATCCATATACCCAAACTTCTGCTGATAGACTTCATGCAGCCTTGGGATGCGCGTGAACAGCTCACTGACCACCGAATCGTAATCCATGCAGAAATTCTATGCGTGAAGCCTCGGTTGATAGCAGCAGCCTAACGCACGTTTCTCGTCCCGACCCGGCCCGGCTTTTCGGGTTCCGAGTGGATCGTCGCCAATGGGGAAGCAACCCCGTTTTTGGGTTACTTCAGGATGGCCGGTCATCCGACCGGAGCCCCTAAGCAGAGATTCCCAAAGACGGCCTCTGCGCGGCAGCCGCAATGGAAGCAGAGGTTAGTTCCTATATAGAGTTCATCTCGATTTACCAGCCACTGACAATGTCACAGTCTCCATCTTTGCGGCAAGCAATTCTCCAAACGGGCCTTAACCCGTACAGCAGGAGAAGATAGACGGGGATGCAAGCTATGGGCACAATCCAGGGGGCTTCACCTTTTGCCGCTAAGTAGATTATCCATGGGATTGACCCGCCCCATGCGACTCCGGAAATGACAAGACATTTGATTGCTCTAGAACGACTCACCACGGCTCCCAACCGCTCCAATAATCCCACCATTGTCGCCAAACTTCAAATCTGCTCGAAAAGCCATGACCAATCTTCAAGCTGGGGAAAGCTCCATTCCATCACTGTGAACACGCAGATACGATCGGTTTGTCGGCAACACTTCCTCTACTCGAAATTGCACCAAATTTGAGTTACTTCCGCATGGCCGGTGACTCGCCCGCAGGTTTGATTATCGTCTGCGTATGCGCGACCAAACGGCGTCAACGCCATGGGAGAAGGTGAGGTAGCCGCCCCAAAAGAGTGCAACTGCGGCAGCCGTCCAACTTGCCTCGGACCAATCATGCTCAACGAGAACGATGAGACACCAGAAGGCAACAATGACGAGACACCGCAGAAGCATGCGCTGGATTCTTGTTAAGCCCGCGAACGCATCGCATAGCTGCCGACGGCTCCAAACAACGGCAATCGCTCCCGGGAATCCCACTAGATAGCATGCCAACAACAACGGCCATTCAGATTGGACGACGTTCCAAAAGGTCAGCGTGGCGAGAGCCGGAACGAGGATACCGACGACTAGTAATGTTGTGCGTCGCTCTCGAAACCAACGACCTAGTTCATGGAAGGATGATAGCGCACTGTTTTGGCCGTATTTTCGGCGACTGCGATCTAGTCAGAAATGAAAACGTGGGTAAGGTCAGCATTGCCGGTGATTGACTCGCGACTCGCAGAAACTCCGCTCTTCAAACACCAATACTCAACGACTCACCTGCTTCGATTCTGATCTCTGTCCTGTATTGTTGCTCATAGAACCACGCCAGAGTAGCACTTTATTATGGAGTCTTGATCAGCTGCGCTTTGAGGCCAAGGGCCACATCTAGGGCGGCGTTGGCGATCTGGATCCGCCCCTTTCCCAACCAGTCGCAATTCGCCATTAGAACCACAGCTATCTTCTTTTCGGGAATCAATTCTAGGAAAGTGGCATAACCCATATCGCCGCCGCTGTGAGAAACCGCCGTTTGCCCGCGGTACTTGCCGACGAACCAGCTAACCCCAACAGCATCGCCGTCGCCGAACTTGTAAGCAGGCTTCCACATTACGTCATTTGTTTCTTCCTTCAGGATTCTCCTACCATCTAGTTCGCCATGGTTTAGATTGGCCATTGCCCAGCGCGCCATGTCCTCTACGTTGGAGTGCAGATTGGAACTTGGCGAATGCGTGCGGTTGTAGGGATAGATCTTGCTGGGGAAGATGTGTCCGTCCTTGTCGCGCTGATGTCCCCACGTCATCAACTTGGGATCGGTCTGGTTAACCAGCAAGGTGGAGTCCTTCATCTTCAAGGGCGAAAGGATGTGATGCTGCACATAATCGTCAAAGCTCTCTCCCGTGACTTTGGCTATCAGATCGCCCAACACCTCAAATGCCATGTTGCTGTAGCGGAAATCTGTGCCCGGCGCAAAGATTAGCTTTTGATCGCGTAGACTGCGGACGTATCGTTCGAGAGCACCGTCATCGTATTGCGGATTATTCCATTCGTAGTCCTTGACGTCAGGCATTCCAGAAGTATGGGTGACCATCTGGCGAACGGTGATGGTCTCATAACGATCATCCGCCAGACGGAAGTAAGGCAAATATTTCACGACCGGAGTGTCGAGAGAGATTTTGCCGGTCTCTACCAACTGCATGATGGAAGTGGCCACGAACGTTTTCGTGATAGAAGCCATATGGAACAGCGAGCGTGGCGTGACAGGGTCGTGGTTGGCTCCCAATTTTTTAACGCCAAAGCCGTGGGCGTAAACAAGCCGATCGTTTTGGATTACTCCAATAGCAAATCCCGGTATCTGCTGATGCTGAACGAAGTTTTTGATCAGCGGCTGCAACTCATTACGGTAACGCTGGTCTGGTTCTTGAGCGGTGACGAATGTCAACCCGCCAAACAGAGCACCCCATAGGACGGCGAAGAAGAGTCTCCAGTTCATCGCCCTTAGTCTATATCGATTGTCGCGCGGCATTTAGTCGAAGATTTCGTGTTGTGGATGTGTCGTCGGCAAACATGACTTTACCAAAATTGGTGCAACTTCCTGTTTACCGGTAAACCACTTGGAACAGCCATTCTGACGCTCATTTAGGAGAATTTGCGCCTTGCCGAGTGACTACAAGTGAATTACCGATTGGCGCACTACCCCGGTTTCATCCGACAGTTTGCGATGGCGGACTTCGCTGAATATGAGCGATACGCAGAAGCGATCAGTTTCAATACCCGCGGATTACATCGGACGTTGAAGTCGTTCGGACCAACTTTGCGCCTCAGGGCTGGAGACCGGGATCTTGATCCCCGGATACGCAAGGGACCAACCCGCACCGAAAATATATCCTTCAGGCTCACCGGAGGCTTGCCATTTTGAATAGTCCGTGAATTCATCTGTCTATGAAGTTCGCCAGCTCGTGTCGCCCACACGGGTCGTGTACTTCAGGTCGACGACATGCGTAAATACCAGCTCATAGGTTCCAGGGTCGTTGCACAAACTGTCCTGAATTACGAATTTGTAATCTCTGCCGTGAGGAGCGAAACCATGTTCCATTACGCCGAAGTCGCAAGCAGAGAGATTGCCATCAAGCAAATCACCAAGTGGATGGACAGTCGAGTTATTGCCCATGGCTTTATCTTCCCAGCCGCCTCTGGCTCTTGCTGAATCAAATGACTGATTGAGATGAGCGAGCAAACCATACCAGTCTGCCTTTTCATTGAGTATGTTCCAGAGGACCTCATCGGGATACCTGTCACGTCTCGACCCAATTGCGGCCACATGCTGGCTTAGTTGATGTTGAAGCTCGTTCAACCCTTTGAAGGCTTCAATCTGTTTTACTCCTGTGAGTTCAAGCCCGATGCTTCGCCCATGAATCGTGAGTTGATTGGAAACAAGGGACAAATAGATCTGCTTGTCGGAGTCCGACAATCCTAAGTACCAATCGCGCAATTCGACGTTATTCAAATTGCCCCTTCCACTAGTCTTAGCAAGGATAGCGCGATCATTTCGAGATCGTTGGCGGTTGGTCGGCAATGATCCAAATGACCGACCGTGTCCCAAAACAGTTCATTTCGACGTTTGCCGGTTAATGGGTACAACCATTGGTGGAAAGCGATACTGTTGAACGTGGATTGGATTCCGTTCAGGTTGTACACGCAAAGTGCTCGTCACATTTCAGCCACCAGCTTCCGGTCGCTTGAAGTCGACCTTCATCTACACGACGTATTTACCCGCACGTGTTGGGAAGGCAACAATTTTCATGGAACCAAATACTTCTCCCGTTTTCTCGCTGGACACAAACGGTCTCGACATTCCTGCCGAACAAATCGTGGTGGCTTACCACGAGAGAACGAAGCATCACTACCACCGTTATGCAGCCTCGCTCGGCCATCTGGATTGGGCTAATCAGCCAGATCCATTCCGCCGTTACGACGGAGCCCCGTTGGTTAACCTTCCTCTGCCCGCCGAGGGGCGTTCGCTTCCGTTCTGGCAGCTCCATGTCCCGGACAGCGTCGTGCCGGCTCCCGTGTCGGTTGACTCCGTCTCACTTTTTCTGCGATACGCACTCTCCCTCACAGCGTGGAAACAGTTCGAGGGAACCACATGGCCTTTGCGCTCCAATCCGTCGAGCGGAAACCTTCACCCAACCGAGGGATACGTGCTTTTGCCGCCATTGGACAAGCTCCGCAATCGTTCCGGTATTTATCACTACGCGTCGAAAGTGCACGGCCTCGAGCTTCGAGCGGATCTTGATCCCTCAGTTTGGGAGTCACTTCCAGAAGATTCATTCCTCGTCGGGCTGTCGTCCATTCTCTGGCGCGAGGCCTGGAAGTACGGAGAGCGCGCGTTCCGGTACTGCCAACATGATGTCGGTCACGCGCTGGGGTCGATCCGATTTGCGGCGACAGCCCTTGGGTGGAAGATGCACCTTCTCGACCGCGTAGGTAGCAATGCTCTTGCACAGCTGCTCGGACTAGACCGCGATGCGGACTACCCACGCGCGGAGCGGGAGCATCCTGAACTCGTGGCGCTTGTCGGCAGAGAGGAATGGAACTGCGACCGCGGCCTCTTCCTGTCCAAAGACCTGGTAACCCAGGTGGCCAATTCTCAGTGGTATGGCACTGCCAACGTGTTGAGTCTTGAGCATGGCGTCGATTGGCCGGTGATCGACCAAGTAGCTGCTGCCACTGTGAATTCGAAGATCGCGACAGACGAAGATTTCTCCAGCTTCCCATCGGAAAAGGACCTCTTCGCGACGCCGGTTCGGTCCGGGGCTCTCACTGCAGAAAACGTCATCCTCGGGCGCAGGAGTGCAGTCAGCATGGACGCGTCCACTGCGATTCCTGCGACAACTTTTTTCCGCATGATGGCTCGTCTTGTGCCCACGAAAAACTGTCAGTCAATGCCGTGGGACGTCCTGCCCTGGCGCCCGCGCATCCATCTGGGACTCTTCGTGCACCGCGTCCACGAGGTACCTCCTGGTCTCTACCTGCTCGCTCGGGATCCGGAAAAGGTTGAGTCACTACGCCAGGCGATGCGGCCCGAGTTTCTATGGCAACGCACTCCGTCGTCTCCGCATGGACTTCCGCTATTCCTGTTGAAAGAGGGGGACTGCCGTTCTCTCGCCGCAAACGTCTCATGTGGCCAAGACATTGCGGCAGATGGCGCCTTCAGTCTCGGCATGATCGCAGAATACATGGACAGTTTGGTTGTCTATGGCGCTGGCTTCTACCGCAATCTCTATTGGGAAGCAGGACTCGTGGGGCAGGTGCTATACCTCGAGGCGGAGGAGGCCGGCATTCGTGCCACCGGAATCGGCTGCTACTTTGATGATCCGGTTCACGAGGTGTTTGGTATCTCATCGCGCGATTGGCAAAGCTTTTACCATTTCACCGTGGGTGGTCCAGTCGAAGACGGACGCTTGACCACGTTGCCGGGGTACAGCCCGGGGGAAGCACGATAAGTGTTCCGACATTTTGAATTGGCTCGGGAATCAGCGGCACTCAGTGCAATGATCAACCCGTTTGCTGCATACTCTGTTCAAATTTGGACTTCAGGGCAATGCACTTATTGATTTGGTGGCCGGTTAGTTATCGGCGAATGCCGATATGGCAGCATCCAGCACCAAAAGCGATGAGTTTCAGCATAGCCGGTAACTCATTCGGAATGATTCAAGTTTCCAGAAGAAAGGTTTCCGACGACGGGTTTCAGGGTTGGGGATTTTAGTTACTGCCACTTTTCCGATATGAGTTTACCGGTCATCACATCGTAAAGCTGATCGTCGCCAACATCAGACCCGTGCACCGTTCCAGAGACTACCTCCAGCCTCTTCCCTCCCTGAACGAACTTCCAGCTCCAAATCATTGGCCCCGGTTTGAACGTATGGAGAACCTGTTTGTCCCGGAATACGACTAGGCTCTTCGGAATTGAATAGGATGTGCAACAGTTCTCAACTTCGATCGTCCAGCCAAGCGTCTGTCGATCCTCTGCCAACTGAACGTCTGAGAACCCAACAGCATTAAAGACCGATTCCTTTTCGGTACCTGCCTTCAACGGCGGAAGGGTTTTCACGATCTCGGTTCCATCGCTGTAAATGATGTGCAGTGGACCGGTTTCATATCCAGAGTCTTCCTTTGGCGATTCTATAAAGAACCTAATGATCTCTATTTTGTGCGGCTCGCTTGTTGTCTTCTTTTGCGGCTCAACGGATTGACCTGACATTCCGCCAAACAGGCAAGCTCCGCTCAGCATCGGAATCATCCATTTTCTGAAAATCCGATTCACCAATCTCACCCCATCAGTAAACTTAATCGCTGGCTCAGCGCAGACAGTGTTTTCCTCATATTCTTGCAGCTTTCCTGAATATGAGCGATGAAAACTCTAGCTCCGAGTGGATTGTCGGCATCTATGAGAAGGTCATAAAAGTCAAGGCCGACGTGGCGGCCGTTCTGGATTCACCTCGACAGCATCGTTGAGCGGTGGAGAGTGCTGTCAAGGGCGTCCGAAGGACGTTCATCTTGACCCTTGACAGTACTCTCCACCGCAACACACTTGAGTTGGGAACGAAGCTGAACACGTTCTTGTTCAGCTTCGTTCCATCTTAGAGAACACTTCGTTCTTGCCTTCTTCTGTTCACTACCAAGATGAAAACGTTCGATCCACGCTGCCGGGCTTCTATCCGCACTCAGAATGGGCCGCTCTGGGCCCGGTGCATGTTGGCGTCCGACTTGCTGCGTCCCAGGCCCGCCATCGCTGACGGGCCTGGGTTGTTGGGTGCTGCCATCTAACGTGCGATCTCTTAGGACCAGCCGACAACTCGCAGTCACCCGAACAAGGCGGTGGATGTAACGTTCATCTTTAGAGTGAAGAAGAACTTTCTTGCACGATCGAGAACGAGTTCAACTTCGAAGACTAAGCTGCTGCTCTTTGGGCAACAGGTACACGAGAAGCTTGGCGCAGCGGTTCATATACCTCTCCACTGATCCATAGTCGATGCAGTAACACCGCCAGTTTTCGTGCCACCGCAACGGTAGCTCGCTTCTTGGCATTCTTTCCGCCTCGTTCACACAGTTTGGTTCCGAATCGTCGTAAATCGCAGTCCGGCCCGAACGGGCCCAGGATGTAATGCGCACTGCCTACCAGCAGCTTGCGCAACATCCTGTCACCTGCCTTACTGATACCTAACTGGGGCTGTTTATCGCCCGAGTCCTCCTGTCCGGGCGCAAGGCCAACATACGGGCCCACATCACGGCTCTTTTTGAAACGGAGAGGACTTTCCAGTGTCAGTGCGTACGCCATTGAAGTCACTGACCCGACTCCCGTCACCTGGCGCAGCAACTCCGTGTGCATGTATTTCTCCTCAGCCAGCTGTTCGATCCTCTTCTCGTACGATTTGATTTCCTCACTGAGTTTCGCAATCAGCCCTAATAACGGCTGGACCGTCATCCGTATCGCTTCCGGAATCTCCGCAGCCACTTTCCTCGCGAAGGCCTCACTGGAACTGCTCGGCAGTCTCGACCCCATGGTCTTCACCATGCTGCGCACTGCACTGATCAACTTGGTGCGCGATTCCACCAACAACTCACGGGCGTGAAGAATCAACAGATCCTCCCGCACTTCCGAACTGCGATGTTGAATCGGATACAGCGCTTTCGGATCCACGCGCCCGAGCCTGGCCAGCAGCGCTGCATCGTTCCGGTCATTCTTGCGCCGGCGACGCTTCGATCCGTGCATCCGGCGCGCATTGGCCACCAACACCTCATGCCCGAACCCAGCGACTAGTTCCCGCACCCATGCCGAATGCGTCCCCACTTCGAATACCACACGTGAGCTTGCCAGGCCTTGAAAGAATTCCTGAACCTCTTCCTGCCGCATCCGGAACTGTCCTTCGGCCAGCGTCTCGCCGCCCAGCCCCAGAATGCAGTAGTTGCTCCACTGATCCCCAAGATCCACGCCCACCGTCATTCGATCCAGGTTCGGACGCTCGGCCGTGGGCACTTCTGCTACCTGGCCTGGCTCCTGCTTCTTATCAACTTGCTTCTGCAATTGCGCAACCAGTTCCGACATCACCTCGCGCGTGTCGCGACGCTCCACCTTCCGCGACGATTCTCTCTGCTCAAAAATACTGCTATGCTTTTTCACGGGTCGACCTCCTCCTTCGGGATTGCACCTCTGAGTGCGTTCACCGCTAGCTTAGCGCCTGCGGGATCTGGTCGACCTTCTCATCCCATCTAGCGTCGAAATGACCCACCCTAACCCAAAACGTTTTCATTTCGACGTTTGCCGGTAACCCAGGCGTTTGACAGAAAAGTCCCAGTGAGGGGATTGCGAATGGGCGTTGGAACCAATAGTGATCTGCGACTGCTAATGCGAGGTTAATCACTGTGGCTTCGCAACTTCGTCACGGCTGCCCTAGACCCGCTTGAGAACTCGTCGTTTTGGGTAAAGATAAGCGCTCGAATGGTCGTGTCCACGTCGGTCAATGGACATCAAAGCACAAGCTGCGCTCGGGCGCATATTCGAGGTTGGATCCGTGGCTGTGAACTATGATGCATTTGCGATGATCTGCTTCCGACCATCGCGCTAGAATTGAGCCATGCGGAAACCGGCCGTTACGATGTCCTTCCCGTTCTCGTCAGTGATTTTCCTCCTCCTCGCCGGTTGCAGCAAACCGTCCGTTGAAATATCCAATTCTCTAACCACCATCGGCCAGACTACACCCGTAACCGTTCACGTCCACGATCCCCACGGCGTGAGCAAGCTTACCGCCACGCTCCAGCAGAATGGCGCTCAATACCAGGTCTGGCAGACCTCCGATCCAACCAAAGGGCCTGACTCCGCCTTCAGCTTCAACATCGGCGTTAAGGCAACGCCTCAACTGCGTGACGGCCCTGCCCGACTGATCGTTGAAGCCACATCCGCCGGCCTGTTGCACCCCGGTGCCCGCTCCGAGCACGATGTCAACGTCGTTACCCAGCCTCCCTCGGTCAGTGCTGATTCAGATCAGCATTACCTGTATCTCGGCATGGCCGATCTTGCCACCATGAACATTACGGGCTCCTACACCTCGGCCGGCGTCCGCGTCGGCGACCAGATCTTTCGTGCGTGGCCCATGCCCGGTGGCAAGCCTGGGCACTTTTCCTTATTCGCCTTCGCGTGGAACATGCCTGCGGGTACCGTTCCCCTCGTCTATGCCACCAATGGTGCAGGCAATGACGTGACCACGCCGATTACTGTGGTCTTCCCCAAAAAAGAGCAGCCCGTCTACACCGAGCACCAAATCCAGGTTTCTGATCAATTCATGCAAAAGGTCCTTGGCGAGCTTGATCCCAATGGAACTGGCGATCCGGTCGCACGTTTCGTCAAGGTCAATACCGAAATGCGCAAGGCCAACAATAAGACGCTTGCCGACCTTCGTCTCAAGACCGCCGACCACTTCCTCTGGTCGCAGCCATTCACCCGGCAGTCTCACTCACAAGCAGAGGCCACTTTCGCCGATAAGCGCACCTACATATACCACGGCAACAATATCGACGCGCAGGTCCACCTCGGCTACGATCTCGCCGTTACTCAGCACGTCGGCGTCGAGGCTTCGAATGATGGGCGTGTCGTTTGGGCCGCGCCTCTCGGCATCTACGGCAACTGCATCGTTGTTGACCACGGGTATGGATTGCAAACCATCTATGGCCACCTGAGCCGCATTGATGTGCACGAGGGCGATATGGTCAAGCGCAGCCAGATTATGGGCTTGAGCGGCATGACCGGCATGGCAGGCGGCGACCACGTCCACTTCGCCATGCAACTCGATGGAGTCCAGATCGACCCCAAAGAGTGGTGGGACTCTCATTGGATCAACGATCACATCGCGCGCCGCGTCGAACTACCCAGCTTCAGCAAGTAATCTAAAAACCTTGCGTTCGACGGCGGTCAAGTAGCTCAGTCTCGCCTGCCGCGTGCCCCCGGTCTCTAAAGGTTCCGGGCTAGTAGTCTGCAACGGTCCAAATGGCCGAACTTGACCCGAAACAGTTCATTTCGACGTTTGCCGGTCACACATGCATTTCTGAACTTTTGGAGTCAAAGCTGGTAAAGTCCCTATCCTTGGTTGCAGCCGGATAGTGAACGACGAGCGGTTATAGCAACTGCTTCCGCCAAGACTCCTCAGATAAAATCTTGAGCTTCTCCAAGTACCTCGCGTTGAGGTCGCCATCAATTTCTTCACCATGCATTGCAGTGAAGAATGTTTCAGATAGGACCGCACCGATGGCATGGATGGCTTCATGACGGTCGAGCCCTTCGTTCATCAAGCGAACAAGTACGGCCTTGACCGGATATGCATCTCCAAGTGCCAGCTGGTTTTCGACCATCACGTGGATTAAAGCGTGAGCAGTCTCGTTTGGAAGCCGAATTCGCACTCGACGGTGGTATCGGACGACCAATTGTTTGCGCTCGGATTCATCGAGCTCCTGCCAAGCGTCCGAATCGATATGCTCGAGCGGGTCGTACCGCAACAACTCCATGAGATTCTCTCCGCACCATCACTTCAGTCAAACCACAAGTCACATCTTTACGGCTCCGACGAAACTCTGTCAAAGGTCACGATGGCCAGCCACTCGCCAACGATTCAGAGGAGTCCCATTGCGACATTCGCGAATGACCGCGCGCTTTAGGGTTAGAGGAGCGGATTTGAGATGGATCGACGTAATCTAGCGTGCGCGCTATACTCAAAACCGACAAGAAGCATCGGGATCGAGGGGTGTCTAATGAACCGTCTCATGCTTTTCGCAGTTCTTTTGTTCCAGAGCACCGCGGTCTTCTGCCAATCGACGGCGACTCCATTCGGAAGTCCACAAGTTCCCGGTAAGGTGTTCATTCTCCAGTTGCCGTTCGATTTCAGCAATGGTCAGCCGGGTAAGACTGTAGCGAAGCCCACGTTCAAAAGTTTCGATTGCCCTGACCTGAACGCAACCCAGAATCAGGTGAGTGTGCCGATTGATTTGGACCATCTTTTCAACGCGTCCTGTACGGATTTGAAATCGCACGTCGAGCTCTTTGCACGCAATGAGAGTCCTTTTTCACGAACTCCGCTTGTTCTTCGGCCGCATCCAAAAGGCGGCCCGATTCCAACGCAATGGCCAAATGCGAAAATCGAACAGATACCGACGCAGTGGCCAAATCTGAAACTGCAGCCAATCGGCGAAGAATCCCCAGGTTCAGTTCCCGCTCACAGCAGCGCAAAATAATCGTGCCGCAAATCATCGAAAGTCATTGAAGCGGGTGCGGAAGGCGTTTTCCCGTTCAAAGGCGAACTGGTCCCATGGTTCTAGCTGTGAGGTCGGCAACTGTGAACCTGGCCAAAATCCATCAATGTCTTGTTTGCCGGTGATCCAGGCACTACCTACAAGACGACGGTGATTCGGAGTCACAAGCCGACAGATAGGTTTCAGAAGTGCTTGCACTAGGGTCGCGCGAAAGCGTAATAACCTGAGCGAGATATCGTCTTCGTTCCTTTCGTCGCACATTGCAATTTGACGTGGTGGAATTTGCCATCCGCCTTGAAATCAGACGGCCTGTAGACAAGACGGTATTGATTTCTTTGTTCGGCTTCGATGGTTTGAAGAGCTTCGATAAGATCGTTCCCGGTCGGCGCAAAGAATACACGTCCACCCGTTTCGCTCGTGAGTTCCTCCAGATTCCTCTGCCCATCTGAGAAAGGAGACTTACGATCAAACGTGATGGCGTAGATCGTCACACGCCTTCGCTGGCAAATGTCGACG
>Ga0265338_10005540_pt1 | contig 16435 bp, 17 predicted proteins | sample 42126metaG_FD_193579 | JGI IMG/M metagenome (GOLD analysis project Ga0265338, IMG submission 193579) | Rhizosphere microbial communities from Carex aquatilis grown in University of Washington, Seatle, WA, United States - 4-21-26 metaG | ecosystem: Host-associated > Plants > Roots > Rhizosphere... | reverse complement strand
AACCACGGCTGGCTCGGCTTCAGCGACAAGGAGATCATCGCCGGGCCGTTCGCCGGGCTGGCGGGCGCGGCCGCCCTCGGCTGGCTGGCCACGCTGCTGCGGGTGGACGCGGCCATCTCGCCCAGCGGCACCGGCCTGATCTACACCACCGGCACCTCGCGGATCAGCTACGGCCTGGCCAAGAACCGCTACGTCCCGCAGATCTTCGGCCGGGTCGACGGCAACGGCGTCCCGTGGGTGAGCCTCATCTTCGCCTTCCTCATCGGGCTGCTGTTCCTGCTGCCGTTCCCGAGCTGGCACTCGCTGGTCGGCCTGATCACCGGGGCCAGCGTGCTGATGTACGCCGGGGCGCCGCTCTCGCTTGGCGCGTTCCGCCGCCAGGTGCCGGAGGCCAACCGGCCCTACCGGATGCAGTTCGCCACGGTGCTCTCGCCGATCGCGTTTATCGTGGCCAACCTGCTCATCTACTGGTCGGGCTTCGAGGTCATCTGGAAGCTGGGCATCGTCCTGGTCATCGGCTACGTGGTCATCGGCGTCGCCATGGCGTTCGACAAGGAGCGGCCGCCGCTCGACTGGAAAAACGCCATCTGGCTGCCGGTCTGGCTGATCGGCCTCGGCGTCATCTCCTGGCAGGGCCAGTACGGCGGCGGCGCCACCCTGGCCCCGGTCAACACCAACAACATCCCGTTCTGGTGGGACATCGTGGTGGTGGCCGGGTTCAGCCTCGCCATCTACTTCTGGGCGATGTTCAGCCGCCTGCCCAAGGAAGCGATGCTGGCGCTGGTGGACAAGCAGGCCGGCGAGCCCGACCCCGAGGGCCCGCCGATGGCCGGCTAAGGCCGCACCCGCACAGCACCACGCGAGGACCCCGCCCCGGCCAGGGGCGGGGTCCTTCGCCGTCCCCGGGCCGGCCGCACCCGTTCGGGCTGATCCCTGGCAGCCGTCAGCGGCGGCCCGGCGGCCAGTAACGCAGCAGCACCACCGCCACGATGCCCTCGTCCGGCACCGGGCCGAAGCGGGCGCTGTCGACCGCTCCGGCGGCCGGGTTGTCCGAGGCCAGCCACCAGCCCGGGGCCGCGCCGCCGGCGTCGCCGCCGGCGGCCGCACCGCCGCCCGGCACCCGCCGCGCCGCCCGCTTGACCAGCAGGAAGCCCGGCCGCTTGGGATGCCAAGCGAGCACCAGCTGGCCAGGGCGGACCCGCCGGGTGCGCCGGGCAAGCAGCCAGTCCCCCGGGCGCAGGGCCGGCTCCATCGACCGCTCGGCCACCGCGACCCGCAGCAGCGGCCAGCGCATTGGGCGGGCACCCACGTTTAGCTCCTGCCTGGCAGAGTAGTGTCGGAACGAAGACCCTACTGAAATCATGCGGAGAAAGGGAATCGATGAGGCTGCTTACCCGGCTGCTCGCGCCGAAGTCCGTCGCCCACGCCCACTGCGACCTCCCCTGCGGCGTCTACGACCCCGCGCAGGCACTGATCGAGGCACAGTCGGTCAAGGCGATCGCAGAGAAGTACGCGGCCAACGAGGACCCGGCGTTCCGCGCCCGGGCGATCGTGATCAAGGAGCAGCGGTCCGAGCTCGTCAAGCACCACCTGTGGGTGCTGTGGACCGACTACTTCAAGCCGCCGCACTTCGAGAAGTACCCGCAGCTGAACACGCTGTTCAACGAGGCCACCAAGCTGGCCGGGGCCGGCGGCACCAAGGGCTCGGTCGACGTGGAGACCGCGGACAAGCTGCTCGCCAAGATCGACGAGATCTCCAAGATCTTCTGGGAAACGAAGCAGGTCTAGCTCTTACTGCACGTCAGCGCGGCAGCGCCGCCCCGATCCGGGGGGCGGCGCTGCCGCGTTCTGTTCGCCGGACACGGTAGGTTGCAATCAGTGGCCGGCACGCACCGCCGGCCCTGGGACATGACCAACGGAGAGACGTGACCGAAGACACCGCCGCGGCGACAGCGCCCCCAGGGGGCCGCGAGACCGCAGATTACGTGCAGGTCAGGATGCCAGCCGAGAGCGCCTACCTGTCCGTGCTGCGGACCGCCGCCGCCGGGCTGGCCGCCCGCCTCGACTTCACCCTGGACGAGATCGAGGACCTGCGCATCGCGATCGACGAAGCGTGCGCGATGCTGCTCGCCCAGGCCATTCCCGGCACCGACCTGGAGTGCGTTTTCGAGCTTGACGCCGACCTGGTGACCATCACCGTGTCGGTGACCGCGGCGGAGGCCAGGATGCCCACCCGGGACACGTTCGCCTGGACGGTCCTGTCCGCGCTGGCCGGCACGGTCGACTCACGGCTCGATCCCGGGGACCGGGTCTCGATCGTCCTTGCCAAGCGCCGGGGCGGATGAGTTGAGCAGCGAATACGAGGTCCAGGTGACTGACGAGTTCGAGGTTGAGGTCGAGATTACGGTCAGCGAGGAACTGCCACCGCCGCCGCCGGCGCGCGAGCACTCCTCCTCGCCCGACCGGACGCAGGCCAGGGAGCTGTTCGAACGGCTCACGGTGCTGCCCGCCGACGACCCCGAGCGCGCCAGGATCCGGGCCACCCTGGTCGAGCTGCACCTGCCGCTGGTCGAGTACCTGGCCCGGCGGTTCCGCAACCGGGGCGAGTGGCTGGACGACCTCACCCAGGTGGCCACCATCGGCCTCATCAAGTCGATCGACCGGTTCGACCTGGAGCGCGGGGTGGAGTTCTCCACCTACGCAACCCCGACCATCGTCGGCGAGATCAAGCGGCACTTCCGGGACAAGGGCTGGGCGGTACGGGTGCCGCGGCGGCTGCAGGAGCTGAAGCTCTCGCTGACCAAGGCGATCGGCGAGCTCGCGCAGCGGGAGGGCCGCGCGCCCACCGTCAGCGAGCTGGCCGTGCACCTGCAGATGACGGAAGAAGAGGTGCTCGAGGGGCTGGAGTCGGCCAACGCCTACTCCACCGTCTCGCTCGACGCGCCCGACTCGGGCGACGAGGACGCGCCCGCGGTGGCCGACTCGCTCGGCATGATCGACGAGGCGCTGGAGGGCGTGGAGTACCGCGAGTCGCTCAAGCCGCTGCTCGAGCGGCTGCCGCCGCGGGAGAAGAAGATCCTGCTGCTGCGGTTCTTCGGCAACATGACCCAGTCGCAGATCGCGGCCGAGCTCGGCATCTCCCAGATGCACGTGTCCCGGCTGCTGGCCAGGACGCTCGCTCAGCTACGGGAAGGGCTCACCGTCGACGACTGAGCCCGGCTAGCGCTGGCGGTTCAGCGCCCGCAGGCTGGCCGGGGCGAACAGCCCGGCGAAGCCCGCCACCGCCAGCGCTACGGCCGGCAGGCCCCAGCCGTAGCGGTGCGCCTGAAGCAGCCAGACCCCGATCAGCAGGGTGAAGAGCTGGGTCATCACCGCCGGGGTGCGGCTCCACGGCCGGGCCCGGTACAGTCCGGCCGCGATCCATGCCAGGCCGGCCGCGATGATGAGCTCGGTGACGGTCAGCCCGGCCGCGTTCCCGGTCGTCCAGGCCCGGCCGGACGCCCAGTCAACCAGGTTGAAAACCGCCGCCACGCACAGGCCGGCCGCCTCGGCCGCCTGGGCCGCGGCGGCCAGCCGCAGCATCGGCGTTCCCTGGGCGTCGCGGCTTGAACGCATACCCATAGTGTCGCATCCTTTCCGGCCCCGTTAACCTGAGCAACGTGCGCGCGCTGCTGATCATCAACCCTCGCGCTACCGCCATGACCGGGCGGGACGCCGGCCTGGTGGTGCGCGCGCTCGGTTCGTTCCTCGAGCTGGACACCAGGCAGACACAGTATCGCGGCCACGCCGGCCAGCTGGCCGCCGAGTCGGCCGGCGACGGCTATGACCTGGTCGTCACGTTCAGCGGCGACGGCACCGTCAACGAGGTGGTCAACGGGCTGATGCGGATCGACGACGCCGACCGGCGGCCACCGCTCGCGCCGGTCCCCGGCGGCAGTGCGAACGTGTTCGCCCGCACGCTCGGCCTGCCGGCCGAGGCGGGGCCGGCCGTGCAGCGCATCCTCGCCGCGCTGCGGGCCGGCCAGCGGCGGAAGATCGGGCTCGGCCTGGCGGGCGAGCGCTACTTCACCTTCAGCGCCGGCCTCGGGATCGACGCTGAAGTCATCCGGGACATGGAACGGCAGCGGGCGCACGGCCGCCGCGCCTCGGTAACCGGCTACCTCCGCACCGCGGTGCGGAAGTACTACGGCGCGGACCGCCGCCGCCCGGTGCTGACCCTCCTCGTGCCCGGCCAGCCCCCGGTGAGCGGGTTGTTCTCCGGCGTGGTGACCAACAGCTCGCCCTGGACCTACCTGGGCAGTCACCCGGTCCGCCCGGCGCACGCGGACTTCAGCTCCGGGCTCGACCTGTTCGCGCTGCGGCGGCTGCGCACGCTGACCACGCTGGCCGCGCTCGGGCACATGATGCACGCCGCCGAAGGCGACCCGCCCGCCGGACGGGACGTGGTCAGCGCGGCCGCGCTGGCCGAGCTGGCCTTCGAGGCGGCCCGGCCGATCGCCTACCACATCGACGGCGAGTACCTGGGCGAGACCGAGTCGGTCGCGTTCCGGTTTGTGCCCGACGCACTCTGTGTAATAGCGTGACGTATCTCTCTTACTGTGATCGATCTGACATAAATTTCGGCTTCCCGGTTTGCCGCGCCCCCTTGCGCTCGGCTCCGCCCGGTTGAGAGGCTAGATCCGGTGCCTGGGGAGACGTATCCCAGCGCGTTCGAACATGTCTGACGCGGGTACGTCACCTGCGGAGCACGGCCTGGCTTACCAAGCCGGGGCCGCGGTCCATCTGGCATGACAAAGATCGGGAATATAAACGAATATCCCCGACATATCACATAGCTCGTGAATTACTTCACAAGCACGGAGTGGCGGGTAGCGGCCTCACTGATGACCAGCTGCTACGCCGGAAGGGGACACCATGGACTGGCGCCACGTAGCCGCCTGCCGTGAGGTTGATCCAGAGCTGTTCTTCCCGATCGGAAACAGCGGCCCTGCGCTCCTCCAGATCGAAGAGGCCAAGCAGGTCTGCCGCCGCTGCACGGTGGTCGAGGAGTGCCTGCGCTGGGCGATCGACTCCGGTCAGGACGCCGGCGTCTGGGGCGGCCTGAGCGAGGACGAGCGACGCGCGGTCAAGCGCCGCACCCTCCGGCTGCGCGCCCGGGCCGGGGTCTAGCGCCTCACTTCGGCTCGTAGCGGACGGGCAGGTCCACGACCGCGGTCGTGCCACCGCCCGCCCGCGGCCGCAGGCTGATCTGCCCGCCCAGCTCACCCTCGACCAGGGTCCGCACGATCTGCAGGCCCAGGCTGGTGCTGTTCTCCAGGTCGAAGTCGGGCGGCAGCCCCGCCCCGCTGTCGGTCACGGTGACCGTCAGCAGCTCAGGCGCCCGCGCGGCGACCACCTCGATGATCCCGGCGTCGCCCTCCGGCGGGCGGTGCGACGACCCGAAGCCGTGCTGCAGCGCGTTCTGCAGCAGCTCGGTGAGCACCATCGCCAGCGGCGTGGCCACCGTCGCCGGGAGCATGCCGAACTGGCCGGTGATCTTCGGGGTCACCCGCACCTCGGGCGAGGACACCTCCCCCGCCATCATCGCCACCCGGTCGGCGATGTCGTCGAAGTTCACGATCTCCTCCGGCGCGTGGGACAGCGTCTCGTGCACGATGGCGATCGACCCGACCCGCCGCACCGCCTCCTGCAGCGCCGCCCGCGCCTCCGGGGCGTTCAGCCGCCGCGCCTGCAGCCGCAGCAGCGCCGCCACCGTCTGCAGGTTGTTCTTGACCCGGTGATGGATCTCCCGGATCGTCGCCTCCTTGGTCAGCAGCTCCCGCTCCCGGCGGCGCAGCTCGGTCACGTCCCTGACCAGGACCAGCGCGCCGGTCCGCTGCCCGCCCACCACCAGCGGGATCGAGCGCAGCTGGACCACGGTGCCGTTCACGTCGATCTCGGTCTCCCGCGGGGCCCGGCCCCTGGTCACCAGCATCAGCGACTCGTCCACCGGCGCCCCCGACGCCGCCAGCTGCGCCGTCGCGGTGCCGAGCTCGGTGCCCATCAGGTCGGCCGCCAGCCCGAGCCTGCGGTAGGCCGACTGGGCATTGGGGCTGGCGAAGGTGACCCGCCCGGCCGCGTCCAGCCGCAGCATGCCGTCACCGACCCGCGGCGAGCGCACCAGCGTGGTGTCGTGCCCCGGGTAAGGGAACGTGCCCTCGGAGATCATCCGGGCCAGGTCGTCGGCGCCCGCCAGGTAGGTCAGCTCAAGCCGGCTCGGGGTGCGCGCGCCGTTCAGGTTGGTGGACCGCTCGATGACCGCGATCACCGTGCCGTTCCTGGTCACCGGGATCGCCTCGGCCCGCACGGGGACGCCGGAGGTCCAGTCGGGGTCGCTCTCCCGGTGGATGCGCCGCTCCGCCCGCGCGGTGTCGAGCACTGGCCGCTCCCCCGCGCCGACCTGGGTGCCCACCACGTCGTCGGGGAACGAGGTCGGCCCGGTGGTCGGCCGCATCTGCGCCACCGCCACCCAGCCCGCGCCCGGCGACCGGTCGGCCGCGCGCGACGGCACCCACAAGATCAGGTCGGCGAACGACAGGTCGGCCAGCAGCTGCCAGTCCGACACCAGGGAGTGCAGCCACTCCAGCTCGGGCGCGGACAGGCTGGTCAGGTTTCTGGCGAGGTCGCTGAGAGTCGGCACCCGTCCATGATGGCATGCGGCCGGCCGCGGGTGATTTGCCCCGTCTGATGCCGGCCTGGCAAGATGCGCAAAGCCAAAAAACGAGTCACGTCTACTGGCCGAAGTGCGGGAACACTGTCATCATGGCCGGATACCGCAAAAAAGCGGGGAGGTGCTGCCGATGACCGTGTTCCCGGTGCCGGCCGAGGACAACGATGCCGTGGCCGGTCCGCCCACGGACGTCGACGCCCCGGCTGCCCTGCTCCGGCTGCCCAAGTACTACCAGGTGAAGAAGCAGCTACTTGACTTCACCGCGGCGATGTCGCCCGGCAGCCCGGTCCCCCCTGAGCGCGAGCTGGCCCGGCTCTACGGCACGTCCCGCACCACCGTCCGGCAGGCCCTGGCGGAGCTGGTGATCGAGGGCCGGCTGCTGCGGATGCAGGGCAAGGGCACCTTCGTGGCCAAGCCGAAGGTGGCCCAACCGCTCGAGCTGGCCAGCTACACCGAGGGCATGCGGCAGCACGGCCTGCACCCGCTGACCAAGATCCTGGACATCGGCTACGTCACCGCCGACGAGCAGCTCGCCGCCCTGCTCGACGTGCGGCCGGGCGGCCGGCTGCTGCGCATCCACCGGCTCCGGCTGGCCGACGGCGAGCCGATGTCGATCGACACCTCGCACCTGCCCGCCCGCCGCTTCCCCGGCCTGCGGCGGCAGCTCGAACGGCACGCGTCGCTGTACGAGACGCTCCGCACCGGGTACGGGATCCAGCTAGCCGAGGCCGAGGAGACCATCGAGACCGTGCTGGCCGACCCGCACGACGCCCGGCTGCTCGACGTGGACCCGGGCATCCCGCTGCTGCTGCTGTCGCGGCACGCCATCGACTCCACCGGCGAGCCGGTCGAGTGGGCGCAGTCCTGGTACCGGGGCGACCGCTACAAGTTCATCACCCGGCTGCGGCGGAATTCGCCGGTACGATCGGCCCCGTGAGCCGCAACACCGGGACCCGCAACATCATCGTCATCACCGGCACCAGCACCGGGGTCGGCAAGACCGTGGTCACCGCCGCGGTGGCGGCCCTCGCCGCCGCGGCCGGCCGCCGCACCGCCGTGGTCAAGGTGGCGCAGACCGGGGTGCACGACGGCCCCGGTGGCCCGGGCGAGGCGGGCGGGGAAGGATCAGACCTGGACACCGTCACCCGGCTGACCGGGCTGGCCGACACCCACGAGCTGACCCGGTTCCCCGACCCGCTGTCACCGGAGGCGGCCGCCCGGGTGTCCGGCCTGCCGCCGGCCGACCTCAGCCGGGCCCGCACCTTCATCGACGAGCTGGCCGCCGAGCGCGACCTGGTGCTGGTCGAGGGCGCGGGCGGGCTGCTGGTGCGCTTCGACCCGGACGGCCGCACCATCGCCGACCTGGCCGCCGCGCTCGACGCCCCGGCCCTGGTGGTCACCGCGGCCGGGCTCGGCACGCTCAACCACACCGCGCTCACCCTGGAGGCGCTGCGGGCGCGCAAGGTGCGCCTCGCGGGGCTGGTGGTTGGCAGCTGGCCGCGGCACCCCGGCCTGGCCGAGCGGGAGAACCTGGCCGACCTGGCAGCGCTCGCGGGCGAGCCGCTGGCCGGCCTGCTGCCCGCGGGCAGCGGCGCGCTGCCGCCCGCCGAGTTCCGCGCGGTCGCCCGGGCCGGGCTGGTCCCCGCGCTCGGCGGCCAGCGCAAATAGCACGAAATCCTAAGAAATCTTGCCTAATGCGCCATCTCGGCGCAGCATAGCGGTGACCCTGTGACGTCAGTCACATCCCCTGTGCAACGCTGCCGAGAGGACCCCGATGACCCAGGCGACCCCCAGGACCCCCCGTAGTGCCATCGCCGCGCATCCCGTGACCTCGGCCGCCATCGCCATCCTGGTCGCGGCCGACATCTTCGCGGTGCTCTACGTGCCGCTCTACGCGCGGGTCACCCCCCGCTGGGGCGACTTCCCGTTCTTCTACTGGTACCTGCTGATCATCATGCCGGTCAGCTCGCTGGCCCTCTGGCTGGCAGCGTTCCTGCAGCGGCGGCTCACCGTGCCCGCCCCGGTCAGCGAGGCCGGCCGCGAGGACGCCCGATGAGCAACGTCAACGCCACCACCTTCACCATCGTCGTGGTGCTGTTCGTGATCGTCACCGGGATCGGGTTCATCGCGGCCCGCTGGCGGCGGGCGGACAGCATGATGCACCTGGACGAATGGGGCCTGGGCGGCCGCGGCTTCGGCACCTTCATCACCTGGTTCCTGCTCGGCGGCGACCTCTACACCGCCTACACCTTCATCGCGGTGCCCGCCCTGGTGTTCGGCTCCGGCTCGATCGGCTTCTACGCGGTGGCCTACACGATCATGGTGTTCCCGGTCGTGTTCATCTTCCTGCCCCGGCTCTGGTCGGTGTCCCGGGTGCACGGCTACGTCACCCCGGCCGACTTCATCCGCGGCCGCTACGGCTCCCGCGGCCTGGCCCTGGCGGCCGCCTTCACCGGGATCCTGGCGCTGATGCCGTACATCGCGCTGCAACTGGTCGGCATCCAGGCAGTGCTGACGGTGATGGGCGTGGGCGCGTCCTCGGCTAACACGTTCGTCAAAGACCTGCCGCTGTTCATCGCGTTCCTGGTGCTGGCGATCTTCACCTACTTCTCCGGGCTGCGCGCGCCCGCACTCATCGCGTTCGTCAAGGACACCCTGATCTACCTGTTCGTCCTGGTCGCGGTGTTCTACATCCCGACCAGGCTGGGCGGCTGGGGGCACATCTTCGGCACCGCCCAGGCGCACTTCGCCGCCGTCAGCCCGACGACCGGGAAGCCGCTCGGCACCTTCGTGCCCGCCGCCGCGTCGCGTGGCAGCACCCGGCTCGACTTCGCGTCGCTCGCCCTCGGCTCGGCCGTCGCGCTCTTCCTCTACCCGCACGCCATCACCGGCACGCTGGCCGCCAGGCACCGCCGCGCGGTCAAGCGCAACATGATCTACCTGCCGCTCTACTCGGTACTGCTGGCGCTGATCGCGCTCTTCGGCTACATGGCGGTCGCCGACCCGGTCACCGCCGCCAACGTCAAGCAGACCGGGAACGCGCAGCTCGCGGTCCCCTACCTGTTCCAGCACATGTTCCCGAGCTGGTTCACCGGCATCGCCTTCGCCGGCATCATCATCGGCGCCCTGGTACCCGCCGCCATCATGTCGATCGCCGCCGCCAACCTGTTCACCAAGAACGTCTACACCGAGCTGATCAAGCGGGACGCCTCGCCCGAGCACCAGACCCGGGTCGCCCAGTGGGTGTCGCTGGTAGTCAAGGCGGGCGCGCTGCTGTTCGCGGTCGAGCTGCCGCACACCTTCTCGATCAACCTGCAGCTACTGGGCGGAATCTGGATACTGCAGCTCGGCCCGATGCTCATCGGCGGCCTGTTCACCCGCTGGTTCCACCGCTGGGCGCTGCTCGCGGGCTGGCTGGCGGGGATGGCGTTCGGCACCCTGGCCGCCTACAACGTGGCCAGCCCGGCCGCCTCGCACTGGGCCGGGTCATCCGACATCGAGTTCGGCCACACCGTCTACATCGGGCTCAGCGCACTGGCAATCAACCTGGTGATCGCGATCGTGCTCACCCCGGCGCTCAAAGCGGTGCGAGCGCCGCAGGGAACCGACGAGACGCTCCCGCACCAGTACACGGCCGATCCGGAGGACGCGCCCGCGCCCGCCCCGGCCGGGGTCGGGGCACAGCCGGCCGGCTGACGTCTCCGCCCTTGGCCGGGGTCGGGGCTCAGCCGGCCGGAAGTCGGCCGGGTGAGAGCCAGCCGCACCCGTTCGGGCTAATAAAAAACGAGATACCGAACGGGTGCGGCTGACCCCGGCCGCCGCCCTGGCACCCGCGGCCGGGGGGTACCGTTCTGGCGATGACCACTCTCACCGGACACGCGGGCGCGCACGCCGTCGCGGTCGCCCGACGGTACGGCGTGACCACCATGTTCACCCTGTCCGGGGGGCACGTGTTCCCGCTCTACGACGGCGCGGTCAAGGCCAGCCCGCCGCTGCGGCTGGTGGACGTCAGGCATGAGCAGACGGCGGTGTTCGCGGCCGAAGGGACCGGGCGGCTGACCAGGACGCCCGGCCTGGCGGTGGTCACCGCCGGCCCCGGGGTGACCAACAGCGTCAGCGCCGTCACCTCGGCCTGGTTCAACGGCGCGCCGGCGGTCGTGCTCGGCGGCCGCGCCCCCGACTACCTATGGGGCCAGGGCGCGCTGCAAGAGCTCGACCACGTCCCGCTGCTGGCCCCGGTAACCAAGCGCGCCTGGACCGAGCACTCGCCGGCCGGCGTCGCCGCCGCCGTGGACGAGGCGTTCCGGCTGGCCGCGAGCCCGCACCGCGGCCCGGTGTTCTGCGACTTCCCGCTGGAAACGATCTACGGCGAGGCGACCGCGGAGCTACCGGACAGCCTCCCGGACCCGCCGCAGGCACCCGACGGCGACGCCGTGGCCGCGATCGCCCTGCTGCTGGCGGAGGCCCGGCGGCCGGTGCTCGTACTCGGCTCCGATGTCTGGCTGGGCGGGGCCGAGACGGCCGCGCTGCACTGCGCGGAGGCGCTGCGGCTGCCGGCGATCAGCAACGGCCAGGCCCGCGGGATCATCCCGCGCGGTCACTCGCTGCTGGTCAGCCGCGCCCGGGCGACCGCCCTGGACGAGGCCGACCTGGTCATCGTGGCGGGCGTGCCGCTCGACTTCCGGCTCCGGTACGGCCGGCTCGGCCCGGCCGGCGCGCCCGCCAAGGTGGTGCACGTGGCCGACTCACCGGACGGCGTCGCCACGCACGCGCCGCTGGCCGCCTCAGCGTCCGGTGACCTCGCCGTCTTCTTCGCCGCCCTCACCGAAGCGGCCGGGTCACGGCCGGCCGGCGACATGGAATGGCTCGCCCGGCTGCGGGGCACCGCCCGCCGGGCGGCGGCGGCCGACGTCCCGCTGCTCGAGTCGGCGGCCACCCCGGTCCACCCGATGCGGGTTTACGGCGAGCTGCTGCGCCAGCTCGACGACGACGCGGTGGTGATCGGCGACGGCGGCGACTTCGTCTCCTTCGCGGGCCGCCTCATCGAGCCGTCGTTCCCTGGCCGCTGGCTCGACCCTGGCCCCTACGGCTGCCTCGGCAGCGGCCTCGGCTACGCCGCCGCCGCCCGCCTCGCCTACCCGTCGTCCCAGGTGGTGCTGCTGCTCGGGGACGGCGCGGCCGGGCTGTCGCTGATGGACGCGGACACGCTGGTGCGGCACGACCTGCCGGTGGTGATGATCGTCGGCAACAACGCCGCCTGGGGCCTGGAAAAGGGGCCGATGCGGTCGGTCTACGGCTACGACGTCGCCGCCGACCTGCGGCCGGAGACCCGCTACGACGAGGTGGTGCGGGCCCTGGGCGGGGCAGGCGAGCTGGTCACCACCCCGGAAGGGATCGGGCCGGCCCTGCGCCGCGCGTTCGACGCTGACTGCCCCTACCTGGTCAACGTGCTGACCGACGTCCAGGCCGGGTACCCGCGGACTACCACCGGCGTCTAGGCGGGCGACACCAGCCGCCCGAGGGCGTCGACCACCCGGGGGTCGTACTCGCAGGCGGTGTCCAGCCGTAGCCGGGCCACCGCCTCCGCCGCCCGGTCCGGGTCGGCCGAGCTGCCGACCAGGTCGTCGTAGGCGTTGGCGGCCCGGATGATCCGGCTGGGCAGCGGCGGCGGCTGGGCGGGGGCGGCCGGGCGGCACGGGTCGGACTGGCGCCGCACGATGTCGGCCACCGAGTCGAGCACCCGGGCCTGCTGGATCACCTCGGCCCCGTACTCGGCGATGCGCCGCTGCTCGTCCCTGGCCACCAGCACCGTGGCGCCCCCGGGCACCGGGTCACGCAGTGAGAGCTGGCCGATGTCGTGCATCAGGGCGGCGTACTCCAGCTCAAGCAGCGCCGCCTCGGCCATGCCGAGTTCCCGGCCGATCGCCACCGAGAGCCGGCTCACCCGGGCCGAGTGCCCGGTCTCCACGTAGCCGCCGATCTCGGTGACCTTGGCCAGCGCCCGCACCGTCTGCAGGTAGGTGGCCCTGATCCCGGCGTACCGGCGCAGCGCCACCTGGGTGACCAGCAGCGGGGCGGCGAACACGGCCACCGCGGCCAGCCCCATCACCTCGGCCGCGAACGGGATCAGCAGCGCCGACGCGCCGGTCGCGGCCGCGATCGGCCACTGCACCCGCACCTCGTCACCGAACGCCACGCCGAACCTGGTGCGCAGCGCGTCCGTCCGGATCAGCGCCGTCACCGCCGACTCGAGCAGCCAGGCGAACACCACCAGGCCCAGCATCACCGGCAGGGCCGACCACCAGCGGCTGCCGATCAGCCCCGCGTTGGCGAGCGGGCGGAAGGTGGCGGCCACGCACGCGGCCGCCAGCAGCCGGGTGGACATCGCGGTGAGCCGGGCCGGGCGGCCCACCGCCAGGTGCGGCAGCGCGCCGACGATCATGGCCAGCGCGGTGACCGCGATCACCTGGTCGGCCCCCGGCCGCGCCGGGTCTTCGCCGACCCGCAGCAGCAGCGCGTAGGCCATCGCGCCCGCGGTGGCGATCGGCGCCGCCTCCCGGTCACCCGGCAGGTTCAGCCGCAGCAGCTCGCCGAACGCGATCAGCGCGCCGAACGCCAGCGCCGCGTGCACCCCGTGCACCCCGTGCACCGCGGCCGACGCGACCGACCAGATCAGCAGCAACCCGGCGAACGCGACCAGCAGCCAGTGCCCGGAGTCGAGGGCGGGACGCCGGGCGCCCGGCTCCGGCTGCCCGCGCCGCGGCTGCTGCCAGCGGCCTGCCAACGGGGTCACAGGCTCTCGATGGTCCGCAGCGGCTCTTCCGGTTCCTCCGCCGCGACGGGCTGCGGCGCGGTCCAGCCGTCTCGCTCGATGGCGGCCACGAAGGCGTGCACGAAGGCCGGGTCGAACTGCTTGCCCGCCCACTTGCGCAGCTCGGTGACCGCCTCAGGGACCGGGCGGGCCCCGCGGTACGAGCGGTCGGATGTCATCGCGTCGAACGCGTCGGCCACCGCGAGCACCCGGGCGAACTCGGGGATCTCGTCGCCCGCCAGGCCCATCGGGTAGCCGCGGCCGTCGATCCGCTCGTGGTGGTGCATGATCCCGGCCAGCGCCTCGTCCAGGAAGCCGATCTCGCGCACCATGTCGAGGCCGCGCATCGGGTGCAGCTGAACCGCCGCGTACTCGTCGTCAGTAAGCGAGCTGCGCTTCTGCAGCACGGAGGTGGGGACGCCCATCTTGCCCACGTCATGCAGCATCCCCGCGTAGCGGATGGCTCCGACCCGGTCCGGCCGCATGCCGATCTCGGTCGCGATCATCACCGCACCGCGGGAAACCCGCTCGCTGTGCCCCCGGGTGTAGAAGTCCTTGGTCTCTACCGCCTGGCAGAGCGCGCTGACGGTGGCCTCGTAGGCCCGCTGCTGCGCCGCGAACTGGGCCACCGCCCAGCGGGCGACGAACACCGGGATCAGCACCAGGACCGGGGTGAACGGCCCCAGCACCGACCACAGGGCGGCGATCAGCACGCCGAACGCGCCGTACCCGAGGTCGGTCAGCGCCAGCTTGACGTCGAGCCCGACCCGGCCCGGCACGCCGCCGTGCTCGCGGGTCAGCCAGAACACCGCGTTGAGGAGCATGAAGTTGACCGCCACGTGCACTACCGCCGCCACCGCGAACGGCCCGATGATGCCGGGGAAGGCGCTCGGACCGGGGGGGCCGACGTGCCCGCCCGCGGCGACGAAGGCCCGCCCGGCCAGGTACGCGCTGAGCACGTACATCCCGGTGTTGAACAGCCGCTGGGCCGGCGACGGGCCGCGCCGCAGGCCGAACAGCGTGCCGCAGCTCACCAGGGCCGCGCCAACCGGGCCGCACAGCACCACCGCCGCCAGCGACGCCATGGTGTTAGCCGACCAGGCCAGGCCGCGCGCGCTGACCAGGGTGGCGGCCGACTCGCAGGCGATCAGCAGCAGGCCGAGCACGCCGACCTGGCTCCAGTTGAGCGCGCCGTACGGGCCAGCCGCCAGCACGATCGCCGCCGCGGCGACAACCGCACCGATGTAGACCCAGCCGACGCGCGAGAGATTGCCCACGCTTCCCCCTCGCAGCCAGCCGCCGTTGACCCGAATCGCACTGATCGCCGTCGTTACCCCCAGGAGACCCCGGAAGCCCTCATCGGGACAGTCCTCCCTCGCGCGGAAATGCTGACGGCGCTTGCGGGATGCCGTCCGTCACAGGATAACGTGGTCATGCCGATAAGCGCAGACCTAAAACCTGATCAACGGCGGCCGCGGATAGCCGCGGGAGAAAACCTAATCGGTTACCTCAATCTCGGCCTGCACCTGCCGGATTCGCACCAGCACCTTGCTGCGCAGCGCGCTCGGCGCCGGATCGCACCCGCAGCGCGTGGCGACCAGCCGCTTTACCGCTTCCTCGAGGCCGTACTCGCGCAGGCAGGGGCCGCACTCGTCGAGGTGCTGCCGGATATGGTCGCAGTCATCCGCGGAAACCTCGCCGTCCAGGTACCAGTAGACCCGGTCGAGTACCTCGCTGCACGGCGTCTCGTGGGGCTTTCCGCAGCTCATTGCCCACCCTCCTCGGCATTCGCCCGGACCAGGCCCTGCTCGGCGGCATAATCCTGCAGCAGTTCCCTGAGCTGCCGGCGGCCACGGTGCAGCCGTGACATCACGGTACCGATCGGGGTACCCATAATGTCGGCAATTTCCTTGTATGCGAATCCCTCGACGTCAGCCAGGTAGACCGCGATCCGGAACTCCTCCGGCAGCGACTGCAGCGCCGTCTTGATATCGGAGTCCGGCAGCCTTTCCAGCGCCTCCGCCTCGGCCGACTTGAGGCCGCTGGAAGTGTGCGACGCCGACCGCGCGAGCTGCCAGTCCTCCACCTCGTCGGCGCCTGACCGCTGCGGCTCACGCTGCCGCTTGCGGTAGGTGTTGATGAAGGTGTTGGTGAGAATCCTGAACAGCCACGCCTTAAGGTTCGTTCCCGGCTGGAACTGGTGGAACGACGCGTATGCCTTGGCGAAGGTCTCCTGCACCAGGTCCTCGGCGTCGGCCGGGTTCCGCGTCATGCGGAGGGCGGCCGAGTACAGCTGATCCAGGTACGGCAGCACCTCTGCCTCAAAGCGGTCAGTACGCTCGTCTGGCTTCTCAGGCTCGTCCAGCCGCTCAGGCACGGGTGTTTCTGACACGGAACCCACCCCCTCTCGGTAACCGTAAGAGGATACCTTCCCCCGCGGGCGGGGGGCGGGCCGGCTCGGCCGGGCCAGAGTCGCTGAGGCTGGTGCCATGACGCGTTCAACACCACCCCGGGCCCGGCAATTCCGGTTTCGGTGGATGGAACGCCCGGACCGGGGAAGGGTTACCGCGTGGGTCGCCGTCGATCAGGCACCCGGCCAGGAGTAAACCCCGTGCACCCGACATCTCCCGGGGGGGCGAGCCCCCGCATGCGACGTGGGCATGCCCAGTTGCAGGACGAGGGTACGGATGTGGTCAACGGCGCCAGCTACCCGCGCTTCCACGCCGCGGTGGCGCACGCGCAGCTCACGAGCTGGCTGCCGGCCGGCCAGCGGTTCCTGCTCGACATCTCCGGCCCGGGCGCCAGGACGGCCGAGGTGGCCGCCTGCGCCGGGCACAGCGTGCTCCGGGTGGTCGGCCCGGAGTCGCCCTCCCCGTCCCCCTCCCCGTCCCCGTCCCCGTCCCCGTCCACGTCCC
>Ga0265338_10005539_pt1 | contig 16436 bp, 10 predicted proteins | sample 42126metaG_FD_193579 | JGI IMG/M metagenome (GOLD analysis project Ga0265338, IMG submission 193579) | Rhizosphere microbial communities from Carex aquatilis grown in University of Washington, Seatle, WA, United States - 4-21-26 metaG | ecosystem: Host-associated > Plants > Roots > Rhizosphere... | reverse complement strand
GGTAATTGCTTATGATTATTTATTGCCTCGTCTACCCTACTCAGAAAATATCCAATCCTTTCTGCTTGGGGGATTGATTTGATCTTCTCTATCTCGATATGATATTGCTCCAGAAAATGCAGTTTATTATTTGATGCTTCAATAATTTCAACATAATTTTTGCCATTACAGTAATAACAATGGCAGCTGCCTACCTTATTAATAATTGTCTGTAACTTTACCGGGTTTTTTCTTTCTACAGAAATTAAGCTGAGAAGCTTTGGTATATAGTATCGTTCGTATAAATTGTAGGCCTCGTTCTCATCTTTGTAAAGCCCTTCATAAAAACTGTCAAATCTCGCTGCACCTGCTGTGAAGCCACAAACTCCGGCACAGAGTAGACCAAATCCTAAAGAATTAATTCTACCAGCTATGACCGGCTTATTAGTATTTCTTTGAAGCGCAATTAGGGTTGTGATATAACTATAAAGTGTCGTAATATTTGTCGTATTATCGATACAATCGACATAGATGAAATATCCATCGCAATCAAAAGCAGAAAACATATTGAGTAAGTCTATTCTATTTCTGTCATCGAGTAAGCTATCGGCAAGCAAACATATACCAGCATAAAGTTGTTTGTTACCGTATTCAGCAACAGACGCTTTATAGTCAATACTTTCCTTCAATAATTTTATATCAAGATCAAACCATTCAGCAACAGGATTCCGCCGTTGAGTAACTGGAACATTTGTATTGTGCATGTAATGATATGGTGAAACGAATATATCTGCACCGAGTTTAAACTGTTGGTCGATCACCTGCTTTACATATTCTTGTTTTTTTCGATTGTCTTGAAAATAGTCTGGTGTAATAACTTTAAATTTTGATGGGGCATAAGGTAGTTCCCGGAGACCTTTTACTCCCCCCTGCGCGGGATAAGCCAATCTCATTGTCGCTGGATCAACCATTCTTTCAAATTGACTCGATGAAATTAATTTCAGAAGTTTCTTTTGACTTTGATGGTTCGCTGGAAATTCAACAAATATCTTTGATTTGTTGTGGTCGGTAAATTCCTTTAATGCATTAAATTCATTCCACAAGCGAAGGTAAAACTTTGGACTTAAATCATAGACTTTGTCAGCAAGTTTTATTACATCGGACTTAAGAGCATCTATGATAAGGGACGCTTTGGTAAACCGTTTATATGGATCTTTCTCTAAAAGTTTTAATATTATATTTTCAACTTTGTTGTTAATTAATGGCAACCACCTTCGAGGAGGGATTGGGTGAGCATTCTTAATCTTATCATAAAGCTCTGGTAATGAGTGAAATTCGTAAGGAAGTTGTTTTGTGACCATTTCATAAAAAATTACACCGGCTGTATATAAATCACTTCTTTTGTCAATGTGTTTGCTATCTGTTATCTGTTCCGGTGACATATAGATAGGGGACCCCATTACATTTCCAGTCGTTGTAATAGAAGTGTAATCTATTACTTTCGAAATTCCATAGTCAACAATTTTGATCCCTTCATCGCAAATAATTATGTTCTCTGGCTTTAGATCTCGATGAATAATTCCCTTGTTTTCTTCATCCCCCCTTATATTATGCAATGCTTTAATGCCTTCTAGTATTTTTTGGAAGATGTCAATCGATGTTGTTTCATCAATAACTCCTTCTGTCAACAATCTTCTGAGGGTTTTACCTTTCGCATATTCCATAACGAGAAAATATGAAGGCACACCCAGAAGAGTCTCCTTGAAATCGTCAACATATCTGATCAAATATGGATGGTTCACGGATTTCATTATTTCAATTTCCCGTTTAATTCTATTGTTTTCTCCTTTTTCAAGGAACTCTTTTAACACGTAATCTTCCCTGAAAATCTTTATTGCATATTCACTTCCATTTTTCAGCGCCTTGTAAACAGACCCGAACCCCCCACTATCAATGAATCCTAATATTTGATAGCCATTAATTGTCGTTCCTATAACGCTCATAGTAAGTCTACATTTTTAGTTGATGAATTGATGTCAAACCCGCGTCCACCGGAATGAAGCCACTAAATCGAGTAAACAAAAAACCCCTGCCAGCATGGCAAGGGCTCCATTATCCCCCCGCGCTATGGCGCAAATATATCACTCCCCAGATGGATTGTCAAACGCCCGCTGAAGTGCAACAGCCTCGACCAGCGCTAATGCCTCCATGATCTCCACCTTACATTCGAAACACATTTCCACATACTCCAAGATTTCCTCGGGCAGCTGATCCTGCAAATCCAATACCAGGGCGTCGATGTAAGGGGAGAGTCGTTTTTGCTAAGTCAATTGCTGGATAACGATTATTGTCATAAGGTCCCGGTCAATAGGGTGCGCAGTTTGAGTGGATATAGATTTGGAGAAGTTGAGGCAATATTGCCTCTTGACATATTCGCAGGAAACCATTATTATTGCGCTACAATCTGATATTTCTGGGGAAGGGGATGCACTTCGTTTTTCCAATTCCAATCATAATTCCGCTTTCGTGCGTTCTGTTTCAGCAAAGCAGTTCTGCCGCCTTTTGTTGTTCTATCTGATAAGATCTATTTCTATTTATGAAGAGGACCCTTTTCTGATAGCGATAGATTGTTAAGGAGAAAAATAATGCTAAAGCAAACATACCAATCAAAATCAATATGGCCTCTTTTCATCTCGGCATTACTTCTCAGTTTTGCTTTCTTTGTTCCAGAATCTCATTCGCAATGGGTCCGCGCCAAAGGCGCTACTCGCCAAACTGTGTTGAGTTTTGTAACGAAAGGTTCCACCATCTTCGCTGGTGCGCGACACGGTCCATTTCCCGATACAACCTATATCGGCGGGGCGCTTCGTTCAACTGACAACGGGGCGACTTGGGTTACGATCGACAGCGGCTTTGTCAGCCAGACCGTTTTTTCGGTGTCCGTTTATTCACTTCTGGCAAATGGAGACAGCTTGTTGGCAGGGACTTCGAATGGAGTCTATGTTTCAACGAATGACGGAACTAATTGGAAAGACGCAAGCACAGGTATCGATAGCGATGATGCGTCGAGAAATGTTCAGGCGTTGCTTCTTTCCGGCTCAAATCTCTTTGCCGGAACACAAAACGGTATCTTCTACTCTAGTGATCGTGGTGCAAATTGGGTCCGCAGAGATTCGGGGCTAGGACTCAATAACCCCTCAAAAAATGTGTTGTGTATGACATCGATCGGCCAAGTTGTATTTGCTAGCGTCAACACAGATGACATCTATGCTTCTTCGGATACAGGTAAAAGCTGGACGAAACCATTCAAGTCCTTCCGCTCTGTAATGTCGTTTGCAGTGATGGAATCTACATTTTTTGGAGCATATGAGCCGATATGGATATCCCCAGATAGCGGCAAAAGCTGGTCCGGGCTCATTACTAGCCCACGGGATACTGTTACCAACGATCTTTGTGCGGTTGTAGCCCTCAACACATACAAACAGTATCTATTTGCCGGCACCTTGTTCTATGGCATCTACCTCTCCCCTGACCTCGGAAAAAGCTGGAATGCAATTAATGGTGGGTTTGAAGGGAATTCCTTTTTTGATGTGTGGAGTATTACTATTGCAGGAGACTATCTACTCATTGGAGGAGTTAGTTCTCAATATACTGGGATTTGGAGACGACCGCTTTCAGAAGTGATTACCTCGATTCCGAGGAGACAGATACCAATTCCGAGAACAGTTTCTCTTGGACAAAACTATCCTAATCCGTTTAATCCCAAAACAACGATTGAGTATAACCTTTCATACCCAAGTTTCGTAACCCTCGAGGTCTTCGACCTGCTGGGGAGAAAGGTAAAGACGCTTGTTAATGGGGTTCAGACATCCCAGCGCAATACAATTTCCTTCGACGCTTCACAAATGGCGACCGGGATATATCTATACAGGCTGACGGCTAACGGTTGTAGCATGGTTCGAAAAATGGTACTCACGAAATAGTATATTGAAGAGGTGCTGGGGAGTCAGTTCACTGTTCGGAAAATGCCTCACATCTGAATTACCATAGTACCTCTCCAGAAAAACCAACTCCTAAATTCCGCAATAATTGATCCCCTGAAAAACAACAAACGCAGTTCAGAACGACAACTTCAATAACGATCACGTAAACAAAAGTTCTAAATGGGAGGATATATGCAAGAAAAAAATATCAGAACTTTAGTATGCAATGGGAAATATTACCTGATGATCTTAATTACCCTAATCGCAAACGGTTCCGCAATTGTTAGTGCTCAGAACCTCGATTCGCTCATCAATCTGATCAATCATGCACCATCAGTGGACGTCATCGACAAAACCAGAGCCATGCTGCCACAGTACCTTTCTAAGGTTGATTTGCATATGCTCGGAGTGATCGCTGAGATAGATTTGGAGGGAATTAGAAGAGGAAACGCTGCTCAAAGCCACCTTCATCAGAGATTCTCATCTCCTGGCCTTCAACTCAATGATAGCGGGGGTATCCACGCTGAAATCTATGTCAAACAGGGCGCTCACAATTATGTCGAGTTGTTGAATTCACTCGGCGCAAGAGTTGAGTATGTTGAAGAAAACATTGGTCGGATTACTTGCTATCTCCCTTTTGACGTTGTGATAGATTTATCGAGAGAGGATAACGTTCGCGCAATTCGGCCTATACCCACACCAATTTACTACAACGTGGGGCAAAACGGTACCGCGGGGGATGGGCTGCTTAAGGCCGACATCGCTCGCTCAAGTTTTAATATAAGTGGCCAAAACGTTAAGGTCGGAGTTATCTCGGATGGCTGCACAGACTATGCAACTTCTCAACAAACAATCGACTTACCAGACAATTCACATCTAAGCGTAAGAAATATTGGGTCAGGTAATGAAGGAACGGCGATGATGGAAATTATCCATGACCTTGCGCCAGGGGCTAACTTAGTATTCGATGGTGGTGGGCTCTTCCTTTCGGAAGCGGGTCTCATCAGCGACATAAATGACTTGTACAGCGCCGGATGCAACGTAATAGTTGATGACGTAGGCCTAGCGACAGAAGTAGGATTCCAAGATGGGCTTGTCGCTGCAGCGGTGGATAACGTAACATCAAATGGTGTAAAGTATATTTCCTCCGCAGGGAACAATGGGATGACTGTCTGGGAGGGTCACCCTGTATCGGATGCGGGGTGGGTGAGATTTGGCACTGATCCAGGTGATATCTTTATTCCCATATATGATAATTGGACTCCAAACAATACCGAAACATTCGCCCTGCAATGGGCAAACAAGAATGGCACTTTGCCTGATGTTCCCGATTCATATGAAATCTACTTCTTTACAACTCAGGACGTAAATTCAGTCCCATTTACGTATGTCGTAGATCATACTGCAGGAGTTCCACTCGTGATTGCATATGTCAAAGGGATGCTCTCGCCGAGCAATCTTTACATTGCGGTCCGTATGAGATCGGTGACAACCCAACCCCCACCAGAAATACGTTTGGTGGCAATTAACTTAGGAGAAAATCACCAATTTGGCATACAAACGAACGGGGGAATTTTCGGGCACGCTGCTGCCAATAGTTGTATCAGCGTCGCGGCTATTGATGCTGTTAACGGGAATTTTATTGAGGATTTTAGTTCACATGGTCCATCCAGGATTTACAATTATGATTCAAATGGAAGACCTACTACATTCATCGACCGATCTACACCAACGCTATCAGGTGTTGATAATGTTAACACTTACATAGGGACATCGAGTGGTTATTGGCCGATTGGTAACCCGACATTTAAGGGAACATCTGCAGCAGCGCCGCACATCGCAGGCGCGGCCGCGCTCCTTCTGTCTCTGAACTCATCACTCAGCTGGCAACAACTTGAACAATCACTAACGCAAACCGCAAGGCAAGTAGATAACTCGGGATATTTCCCGAATCCCCCGCTTGTTTATGGCTCTGGACTTGTTGATACATACCAGGCAGGTCTTAGCTCCCTGGCCTTTGCAAACAAAAGTACTACATATTGTCCCGCCAGTTACAACAATGAGCAACCGTTAGTGCGGAGTGCAGATGGCAAAATTCACGAGGTCTTTTCTAGTGGAGGAGAGATCTTCTATCGGCGAAGCTCAAATCGCGGATCCTCTTGGGATATAACAACAAGGCTTAGTGCCGGCATTGGGTCCAATGATTGTCCAAGCTTGGCGGCTTGTTATTATTCCGGAGCCACTTCACTGCTTGAGGCTGTTTGGCAATATCAACACTCAAACCCGAATGTCTATGACATATACTATGCTTATTCGTCAAATTCTGGAGCAACATGGTCATCTCCGACGACGATTCCAGGTTGCACTGGTGTCATCGTTTCCGGTATTCAGAGCAACTCAGGATATGGACAAGGACCGACCCCCGTTGTAGCAAGCTATTTCGTAATCGAACAGGGGACACCTTCATCGTTTTTAGTGGTATTTGCCGCTCAAGATGGATTGCACTACACAACGTCCAAAAGCGGGCAAAACAATTGGTTGCCCCCTCCGACTAGTGTTGTGCCAGGAACATACAGTGATCCCGAGGATATGGAGTCAACTATTTGGCATCCGAGCCTGGCAGCTTACAGTCCTTCAAGTAGTAACAAAGTATTCTTGATCTACTCCGACAAGGCCAATGGCGTATATTCGCAGAGATACGTGAGTGACCCGGGTACTGAAGATTGGGACAGCAGTCCCGTTTTGGTAGACCTTTCCAGCGACTACAATATGTCTCCTTCGCTAGCCATTGATGGTTCAGGAAATCCAATTGCTTCGTGGAGCAGCTATAATAGTTCACTAGGCAAGTACACTCAGCGATATATTCAAGGACTTTCAAGCGGACAGTGGACTTCGAACAAGTACGAATGGCAGAATATTTCTACTAACATATTTTATCCCAGTATCGCATATTTCTATTACTCTGGTCAACAATATCCAGATCAAACTGCAATAGTCTCTTGGGGCAGCGATTGGATTTCCAGGGAAATGCGGCGAATAGGACAAAGCTGGAATACAACAAGATACCTGGCAGGAGCGTCGTTTTCCCCCAACATTTCTCGCGAATTTCAGGGTAGCGGCATTCCACTCGAAGAGTACACTGACCAGAGCAATAGTCCTTACTCCATTTGCCAAATAGATCTGGGTGGCCCCCAAAAAACTGCTGTACCGACACAGAGGATAGAGCGAGTAGCTGTGATTTACAATAAGGCCGATCGTTCGATTCTCAGGCTGCAATTAAGTCAGCCAGTTTTTACAACTGCTTCAGGAGATTCAATCCCTACCGATCTTCAATTCAAAAAATTCGATAGCTCACCGGCTCCAATACCATCGAGTGCAAAGGTTTTTGACGGCCTAGAGACTGAAATTGTACAGGTTCCTTCGAGTGCTGCTTCGATTTCCATTAAAGCAACAGTCTCGATAGATCTACCGGATACCTTACCCAACGGTTCCATCAATAAGAACACAACTTCGTCGTTCTCCGGATTTACATTTGGCATTACTGCCAACGGGGAAAAGGTTGCTTCCCTTTTATTCAATCAATCTTTCACAAACCCGATGAGCTCAAGGCATTATAAGATGTCAGTGCCTTTTATGATTCCTATTCAAAATTTACGGGGCCAAAGCATAGCACTTCTTCCTGCCGGCAGACTCCTGGGGAAATTCGATGAATCAAATCTCTTTTGTTCCGTGGTAAATGCGATCGTGGGGGAATCCACGTCTCAGGAACCCGCAGCACCTACTTCTGGCTCACAACAACTTGCCGCCAACATCGTTCTCGGGCAAAACTATCCAAATCCATTCAATCCCATGACAACAATTTCATACCGTGTCATGCATGCGGGACACGTAATCCTAAAAATCTATGATGAGCTCGGTAGAGAAGTCGCCGCCCCGATGAATGGGGATCAGCCGGAAGGCGTTTATAGTGTGAAGTTTGACGCCTCCCGTCTTGCAAGCGGCATCTACTTCTATCAATTGATTGCTCCAGGTGTGAATGAGACAAAGAAGATGTTAGTCACAAAATAGCGTGTAATTCTAGCTTGTTTCCGAGAAGGGCGACGAAAGTCGCCCTTTGTTTTATTGAACTGTCTCCTTGGTAATGACCTCAATCGCGTTAGCCCCAGACATTCATCATCTAGAGCTTTTAATTGCTTTTTCTGGCATAAGATAGTATCAACCAAGAAAGGGCAACCATGTATTCACGAATTGTCGATGCGCTCGCAACAGCTGCAGCCCGCAGTGAAGAAACATCATATCCTAATGCAATCCTGCTCAAGAACTTCCCTCGCTGCATACAATTGGACTACCACTCGTGCGGCCTTCATGCGACAAAATCGATTCTTGGCTTCTACCGGATGCGTGTATCAGTAACGCGGCTTAAGAGACTTTTGCGGACCAACGAAGATGGAACCGGCCCTTCGGATATAAGGTGGGTGCTGAAAGGTTACGGATTGGTCTGCAAAACACTCCGCAAACCTGGGCTACAAGATCTGAAGGCTGCAATTCACAAAGGTTGTCCGGTGCTGATATCTACTTGGGAAGGCGAACATTGGTCCGTTTTCTACGGCTTTGAAACCTCGCACGTCTTCATTTCGAATCCGAGTGTCGACGCTTCAGAGGATGGTGTCGGTGCGATACGGTGCGCAGTTACTAAGCGGGATTTCAAAAAGATGTGGGATAGATATGGGCTGGTGGTGTCCAGGGCTCGGCCTCGTTGAAATGATTCCGTGGCCGTAGCTTTCTTCGCAAAAGAAGATGAATGAATAACTTCCAGACTGCACAATTCTACCCCGCTGCTCTATACTCTTCAAACCGTTGTTCAAGCAATTTCGTATCCGGTGACAATTTTAATGGAGTCGGCAAAACTATCTTACGATTGTTCATCTCTTGCAGTCCATGGATGAGCATCGGCCCATCCGTTTCGCGCATCACATCCTTCCTGACCTCTATATAATAATCTGGACGGATTCCGAAAAGATATGAGTCGAATGCAGCATGATGCAATTTGCAGAGTGCTAATCCATTTCGCACGGCAGGTATTCCTTCCGGTTCTGAATCCCCGATGATATGAGCGGCGTCTAGCAATTCCAGCCGCTTAAGGCGACAACACGCACACTGTTCCTTGTAGGCGCGCAATACCTGCTCGCGAAATACTCTTTGATGGAGTCGTTGTCTAACTGTTGCGGTAATGTATGCTCTCCGGGGTTCGGCGTCTTCCTGCAAAAGAGAACTATCAAACCCTATCCCCTCCGCGATAGAGATCGTAGCGTCTACAGCAACTTTAAATGCGAGATTTGCGGGATCGTCATGCACGATGAAGACCGGCCAGACCGCATAGTATCTGCCTGGAGAAAGTCCAAAGAAGTAGATTAACGGCGTTCCTGCCGTTAGAGCTTTGCGAAGTCCAACGTTATCTCTGTGTTCGCCGTCCGTCCCTCGATAGCTGTAAACAAATAGGCCTTTGCTGTCTGGGCGGTCATCATAGGGACTTTCTGGGGTCGTTGTGATTGAGAGTGGAATCTCGGGAAGTAGTTTTGGCTTGAAGATACCTTGCGGGCTTACCAACGGCACACGAACTCCCTCAAACATGAATCCACTTGCAAGGAGTTCTCTGGGTAGCACGTCTCCGTGAATCTGGGTTTGCTTTTCCAGCCATTCGAAGGCTGCGAGGCGGACTCTGTGATCGATATTCTCTTGTGGGAAGCTCAAGATTGCACTCTTTGTGTATCGATATGGAGGTTAAGTTATGAGATTCGGAGTGAAAATCAATCTGGCGAGTTTGTGAGCCGGCCTCGGTGATGCTGCCGAGGCCGACGTAAGCATCAACCTAATTGTGGTAGGACGAACTCAAGGATGTTGTCATGTTTCAGAGGTGCGGCAAAAGCATCAAGTCTTTCGACTGTCCTGTGTAGCTGTTCAGGCTGCAAGTAGGCATAGTATTTTGCCGTAACATCCACCCGGCAATGTCCCATGATGCGCGATATGCTATATAACGACTCGCCTGATTGAGACAGCCAGCTCGCAAAAGTCGATCTCAAACATTTGAAGCTTAATTTCGGATTGAGGTTCAGTTTCCGGATATACCATTTGAATAACGCGGTGCACCAGTCGTCAAAGACTCTCCTTCCGTCGATGTTGAAAACGTAGTCACTACTATTCATGTTCCTTCTTTTAACCATCAGCTCAAAGACCGAATTGCTCATAGGGACATTCCGTTGTTTCCCATTCTTGACCTTGAAGGTCGCGCTGCTTTCTACGCTGATGACTTTTCTATCCATGTCGACCTTATCCCAGGTCAGGTTTGTAATCTCTGACCGACGCATCGCGGTCATGACGCCAAATAGGACAATGTCTTTTAGCCATTCCTCTTCGATGCCTTGCATGAGAATATGGAACTCATCTTTCCTCATGAATCTTGGTTTGACGTCTTCCACCCTACAATTTTTCATTCGGCTAAACGGGTTACTCACGATTAGATCCCACCTTATTGCTGTATTGAACGCCGACCTTAGTGTTGATAGGTAACTATTCAATGTAACCGGTGTAATTGTTCTTAGCTTTTCCGCTTTATAGCGATCACAATGCCTAGTTGTTATTGAGGCAATCGGGAGATTGCCAATGACCTCAAGAAAGCTATTGAGGCCAAACTTGTATTTCACGACAGTCTCCGGTGCGTAAACAGACCCCGCATAGCTCATAATGTCTGCAAAGAAGTTTACCAACAGTGTGGGCTCAGCTCTAGACTTGATCTTGCTCTTGAATTCAGAGAGGATTCTCAGGGCATCGGCTTTCCGCTTGCAATGAGTGCTCAACCAACGCAGAGTATTCTCTTTGTCGTAGTAGCCAATGTAGTAGTAACCTACGGCTGTCCGGAAGTGAAGATAGATTTGAGTTTTAGGCATGATGTCCTTTCAGAAATGTGGGGGGGCAGGTTGGCAACGCTTCAAACCTATGTTAGCTGGCTTGAGTAAATGGGGACCATGGTATATATCTGCAAAGATGCTATTCCGTCTTCTCTCCGTCTTGACCTGGCCGGATCTTTTTGTGATGTGTAAACAACGGCAAATCTGGGCAGAGATCGATTTGTTCTATCTCTCGCCGGGCACCCGAACCTATCTCGAATCTAATGAATGACACATGGGATATTCCAGGAATAAAGAAAGTTAAAATACTTTTGCTTTTGTCCAAAATATTTCTTATAATATATATGTAATACTTAACCGCTATAAGAAGTAGGCTTCGCTTACTTGCCCTTCAAATTACCGCTAAGTTCTCGGCCAGTTTAATTCAAGCAGAACAACTTGTCACACTTCGTGGCATTGCTACATCTTTTAACCACTACTATTTAATGTCAATCAATGAAACTAATTCACAATTCAATATTCGTGAATACGCGCTCGGTTCAGTAAGTTCTCGTAACCGTTTCGAAGGTCTCGATTTTGCAGAAACTCAATATGGCAAACGAGATATTTTCCAATCTAATTTTCTCCACTCTGATCAAATCGAAAAATACGCTGATTCCCAAACCTTTAAAGAAGGCTACCGAACAGTTAAAGGCTACATGGGAGTAGTCGCATCTGATTCTCTTAAGATAGACGTTGATGTGGAAGGTGATCTATCCAAAGCATTGGATATCACGCGTCAGCTAGTATCACGAATTCTCAACGATTACAAAGTGCCCGAGACCTCTGTCTCCGTTAAATTCAGCGGGAGTAAGGGCTTCCATATCGCGTTACCTGCAGAGTTATTTGGGGGCTTTACGCCTACTACGACATTGCCGGCGTTACATAGAACGATAGCATCCGAGCTTTGTTCTGGCTTCGAACTCAACACGGACACTTCAATTTATCATACGGTTGCGCTATTTCGTGTCGAGAATACGCAAAACAGTAAATCAAACTTATACAGCATCCCGCTTACCATCGGTGAGCTTAAGGAATGGACTATCAAGCAAGTCGAAGAGTTGGCGAAGACTCCGAGAATTATTCCTGTCAATTCCGTTTCACATTCACCGGTCGATTCGCTGGTAGCATTAACACAAAAGTGTGAACAGCAATTATTAACGTTGGTCACACAACAAACTGCCACACTTTCTACACCTATAAGGCAAGACAATACGGACAGCCCACAGCCTGATGCGAAGAAGATCAACACAATGTTCAAACACTGTCAGGCGTTGGCTGCAATACAAAAGAAATCTGATTCAAAAGAGCTAATCGGGCATGTGAACCGCGTTACACTCGGGACCGTCCTGCCTTCACTCGGTGATGAAGGTAGAAAGCGTGTCCATAAGATCCTTGAAGGACAGGAAAATTACAACAGGCAACAGACGGACTATTACATGGATTCAATGAAGGCCGGCAGCTACAAACCGGAGCTCTGCCTAACCATTTGTGGCATCGACAATCTCTGTCCTGCAATTCGTGCAATAAACAGAAAAAGTCCAATAGCATTTGCATACACATATGACAAAGACATCGATACTAAAATCAAAAAGTTTGTCGAAAGCTATGCTATAGACAAAATCGTTGCACACTTCACCGATATCAAATACTCACTAATTGATCAATCGTTCTATCGTTACTCCAATGGCGTATATCAACAAATTGCCGATAGTGAGATCAAAACAAGTTTAGATGATTTTCTCCCGTTCTATTTCCCCAAGGAGCTTATCACCAATACGAATTTGAACGCACTTGTTGAGCGATTGAAGACACAGCGTGAGGTGAGATTTGAAGGCAGGTTTAATTCTGAGATGTATAGAGTAAACCTTCAGAATGGCATTTTTGATCTTAACACTAAAAAGTTGGAACCTCATTCTCCGGCGTTTATGTCAAACATACAGCTCCCTTTCAAATACGATCCACAGGCAAAGTCTCCGGTGTTCGACGCATTCATGCTCGACATTTTCGAGAATGATAAAGAGATTGTTGATTACATATTGAAAATATGGTGCTATTTGTTATTGCCGACGTATTCATTCCAGAAAATATTCGTGTGGTATGGATCTGGCCGAAATGGAAAGGGGACATTAAAGACCATCATAAATGATATGTTGGGGATGGCCAATACAGCAAACGAAGATATTCACGAACTTGCTGATGGAAGGTTTTCCGCTATCAATTTGAAAGATAAACTCGTGAATTTTTCGTCAGAGCTAAAGACAAACGAGCTGGACCTATCTATGCTGAAAAAGCTTTCTGGTGGAGATTTGATCGCAGCTGACAAGAAGTATAAAGATAAGATCACATTCCAAAATATTGCACGCTTGATCATCCTGGCAAATGAACTGCCACGGTTCTCTGAAATTGGCAATGCTATCACCCAACGGTTCGAATTCATAGAATTCCCGAAACAGTTCAACGGAACGGCAATGGACACTAAGTTGAACGAGAAACTATTCGCAGAACTCCCTGGCATCTTTAATCGCCTGGTTACAATGATGCCTAATATTTTCGACACAAACGGAGCCATTAATTTCAATGCACCGATGACCGTCGAAAAGAAGAAGCAAGCAATACTATCCAGCCTGAGCACGGTTGTTGAATTCGTCAATGAAAAATGCACAGAAGATAAGGATAAATCGATACGTGTGCAGTCGCTATACGTTAGCTATCATTCGTGGGCAAAGAATAGTGGCTACATCCCTGTCGGGAAGAAGACGTTCAACACAATTTTGCGGGATACCTGCGAAATGAAGGTCGAGAACAAGAAGTCAGATCAAAACCAGTTGCACGTATACGACATCAAGAGGATAGATGAACCGAACATCCTCCATTCTTAACATTTTTAACCCATTTTTAACTCGCTTTTCGGCGAATCCAATCTGAATTCGCTGAAAGTTAAAAATTAGAAAAAATATCAATAAAGAAATTCTATAAGAAATTAAAATATATATAGAAGAGTTTGTCACCCGTTTTTCATCCATTTTTAACTTTTCAGCACATTGCCAACAAAACAAGGGTTAGTGCGGTTAAAAATGGACAATTATCAACCAGAGGATTCTTAACATGGATTTAGCAGATTTAAAAGAAGTAATGAAAGGACACGCAACCCTGACAACATCAGGTTTCGGTGTTGACGAAGATCAAAACGAACTACTCAGCCATTTGCAGGAATGTAACATCTCATGCGATTGGCTCAAATTGACCCAGCGGCGCAAGCAACCGAATAGAAAGATCGGAAGCACTTATGGATTGAAAGCAAAAGCAGAACGTTGGAGCAAAACTTATATTCCGGAAGGGGCATTCATAGCGGCTGCAATTCATTCTGGATTTGAACTTGCTCCCAAACGAGGAACCACATCGGCATTTTTGAATATATCTTCGAAGACGAAGATCAATGGCCAGTGGATATAATAACAATGCCCGGTGATGAGCCGGGCGATGTTTTATTTGGGTGAAGCCACATCTGCTACTAGGGCATCTCAAAAGACGATTTAATTTTTGTTATCAATAGATTTGGCTGCCCCGCTTGAACCTACAATCCTTCAACCAGAGGAAGCAAGTCTATGGCTTGTTTTTTCTTTTCATCAATGACTCTGGCATAGATTGCAGTGGTTGCGAGGCTTTTGTGGCCAAGCATTTTTGAGATTGTATAAATATCACCGGTTTGGGTAAGAATCTGCGTGGCAAATGTGTGCCTGGCCTTATGAAAAGATAGCGATATTTCTATGCCCGCTTTTTGAGCCCAGTGCTTGAGAACTTTATCCACTGTGGACCTTCTGGGAAAAACGAATACTTTATCCGATGCTTTATGATTTTGTATGCTATATTTGCCAAGAATTAATTTTGCAGCATTGTTGAGGTCAATCTTCTGAGAAGCACCCGTCTTTAATTGGGTGACATTAACACCATTACCTTGAATCTGACCCCAAGTCATATTAGCCACGTCACCATAACGCAATCCTGTATAACACGAAAAGAAGAAGGCGTTTCGCACTATCTCATTACCGCAAGGAGTAATTGCAAGATTCTGCAATTGTTCGGTGGTCAAGTACTTGGGCAGAGCCTCTTCAAGTCTGATCGAGAGGCCTTTTGTGGGATTCTGAGAAATTATTCCGTCCTCAACTGCTCTTCCCACTACGATTCGAAATCTTTCATAGTATGCAGCAGCGGAATTGCGCTTCTTGAGCCCCCTGACCGCATCCGTTTTCTTTCCCTGCATAAGAAAGTTCTTGTACTGCTCGCAAAGTTTTGGAGTGAGCTTCTCGAAGGTTAAGTCTTTACCCGTGAGCTCTTGGAGATAAAGAAATGCATTTCGATAGGTTCCCTGAGTCTGCTCGGATTTAATTTCGTATAACGATTTAGCATATACAAAAACATTGGTCTTTTTACGCGAATTTGGGATGAATCCTTCAGCCTCGTTGGCGACTTCTAGTTGCCTCTTGGCGCGAATCCTCTCGGCAAGATCCCTTACATCCTTGTCACTCTTGCGATCACCCGTGAGTTGAAGGTCTAGAGCCTCTCTTTTTCGCCTCCCCTTATGGTATATATCCAGCAATAGCTGAATTTTTCCGCTTGGCAGTTTTCTTTCGCGCAGGACGATACTCATTGTATACTCCTAATTTGCTGCATTTTGGAAATGATCGTGCGACAAATATGCGACAAATTTCTTGAAATTACAAGCAGGCAGAAGAAAACAGATGAAAACAAAATCATCTGCAATCTATTGATTCTTATTGTATTACGCTGATATTGGTGAAAAAGGTGGGGTTATCAAAAGACTCAAAAACTGTCTGAGCAATCTACCACTGAATTACTCCCGCGATCAAACTACTGGCATGCAATGTAGTTATTTTTGTTCCGTTTTTCAACGTGATCCTACTCTTTTCTCTTCTGCCGGAAGGCCGGACCCGACTTCGTTCACTTTCCCCTATTCTTCCGGCTCCTACGTGAGCCGCGGGAAGGCAACAGGGATCCTCCTGTGCCCTCCCACTCCTTTTCGATCTGCTCTCCGAGATCAATGACCATTTGCGGGAGAGCAAGTATATCGTCCAACGTAGTTCTGAAATTCACAACACAAACGCGGAGAGCGTACTTCCCTTGAACGAGCGCGTTGGAGGGATACGCCTTGCCGCTGTGTTGCAGCCGAGAAAGCAACTCCGTGTTGAGTTTGTTAAGGTATGCTTCTGATTTTTCAGATCCATCCCTTGTGTGCACGGGCGCGTACCGAAAGGTGGTGATGCTGAGACCATAGGAGAGTGATTGAAGCTGAGGGTATCTTTCAATATCCTCATAGAGGCGCCGGGCAAGGGCGATGTCATCTGCAATCATCCGCTCGAATCCGCGTCGTCCAACCTGCTTGATCGACAGCCACACTTTCAGCGCACGAAATCCGCGCGAATTCTGCGGACCGAATTCGTGATAATTGATGAGGGCCTCTTCCTTGTTGTCATCAAACCGGTAATACGGAGGATGAAAGCTGAATGTA
>Ga0265338_10005537_pt1 | contig 16440 bp, 13 predicted proteins | sample 42126metaG_FD_193579 | JGI IMG/M metagenome (GOLD analysis project Ga0265338, IMG submission 193579) | Rhizosphere microbial communities from Carex aquatilis grown in University of Washington, Seatle, WA, United States - 4-21-26 metaG | ecosystem: Host-associated > Plants > Roots > Rhizosphere... | reverse complement strand
GGCGCTGAGCGGCTCCACCGAGAGCGAGCAGTTCTCGGCCGCGCACTAGGGCACCAGCCGGCCCGGCACCGGGCCGGGGCCGCCAGCTAGGGCGACAGCAGGCCGGGTGGCGGGGGCGGGCGGCGGTGGCGGCGCTGACGCTTGCCCCCGTCCTCGTCCTCGTCCCCGTCCGCCTCCTTCCGGTCATCCTCGTCATCCCTGATGTCATGCCACCAGCGCGAGGGCACGAACAGCGGGATGATCATGGCGAAGCCGAGCAGCGCCAGGATGCCGCTGACCAGCATGACGCGAAAGCCAGCCCCGGCGGGATCGTGCTTCAGCGGGATCAGCCGGACGGCCATGGTCTCGCTCAGGCTCAGCAGCGCGGTCCAGCCCAGGAGCACGACCCCAGGTAGCCCCGATGCCAGGGGAGAGATCTTCGGTGCGGCAATCAGGATGCCAACGAGCAGGCCGACGCCCGCCATGGCACCAAGCGCGCTCAGGCCGCGGGGGCTGGTCACGCCCAGGCCCTCGGCGGGCAGGGCCGACATCCGCGTCACTCCCCAGCCGCCGCCCAGGAAGACCGCGGCGGCGGTAACGATGGCCAGGCCGGCACCTATCCAATGCCGCATATGTTCACCTGCCCTCCACAGCTACTCATACCGGAGTTCGTGGCGCAGCGACTCTACTGGACCGCGATGTGGTACGGCCCGCAGATGGCCGCAGGCCGCCCGCGCCCGCTCGCTGACCAGCGGGCTCATCCCGGATCCCGGGAAAGCGCCGCGGCCGGGAGGGTTTCCGGCGGGTTCGCCCGGTGGGTCCGCAGGCCGCGGCGGCCCGCGACCCGGGCCTTGTTCAGCGGCTCAAGGATGGCGTACCGCCACCAGGCGTCCCGCTCGACAAGTCGAAATTTCATGCCGCGGGCACCAGGCGGGGCCGAGTATCCGGCGGGCCGGTAGCGCCGGAAGTCGGCCGCCATCCGGTGAAAGAAGTCGCGGCGAGCCTGCCTGGGGACCAGCCCGCTGGACAGAACCGTGCTGTAGTGCTCCATGGCCCGGAGGAACACGGCCTCGCGGACACCCGCGGTGACCGGCGGCCGGCCGTCGGCATCCATGGCGGCGAAAACCTGAGCGTAGGAGGAGAAGATGGCGAAGTGGCCCATGCTCTTCGTCGCCAGGAACGAGCGCCTGCGGCGGCGGTAGAGGTAGCAGACCTGGTCCGCCGTCGCGATGCGGTGCGCACTCAGCAGGACGCCGCAGCTCACCGGCACGTCCTCGTGAATTCCCGGCGGGAAGGGCACCCCGATATCACGCAGGAAATCCCGGCGGATCACCTTGCTCCACGACGTCATGGTCCGGTTGATCAGGGCCGGCCGCTGCGCGAGCGTGACTACCCCCTCATTTCCCCGCAGGCTGCCCCCCGCGCTCGGCTCCGTCCGGCCTGCCGCGTGCAGACTCCGGTAATCAATGAGCAGCACGTCAGCGCTGGTCCCGGCGAGCGCCTGGCTGACCGCGGCCAGCGAGCCGGCGGTGAGCAGGTCGTCGGGGTCGACGAACCAGACGTACTCCCCCGTGGCTTGCGCCAGGCCCAGATTCCGGGCTGGCCCGGGCCCGGCGCTGTCCGCCAGGTGGATCACCCGCAGCCGCGGGTCCTGGCCGGCCCGGGCGTCCAGGATCTCCCCGCAGCGGTCCGGCGAGGCGTCGTCTACCGCGATGACCTCGATGCCAGCCGGAATGTCGGCCGTCGGCTGGCCGAGGACAGAGTCCAGGCACGCGCTGAGGTAGTCCTCGACGCCGGAGACCGGGAGCACGACGCTGATCCGCGGTCCGTGCCACGGAGCGTGCCCGGGAGCAGAAGGACCGTCGGCGCGGCGGGGCGGGGTCATTCCTCGGTGGTGCTCTGCTGGGTGGCCATCGACCGTGATGATAGTGCCCCGCGGAGCGCTCCGGGCCGCCTGGGCGGCGGTGCCCGGCCCCGCCCTCTCAGCGGTGCCTCAGCGTGCCTCAAGTAGGGTTGCCCGCGTGCATATTGACGCCGTCTTCCGGGCGATCGGGTCCTTCGCAGTGCGGTTCCGCTGGCTGGTGCTGGCGGCCTGGGTGGTTGCCGCGATCGCCGCTTCCTCGCTGCTCCCTGCGCTGTCCAGCGTGACCCAGAACAACAACACCAAGTTCCTGCCCGCCAGCGCGCCGAGCTCGCATGCGGCCGAGCTCGCGACCCCGTTCGGGACGTCCAGCCTGGTGCCGATTACCGTGCTGGCCGCCCGCTCCGGAGCATCGCTGACCCCGGCCGACGTAACAGCGCTGACCGCGCTGCAGAGGCAGCTCGGATCGGTGACCGGAGTCAGCAAGGTCCTGGACGCGGGACGCTCCAGCGACGGGCAGGCCGAGCAGTACGTGGTGCTGGCCTCGCAGGGCGGCGGCAACCAGAACTACGCGACCGACCTGGTCAACGGCCTGCGCGCGAAAATTGCGCAGGCCGGGCTTCCTGCCGGGCTGAAGGCACACCTGGCGGGTGACGTCGCCGCACAGGTTGACCAGCAGAAGGCGTCCGGTAACACGGGCAGCAAGCTGCAATTCCTGTCGCTGGCGTTCATCGTGGTCCTGCTAGTGCTGATCTTCCGGTCGCTCACGCTTGCGCTGACCACCGTGGCGCCCGCGCTTTTCTCGGTCCTCATATCCGGCCCCCTGGTTGCGGAGGCAGCGAAACACGGCCTCCAGGTGTCTCCCATCGCCGAGTTCCTGCTGATCGTGCTTGTGCTGGGGGCCGGCACGGACTATGGGCTCTTCCTGGTGTTCCGGGTCCGCGAGGAACTGCGCGCCGAGCCGCACGGCGAGCATGGGGACCACTATCCAGGGTCCGGCGGGCTCATGGGCAGCCTGTTTGGCGACCTGGTTCACCCCAGGCAGCCAGCCAGGGACGCTGTCGTCAGGTCGGTTACCCGGGTCGGAGAGTCGATCACCTTCTCGGCCGCCACGGTGATCGCGGCGGTGCTGACGCTGCTGCTCGCCACCTTCTCGTTCTACTCCGACCTCGGCATCCCGTTCGCCATCGCCATTGGCGTCATCCTGATCGCCGGACTGACCCTGCTGCCCGCCCTGCTGTCTATCCGCCTCTCACTGCTGGCCATGAAGCGCTCCCTGTTCCGCGCAGTCTTCCGCAGGCCGAAGCTACTGCCGTGGAACATCCAGGGAACCGGCAAGGCCGGGGTCTGGGGCCAGGTGGCCGGGCGCATCGTGCAGCACCCAGCGCCAACGCTGCTCGCCGGAATTGCCCTCTTCGGCGGCCTGTCGCTGGCCGTCTTCGGCTACACCGCCGCCGGCTTTGGCGGTACCACGGCTCCCCCGTCCGGAAGCGACTCCGCGGCCGGGCAGACTCTGCTCGACAAGTACTTTCCCCAGTCGGCGGCGAACCCGACCACGCTGATATTCAAGTTCAGCACGCCGGTGTGGCAGAATCCGGGGCCGCTGGCCGGGGCGACGGCCAAGCTCCAGGCCAGCAAGCTCCTCACGCAGGTGACCGGGCCGCTTAATCCCACTGGCCCCGCGCTGTCACCTGCTGCGTACACCGCGCTGCACAACCAGCTCGGCCCGGCCAAGGCCCTGCCGGCGGTCGAGCCACCAGGCATCCGGGTGCCCGCGGCGCAATACCAGGCCTACCGCGCAACCGTGAACTTTGTCAGCCCCGACGGCCGGATCGTGCTGTACGCGGCCGGCCTGAAGGCCGGTGACCCGGGCACCACCGCCGCGATGCACGTGGTGCCAGCGGTGCGCGCCGAGACCACCGCCGTCGGCCGGTCGATCGGCGCGACTGATTCAGCTGTCGGCGGCGAGGCGCCTGCCATCTATGACATCAGCAGCATCTCCAACAGCGATCTGAAGCATGTGATCCCGATCGCGATCCTGGTGATCGGCATCCTGCTCGCGGTGGTGCTGCGCAGCCTGGTGGCCCCGCTCTACCTGATCGCCTCGGTGGGAATTTCCTACCTCGCCGCGCTCGGCCTCTCGGTCCTGGTGTTCATCAAGCTTGGCGGGAGCGGCGGGCTGGTGTTCTTCATGCCGTTCCTGATGTTCATCTTCCTGCTCGCCCTCGGCGAGGACTACAACATCCTGATGATGACGCGGATCCGGGAGGAGGCCCAGAAACTCCCGCTGCGCGATGCGGTCACCCGGGCCTTGAGCATGACCGGGACCACGATCACATCGGCCGGCCTGGTTCTCGCGGGCAGCTTCCTGGTGCTGACGGTGGTGGCCGGCAGCGGCTCAGGCGGCAGCCAGGTCCGCGACATCGGGCTGGGCCTCGCGTTTGGCATCCTGATGGATACCTTCCTGGTGCGCACCCTGCTCGTGCCGTCCACCGTGGTCCTGCTCGGCCGGTGGAATTGGTGGCCATCCCGGATGGGCCGCCGGGCCGGGACAGGCGGCCCAGGTCAGGCTGGCCCAGGTCAGGCTGGCCCAAGTCAGGCGGACAGGGCCGGCGCGGCGGCACCAGGCGTGGCCACGGTCGGCGGCGCCGACCTGCCGACCGGGGCCAGCGAGGCCTGACCGGGCTCATGCTGCCCGGCCTGCTGCTCATCGGCGAGCGCGTTGACGGCGCCCGCCAGTTCGCTCAGCGCGGCTAGCGCTGACTGGATGATGCCCCGGCTGCCCTCGGGAAGAGCAGCGAACGCGGTCCGCAGCAGCTCCTCGTTGAGCACCCTCCAGCGGATGACCGCGGCCTCGCCGGCGGGCGTGAGCCGCAGGCATGCGGTGCGCCGGTCGAGTTCCCCGCCGGTCCGGGTGACCAGGTCCACCCGGCGCAGGCCCTGGGTCAGCGTGGCCACCGAGCTCGGGGCGAGCCGGAGCAGCCTGGCCAGTTGCCCCGGACGGGCACCAGGGTTCTCCGCCAGGCAGGACAGCATCTCCAGCTGGGCCACGGACAGCGCCGCTGCGGGATCAGCCGCCCGGGCGGCGCGGCGCATGGCTCGACGCAATTGGGCAACCACATCGGCCAGATCAACTGAAGGCACGGGGCGCCTCCTTCCGGATCGGGGCGCCGCCGCCCTGACCACTCGTAGTCGGCCAGGCCAGGACAGTCAGGGTGGCGGCCACCCCGGCCAGGGCCAGCAGCACAGCCGCGACACGGGCGCCCGGCATCGCGGCCAGTCCGGCCACCGCGCTGCCGCCGGTCGCATGCATGGCTACCGTGACCAGGGCGATGCCGAGCGTAGTGCCGATCCCCCGGGCCATGTTGACCAGCCCGCCAAGGACCGCGGGCGAGGTGGCCCCGGCAGAACGCATGATCACTGTGTTGTTGGCGGGCACGAACCAGCCCAGCCCGATCCCGGCCATGGCGAGCAGGACGACCATCCAGGTAGCGGGCACCGGCATAAAGACAAGCATACCTAGCGAGATAGTAGAGATACAGCCCCCGGTGATCCCGCGGGCCCGGTTGCCCAGCGTGCCAGGCAGCACGAGATCAGCCCCGAGCGCCGCCAGGCCGAAGCCGAGCGGCAGCGCGGACAGCACCAGCCCTATCCGGACCTCCCCGCCTGACGCCGCCAGAACCTGCGGAATCAGCACCAGCGGCCCGAAGAGCATCAGGTAGCCGCACAGTGCCCCGGCCAGCCCCAGGGCCAGCCGGCCGCTGCTCAGGAACGCGCGGGGCACCAGCGGATGCCTGACCCGGCGTTCGCGGGCCGCGACCCCGGCCGCGGCGGCCGCCGCGGCGACGGCCAGCCCTGGGCCGGCCCAGCCCGGCATGGTCAGGCCGCCGGCCGCCGACAAGGCCAGCAGCAGGCAACTGGTGGCCATGCCGAGCAATACCGTGCCTGGCCAGTCAAAGCCGACGGCGGGCCGCAACTGCCTCGTCCTGGGCAGCAGGTAACGGCTGGCGATCATCGCGATGCACCCGACCGGCACGTTTATCCAGTACACGGAGCGCCAGCCCGCGTCCGCGGTGAGGATCCCGCCGAGGGTGGGGCCGAGCGCCAGGCCGAGTGCCTGGGCGGCAGCCTGGATGCCCAGTGCCCGCCGCATCGCCGACTCCGGCACGCTGGTCGCCACCAGCGCGACGCTGTTGGCCTGCAGCATGGCGGCTCCGACCGCCTGCACCAGCCGGAAGACCACCAGGAGGCGAAGCGAGGGGGCGACCGCACACGCTGCCGAGGCAAGCGTGAACGCGGCGAACCCGTAGCTGTAGATGAGCTTGCGGCCGCGGGCATCGGAGACCTGGCCTGCCGGGGCCAGCAGCGCGACCAGCGTCAGCAGGTAAATGAGTGATACCCACTGGACGGCGGCCAGGGGCGCGCCGAACTCGAGCTGCATCGGGCGGAACGTCAGGGTGACGATGCTCGCGTCAAGCTGGCCCATGAACGCGCCGAAGCACACCACGCCCACGGCAAGCCAGGGTGCGCCCGGGTAGCCGCGGATCGCGTCAGGCCGGGCGCGCTCCATCAGAATGCTTCTGTTACCGAACATAATCTCGTCCAGAATACCCCCCGGAATCCCGCTGGCGACTATCGCTGTTCGCACAGCCAGGCAGGTCTAGCGGCAATAGTCTGCGGAGTTCTGCGGGACATGCCGGCACGGTGCTGGCCAGAAGTGGCCCTGACCCGACAGACTCGCCTGGGGGGGAAGTCCGAGCTACGCCCTCGCGCGGCATCACGCCCGCCGACAGCGTCGGCGGCGCAGAAGGGACGCCGATGCAGGAACTGCGCCTCGTCGCGGTGAGTGAGGATGGCAGTTACGCCGTCCTCGCGGTACCGGGACGCGGTGGGCGCTTTTCGCTGCCGATCGACGACCGGCTGCGGGTAGTGGCGCGCGGGCAGTTCTCCCGGCTCGCTCAGTACGAGATCGAAGTGGAGAGTCCCTTGCGACCCAAGGAGATCCAGGACCGGATCCGTGCCGGAGAGACAGCGGACGAGATCGCGGACGCGGCAGGCGTTCCGATCGAGCGCGTCCGCCGGTTCGAAGGCCCAGTGCTCGCGGAACGGGCGTACCGCGCCCAGGAGGCGCAGCGGGCGACGATCCGCCAGCCGGGGGACTCAGGGCCCGGCCCACGGCTCGGTGACATCGTCTCCGAGCGACTCGTCACGTTCGGGTCCAGCCCGGAGGAGGCGCAATGGGACTCGCGCAAGCGCGCCGACGGCAACTGGCAAGTGCAGATCATGTTCACCGCGGGCGGCCGGCCGCACATGGCCGAGTGGGTTTTCGACCCGCGGCGCAGGCACGTCAGTCCGGCCGATGACGACGCCGGGCGGCTGTCGCTGCCCGAGTCCGATCTGCCTGAGCCCGTGCGCAGTCCCGGCCCGGCGCCCCGGGCCACGGTCACGCCCATCGCGACGAGGCTGGCGCCGCTCGGGCCCCCGGCCCCTGCTCCCAGCCCCCTGAGCCAGCCGGAACCGGAGCCTGAGCACCGGCACGTCGCCGCCCAGGCCGGTTACGCTGGCCGGGACAGTCAAGCCCGCCCGGCCAGCCAAGCCCGCCCGGCCAGCCAAGCCAGCCAAGCCCGTCCGGCCAGCCAGACCAGCCGGGAAGCGCCGAGCCGCCCGGCTGGCACTGAGGCACCAGGTCTCCCGGCCGGCCGGGAGACCGAGGCACGGCCGGCCGGCCGTGATGTCGTCGTTGAGGCAGAGGAGGAGGCCGCTGCCACGCAGCAGCCCGCTCCGCCTCGTGAGCGGCCGGCCAGGAAGGCCACCGGCGGACGGTCCAGGCGGTCATCCGTGCCGTCCTGGGACGAGATCATGTTCGGCAACTCCAGGCAGCCGGACTAGGCCGCCGGACTAGGCCTAGGCACCCACGGCCTGCGCCGGCAGGCACAGGTTTCGCGGCACGTTCCGGGCGTTCATCGCAGCTCGCGAAGGCCACCCGAGGCGCCAGAGGCGATTCACGTCCCCCGGCCACGGCCCGGCAGCGTACGATCGGCCCGCGAGGACCCGCCAAAGCGACAGACGAGGGTGAAAGCACGTGGGCCGGTTGGGTGAAACGCTCGGCCGAGCGGGACGGGTGGCTGCGGCCGCTCTGGCCACGGCTAGCCTGGCCTGCGGTTGCGGGCTGGTAGGCGGGCCTAAGACGGTCCAGGAGGACGTCCCCGATGTAATGACGGTGAGCAGCCAGGTGATCAGCCGGGGCGTAATAGCTCCGAGATACACCTGTCATGGCGCCGGGATGAGCCCAGCTATTCACTGGTCAGGCGCTCCGCAAGGGACGAAATCGCTAGCCCTTGTGGTAGACGATTCTTCGGCCCCGATCACGCCATATATCTACTGGATTGTGTTCGATATCGGTCCGCAGACAACAGGAATACTGGACGGGCAGCTGCCGCCAGGTGCCCGCGAGGCCGACAACAGCAGGGGAACTGCACGTTATGACCCTCCGTGCCCGCGGAATAGCGCCCATGCATACCGGTTCACGGTTTACGCACTTGGCCGCGACCTCCGGCTGCCTAGCGGGACCAGTGCGAAATCGGCATGGACTGCGATCGCACAGGCGGCCATCGCGCGCGGCAGGGTCACTGCCATAGCCACCCCGTAATCGCCATGTCACATCGAGTAAACGGATTCGGTAAAAAATTCCCTAAACACATGACAGCGCCCATAGGGGTCCGCCAGACTAACGGATCAGGTAGCTCAGTCTTGGATGGAATCAAGGCGCTAGCAACACAGGGGAAGGCCCGCGCCATGGCCGCGTGTGCCTAGCTGGCGCCGCCCATGAGGCCATGGCTTGTTGGGTGGTGCAATGACTCTGCTCCTGGTCGGCATCGTCGCCGTGATCCTCGTGATCCTGGCCGCCGCTTTCCTCACTCTCCGGCGCGGGCAGGACGACGATCAAGACGAGCCCGGCGGCCGGTGGGCGGTCCGCGACCGGGTCCGCTCGGCGGGCCGGGACGGGCATTGGCGCAGTCAGGCCCAGGACCCGAGGGCAGCACGACGCCCGGAGCGCGCTGAGCCGTCACGGCGTTCTGAGGAACGGCCCCGCGGCTTCGACGACCCCGCCGCTGGGTACGCCGACCGGCGAGCCGGGCGCGGCCCGCGCGATCAGGCCAGCGACCGCGGTTACCCGGCACGGACCCCAGAGCGGTATGCGGACGCCGCCGCGACAGCGGTATACCCGGCACCCGGCGGCCGCGGCACGCGCGGATCAGGCTCGGCGCCCCGGGGGGCCGCAGGCCGTCGCCAGGAAGGCTACGACACCGGGCCGCGTGAGCAGCTGTACGACACCGGCCCCTCCGCCGCGATGGGCGATCATCCCTCGCTGCCCGGGGGCCACCGGTTCCCGGCTGAGCCCGATGACGATTCGGCGCTCACCGACTCGGACGTGTTCCCGCGGATTCGGGACGACATTCCGCCGGCCAAGGCCAGCAAGCCGCAGCCCCCGGCCAAGAGCCGATCCCGGCAGTCGCGCAGCAGTAAGCGCGGCGACGATGACGACTGGCCCAGCACCGAGTGGGACAAGCTGTCCGACGAGCAGTACTGGGCCGAGCTGTCCTCCGACAAGCCGCTGGCCACCACGGCTCGCACCGCGCAGCCAGCCGCGGCCAAGGCGGCCTCCGCCGCGGCCAGCCCACCGCAGGCGAAGCCCGCCCCGGCGCGGTCGCCTGCCGCAGGCCAAGGCCGCCAGGCTGCCGCGCCAGCCAAGTCCGCGCCGGACCGGGAGTCTGTCGCGCCGAGGCGCCGGGACAGGACCCAGGAGGCAGTTACCGAGGCGCTGCCAGTGCGAAACCGGCAGCGTCCCGCCTCGGCTCAGCCAGCGCAGCCCCGGGAAGCAGGCGAGCCCAGCCTCGCGGTGCTGACCAGCCTGGCCAGCACGCCTCCCGCCCGGCGGCCTGGGCCGCCTCCACGCGACGACGATCCGCTGACCAGCCCCTCTTTCTCGCGCCAGGCGGCGCCCACCCAGGACAGCAGGTCATACCGGAACGCCGGCCGGGACCGGCAGCGCGGCGGGACCGGCGACTACCCCACCGGCGACTACCCCACCGGCGGCTTCTCCACCAGCGATTACCCCGCTGCTGGCTATCCGACCGGTGGCTACCCCACCGGCGGCTACAGCAACGGCAACGCCACCGGCAGCTACGCCAACGGCGCTGGCAGCCGGGCCAACACCGGCAACGGCAACTACGCCGACGGCGGCCGTGCCGGCACCGGCACCGGCACCGGCACGCCGGGATACCAGACCGGCGCGGGCGAGCACACGAACCCGCAGGCCGCCACCCCGGCCGCAGCCTGGCCGGGCGACCACCGGCCAGCTCCCCCGGTGCCGCAGCCGGCGCCCCCCCAGCCGCCAGCGCCCCAGCCAGCGCCACCACAATCCGTGTCGTCGCGCGCGCCGGCCGGGAACCCGTACGGCAGCTACGTGCAGAACGCCCCAGCCGCCCCCCCAGCGGCCAGTCACCCGGCCGCATACCCCGCCGACGACCGCACCCGGACAGACATCGCCTATGGAGGGGGTTACCCAGCCGCCACGGGCTACCCGGAGCCGCCATTCAGGCAGGCCACCGGATCTGGTCCCGCCGTCGGACTACCTGGTCAGGACAATGGCTGGCATTCGGCGCCGCCCCCGGCCAGCCCCGATTACCCGACCGATCCCGCCAGCCAGTACCTCTACACCGGCGGATCCGGCTATCCAGACACGGCCGCGTACGACACCCGGTCTCCGGCGGACACCAGCTACCCCGCTAGCTACACGGAACCGCCCAGCTACCCAGAGTCGACGGGCTATCCGCAGCCGACTGGTTACCCAGAGTCGGCCCCTTACCCCGATCCGGCTGGCTACGCTGAAGGCTCTCAGAACGGCGCCCGTTACTCCGACGGGTACGGTGCGGACCCGTACGGCCCGGACGGATATGGTGGTTACCGGCCACGCCAGGCTTGACAAACCCGACCAGTGCGCCGCGAGAATGTGCCGACGACGCTAAGGGCAGGGGACATGCTGAACGGCAGGCGCGATCATGCACGCAGTTACCATTTGCACCGACTGGCGACTGCTCTGGACACCAGGGGTTTGCACGCGACGGTGAAGACCACCTACCCCGCCGCTCTCCATATCTTCACCCCCGGCGCCTCGATGCTGGCGGAAAGCATCGACTGCACTCCCGGCACGGACGGCAGCGGCCGGCTGCGCTGGTATTACCGCTGGTCCTGGGGGGAAGTCCTGCACGACACCGAGGACCCGTCCGGCGCTGCCGCGAAGATCGCCGAGGTGCTGTCGGCCCGGTGACCCGCTCCGGCGGCAGGTGGTGGCGGCCGCCGGGGAGCCGGGCACCGGACGGGTGGCCCGGGGTGTCCGGTTGGTGGTCAGATCTCTGATCCGCCCTGGTTCATCAGCGGCCGGACCTCCACCGCGGTGAGCCCGGCGTCCGGGATCAGGGCGGCCAGTTCGATGGCGCGCTCTTTGCTCTCGCAGTCGACCAGGTAGTACCCGGCCAGGAACTCCTTGGCTTCCAGGTACGGCCCGTCGGTTACCGCCGGGACAGCGCCGCGCACCCGGACCGTGGACGTGTGGGAGGGGTCCGCCAGCGCTGCTGTGCTCACCATCTCACCGGACTCGGTGATCGTCTCGATGAGTTCTGCATGGCCGCGGTAAACCGCGTTACGCTCGTCCTCTGACAAGGACTCCCAGATCGCAGGGTCCATGTAGATCATCAGCAGGTATTGCACGATGCACGCTCCTCGCAGTCAGGGCGCCCGGCCGGCGCCTCTCACCGGTAGACGGAGCAGCCGGCCCAGTTTCGACATCCGGCCGGGCCACGGCATCAGGTTCAGGTGGCGATGTCCGGATAGGGGACGGTCCAGTGGCTCAGCCGGGCCGCGTACTCGCGCTGGAACGCCAGGGGCTCCGCGTAGTCCCGCTCGAACAGGGCGATGAACAGGGTCAGGCTGAGGAAGCAGTGCGCGCCGAGTTCGAACAGGCCGACATAGTCGTGAGTAGCCAGTACCTCGCGTTCGGTGTCGCTGAACGCCAGCCAGGTGCTGCGCTCCAGACCGGGACAGTTGAGAATCACGTTGGCCTGCTCCGCCTCCCACCAGGTGACGGTGCCCCGCGGATCCTCCCGGTACCGCTCCACGAGGTCCGGGTCACGGTCGATGCTGTACAGGAACTTGTTGACCAGGTATTTGCTCACGGCGCGTCCACCCCATTCGGGTACCAGGTGAAGTAGGCCTCCATCGTGTGGAACAAGTCGAGCGTGTCGGTGTAGTCGGCCTTCACGTTGGGCCCGGCCACGCCCATCATGAGCATGAAGTCCATGAAGCCGTGGGTGGCGTTGCCCGGCTCCCACAGGTTCTCCAGGCTGACCTGGGCCAGGGCGGATTCAAGGTCACCGGAGGCAATCCATTCGACGGCCCGGCGGTCGAACTCGGGGTCCGGGCCGTGCGGGCCGAACTGCCGCGGGCCGCCGAGCTCCAGCGACAGGTGCCCGGTGCCGATGACGGCGACGCGCTTATCACTGGGCCATGACTCGACCAGCTCGCGGATGGTCCGGCCCAGCTCGACGAAACGCTTCGGCTGGGGCATCGGCGGGGCGAAGATGTTCGTATAGATCGGGACGATCGGCAGGTCAGCGGCGGGCCGCAGGGTGATGATCGGGCAGGTGATGCTGTGGTCGATCCGCAGTTCATTGCTGAACGCGAGATCGAACCCGGCGTCAATCCCCTGGCGGAGCAAGTAGCCGGACAACTCCTCATCACCGCGCAGCATCATCCGCGGCAGCCCGAACTCGCGTTCCTCGTTGTACCAGTTCGCGTCGTACAACGGCGCCTTGCCGATGAGGAACTGCGGCATGTTGTCGAGCCATAGCTGATGGAAATGATCACTGCCGACCATGACCAGCACGTCAGGCCGGGCCCGGGTGAGCGTCTCGCGGAAGGCGTGGATCTTGGCGACCCATTCGTCGGCGAACGGCGGCCGATCCGCACCGACGGCGGTGCTCGCCCGGTAGTAGAAAGGGTGGTGCGTGGAAGCGATGATCGCCGCGATCGTGGCCATGCTGCTCCGTTCGGGTCCGGGGCGGATTACCAGGAGCCCCAGCGCAGGCTGGGTTCGGGCAGTTTCACCGGCTCCAGGAAGGCGGGCGGGCTGTCGAGGTCCAGCGCGTCGAGCGGCGCGGCCGCCGCGGCATCCCGGGCGGTCAGCGGCGGCAGGTTCCACTTCTCCTCGACGAGCTTGAGCACGGAGGTGTGGTCGAGCACCTGGCTGCACACGTAGTCCGGGCGGGCGTAAGGCGACACGATGACGGCGGGGACGCGGAACCCGTACCGGTCGTAGCGGCGCGGTCCCGCGTTCATCTTCTCCGCGTTGGCAACATACCGGGGGAAGAACGGCCGCAGGCAGATACCAAGCCAGGACCGCCTGTCCACCAGGCTGCGGCCCGGAACATCGTCGGGCGGCACGGCAGCCGGCGGCGGGACATGGTCGTAGTATCCGCCGTGCTCGTCATACACCCAGATCAGCAGGGTGTCCGGCCACCCCTTGCCCTGCATGACCCGGTTGATCACCTCGGCCGCGAAGCTCTCGCCTTTCCGGATGTCCTGCGGGTTCTCTTCGGAGTAGGCGTTGAAGTCCGGGTCAACGATGCTGAATGCGGGCAGCGTCCCGTTGTCGGCATCGGCGAAGAACTGGTCCGTGCTGCGGACGTGCCGGAGGTACCGGGTGATGCCGAGCGGGAAGATGTCCGCGGTGAACTGCATGTCCTTGTCGACGGCCTGCCCCACGGGCTGGAACCACCTGGTGACGGACATCAGCCGCCGCCGGAGCATCCGGCCACGGTGGCGCAGCAGCCGCCGGAGCGCGGACCGGCCCTCAGCCATCGGGTGGTAATTGACCCACGAGATGCCGTGCTTGGTCAGCAGGTCGAAGATCGTCCCGGTGGGCGGGTAGTCGGCCAGATCGAAGGGCAGGTCATCGATCAGCCCGTGCGCCGTCCCGGCGATCAGGAACCGCCGGTTGGGGAAGGTGGGCCCCAGGCATGAGCTGAACCAGTGGTCCGCGACGGGGAAGGCGCGGGCCAGCCCGTAGTAGAAAGGCAGGTCACGCTCGCACCAGTAGCCCATGCCGAGGGATGCGTCGCGGCCGGGCCGCAGAGCCTGGGTCGCGCTCACGAACCCGTCGCACTTTCCGCCGCCCCATTGCAGATAGCTGGCATGCCAGCTCTGCGATGGCACCAAGGGCTGCGTCGCTGTGCTGGGCAAGTGATGGGCGGGGACTACGGCCCCGTCCGCACCCACGTTGGTGGCCGCCGGCTCCCCGTCAGCGCCCCGCGGGAAGCCCTCACCCCGGCCGGCCAGCATGCCGAGATAGTTGTCGTAGGAATGGTTCTCCATCATCAGGACCACGATGTGCTTGATCTGCGGCAGCAAGTCGCTGCCGGCCGGCCGGCCGGGCCGCGGGAGCTGCCCGGCCGCCTGGTCACCCAGGCGGCGGGAGGCACGCCGCTGCTCGCGGCGGTCAAGCCAGTCCACCATGTGAATGCCACCTTCGTGGTCGATGTCGCGGTATCGTCTCACGCCCGGCCGCGCCGGGCACGTGGCGGGCGGCTGGGGCCGGCCCCAGCCGCCCAGCAACCGCAGCACCGTTTACTGATCGTGTCGGAGCAGGGTCTGCGCTACCCATTCGGACGCGAGTCATTCGACGGTTTGACGGAGCATTTCCCGGGCAGTCGGTTCCGGTGACGGCGTGATGAGTCAACGCCGGCTTTTGAAGCCAGGAAGGCGGCAGCAGGATGCCCTCGATGTCCACGGCCCGCGCGTCCACGACGGCCAGGCGCGCATCAGACAGCCGGCCCGCACAGGTGATGGCCCGGGCGGGCCTGGTCGCCCGCGGAGTGATCTACCTCTTGATCGGCTGGGTGGCCATCATGCTGGCCCTCGGGAAGAGCACCCAGGAAGCCGATCAGGGCGGCGCTTTGCAGATGCTGTCCGGCAAGCCCTACGGCCTGGTCTCGCTCTGGCTGCTCTGCATCGGATTCATCGCGTACGCCCTCTGGCGGCTGAGCGAAGCGGCGTTCGGTGTCACCGGTGAGGGCAACGGCGCCGGCCCCCGGCTGAAGTCCCTGGCCCGGGCGGTCATCTACGCGAGCTTCGCGTTCACCACGTTCTCGGTGATCAGCGGCGCGAATAAGAGTCAGTCCGGCCAGGAACAGGACTGGACGGCCCGCGCCATGCATCAGCCAGCGGGCCGGTGGGCGGTGGGCCTCGTCGGCCTGGCTATCGTGATCGCCGGCCTGGTCCTGGTGGTTGAGGGTATCCGGCACAAGTTCGAGAAGCAGCTGCGGATGTCGCAGATGAGCGCCGAGACGCGGCGGGCCGTGAAGTGGCTCGGGACGATCGGAACCACCGCCCGCGGAGTGGTGTTCACACTGGCCGGCATCCTGGTCATCGAGGCGGCCGTCAAGTATCAGCCGTCGAAGGCCGGCGGTCTCGACAAGGCGCTGCTGACCTTGCGTGATCAACCGTTCGGCACGTTCGCGCTGATCATCGCGGCCCTCGGCCTGATGATCTTCGGCGTCTACGGCCTGTGCGAGGCCAGGTGGCGCCGGGTCTGACCGCCGGCCAGCCACCACCGCGCACCGCCGGGCGCTAGGGCGCGTCGTTCTCGCGTGGCACCCGGAGCAGCAGGACTCCGGCCTGGATGGCCACCACCAGCCGGCGGGTGCTGCCCATCACCTCGCCGTCGAGCTGCCACAACTGGGCCCGGTCGAACTCGATGCGCACCTCGCGCACGGTGAGGCGGGCCACCCGGGCGGTTGCGTTCCGCCGCAGCAGCACGTGCGCCGCCAGGGCCAGCCAGCCGGCCCACCCCCGCGCGGTCAGCACGAGGACATCGAGCTGCCCGTCGTCCGGCAGCGCGGCCGGCAGCAGCGGCAGTCCCCCTTGCAGCGAGCCGACGTTGCCGACGACGATCCCGCTGGCCCGGCGGCGCAACGGCGGCCCGCCGTCGGCCCGCAGCCGCACCCGCATCGGCCGGTCCCACAGGTGCCGCAGCCCGGAGAGTCCGTAGGCGGCCCAGCCCAGCCGTTTCTTGAGCCGCTCGCTGGCCCCGTCCAGCATTTTCGCGTCGAAGCCAAGCCCGGCCATGACCAGGAACGGCCTGCCGTTCGCGCTGCCCACATCCAGCGGCCGGTCAGCGCCGGTCAGCGCGACATCAAGTGCGTCGTCGAGCCCGAGCGGCAATCCCAGGTTGCGGGCCAGCAGATTCCCCGTCCCGGCGGGCAGCACGGCGAGCGGGATGCCGCTGCCCAACAGCCCGGCCGCGCACGCGGTCACCGTGCCGTCGCCGCCGCTCGCCACCACCAGGTCAACCCGGGCCTGCACCGCGGCCCGGGCCAGCCCCTCCCCTGGATCATCCGGTGTCGTCTGCGACCACAGCGGCTCGCTCCAGCCGTGCGCGGCCATGGCCGCGCAGACCGCCGTCCGGAACGCGCCCAGGTCATCGTGTTTGGTGGGATTAACCACCACCGCTGCCCGGCTCATCGCCGTGAGTTGGAGCTGAG
>Ga0265338_10005536_pt1 | contig 16440 bp, 16 predicted proteins | sample 42126metaG_FD_193579 | JGI IMG/M metagenome (GOLD analysis project Ga0265338, IMG submission 193579) | Rhizosphere microbial communities from Carex aquatilis grown in University of Washington, Seatle, WA, United States - 4-21-26 metaG | ecosystem: Host-associated > Plants > Roots > Rhizosphere... | reverse complement strand
TGAACGCGTCAACAACCACGATCCCGGTCGGCCATATCAGGAAGACGCCCACGTAGCCCAGGAACGGCACCGTGCCGAGCCAGGCCGGAAGCCGAGGTCGGCGCAGCGACGGTCACATTCCCTCGCTAGCTGACGGCCTTGGCCCAGTTCGCCGCCAGGTAATTAGCAGCGTTGGTGGCCTGGCCCTGGCTCAGGAACACCGGTGTTCCGGTGACTGTCGGCAGCTTCCCGGCCGCCGTCTTGTCGATGCTGCCGTTGCTGGCCATCGCGGTCTGCTCAACCGGCCGGGCACCACCTTGCAGCCACAGGTTCTGGCCGCCGCCGGCCGCCTGGGAGTAGAGGAACTCCTCCCACAGCCGGGCCGCCGCCGGGTGTGGCGCGCCCTTGTTGATGGCCTGCGCGTAGTACCCGCCCAGGACGGCGTTCGGCGGAACGAACACCTTCCAGTTCGACACCCCCACGTAGGCGGGGAGGTTGAGGTAGTCCCAGTTGAACACGACCGGCGTCGAGCCCGACTTGATCGTGGCGCCGGTGGCCGACACGGGCGAGAAGTTGCCTGCCGCCTTGAGCTTGTGGAAGAAGTTCACCCCGTCGGCGATGCTGCCGGCCGATCCGCCGGTGGCCAGGCTCGCCATCATCACGCCGTTCAGCGCCGCGTTGGCCGCCGTCGGGTTCCCGTTCAGCGCGACCGCGTTCTTGAACTTCGGGCTGAGCAGCTGGCTCAGCGAAGTGATCGTGCCGAACTTGCTGGAGTAGCCGACAGCCATGTAGCCGCCGTAGTCGTTGTACCAGAGACCGCCCGGGTCCTTCTGCGCGGCCGGGATGTCAGCCCACGTGCTGACCTTGTACGGCGCGAACAGGGTGGTGTTGGCCAGGGCGACGGCCTCGCCGACGTCGAGGACATCAGGAGCGGCCGCGGTGCCGTTGTCCTGTTTCACCGCGTTGACCTCCTGCTGGCTGGTGCCATCGGGAAGCGCGGAGCTGACCTTGATGCCGTATTTGGCGGTGAATGCCTTGAGGATGGTGCCGTAATTCGCCCAGGTCGGCGGGAGGGCGATGACGTTGAGCGTGCCCTCCTTCTTGGCGGCGGCGACAAGCTTGCTCATTCCGCCCCCGGCCGAGACGGAGCTGACGGTGGCCCAGTTGGTCCCGCCGCTGGAACTCGGCGACCCACTCGACGAGCACCCGGCCGCCAGCAAACCCAGCGCGGTAAGCCCTATAAGCGTAAATCGATGTGCCGATCTCACGTGAATGCCTCCTGTTACCTTCCCCGCCCTGAGTGGACCCGCAGCCCTCCGAAAGCCTGTTGCACGGTAACACCTGCGGGGCCGGCGGACCCCCAAGCATCGGCATCAGACGAAATATCTAAAGCTCTTTGACATTCGGTCGGTATGTTGACGTATCCGGCGGGCAAGTGTCAAGAGCTGTTACCGAGTTGACGCCCGGTGACCACCGGACGGTGATCAAGCTGGTGGAACGGGTGTTACCACGGGATTTCCGGCGCCTGAGGAAGGCGGTCGGAGCCAGCCCGGCGGGAACGGCTCAGCCACGCTGCGGATCCGTGCCCGGCAGGCGCAGCGGCAAGCCTGCGGGTTATTCCGGCTGGCTCGGATTAATGGTTTCCGACAATAGGATATATCCGATTGCCGCCATGAACAGGCTATTGCATTTGCGCGGGAATGCGCTTACTGGATAGCGTGCGATCACAGATATGTCCGGTCCCGGGCTGTCCCCGGCGCTAACTGCGGCAGCCGCCCAGCCGTGCAGCATTCCAATACGGCTAGCGATAGCCCGGAATTGGGCTATCCCCGTGCGCCGGGGCGCAGCCCGCTGCCGCCGGTACCTCGCGGCGCGACGTCCGCCCAGTTCAGGGGCACTGATCCCGACCAGGCCGGTAGCCAAATATTCCTCCGTGATCAGGCTATATGTCGCACTACGGCCACCTGCCGGCCAGCTGGCCCCGCGACGATGCCCCCGTCCATGCCACGCGGCCCGGTCCAGGGCCCCAGTGGTTTCGCAGGTCAGAGGGGGCGCACGTGCGCAAGGGAAAGACAATCGCGACCGCGACCGCAGCCGCGGTCAGTGGCCTGATGGTCCTGGCTGGGTGCGGGAGCAGCGGCTCCAGTGGGTCCAGCAGCTCAAGCTCCGGCTCGGTGAATGCGGCGACGGCCAGCTCGCTGTCGGCGTTCGGCGGGATGAGCGGCCTGGTCGCCGCGGCCAAGAAGGAGGGCACGCTGAACGTCATCACCCTCCCGGCGAACTGGGCCAACTACGGCACGATCATGAAGGACTTCACGGCCAAGTACGGCATCAAGATCAACGACGCCAACCCCGATGGCTCAAGCCAGGACGAGATCAATGCCATGCAGCAGCTCAAGGGCCAGAGCCGGGCGCCCGACGTGCTGGACATGGGTACCGCCTTCGCGATCAAGGCGGATCAGGCAGGCCTGCTCGCGCCGTACAAGGTGACGTCCTGGAGCAACATCCCGGCGGATTCCAAGGGGTCCGATGCCACCTACTACGCCGACTATGGCGGCTACGTCGCCATCGGCTACAACCCCGCGAAGGTGGCGGTCGCGCCGACCTCGTTCAAGGATCTGCTGAAGCCGGTCTACAAGAACGAGGTCGCCATCAACGGCAACCCGACACAGGCCAGCGCGGCGTTCTCCGCCGTCTATGCCGCGGCGCTGGCGAACGGAGGCTCGCTCGCCAACATCGCCCCCGGTATCCAGTACTTCAAGAAGCTGCACCAGGCCGGCAACTTCGTGCCGGTCACGGCGGGCCCGACGACCGTGCAGAGCGGCCAGACCCCCATCGTGATCTGGTGGGACTACCTGCTGGCCTCGGAAGTGCAGTCGGTCATGCCCGGATTCAAGATCGTGATCCCGACCGACGGGCACTACGCGGCGTACTACGACCAGGCGATCAGCAAGACCGCTCCGCACCCGGCAGCGGCCAGGCTCTGGGAGGAGTACCTGTACTCGGTCAGCGGCCAGAACCTGTGGCTCCAGGGCAAGGCCCGCCCGATCGAACTGCCGACACTGGTCAGTAACGGCACCGTGGACAAGGCGGCCAACGCGGCCCTCCCCGCGGCGCCTGCCGGCGGGCTCAGCTTCCCGAGCCAGGCCCAGCAGTCGGCGGCCGAGAACGTGGTCGCGCAGCAGTGGTCCAGCGTGACCGGCTAGCTGATGACATCCCGCCCGGCTCTGGCCGTGGCCCCGGACCCCCCTGGTGGGGCCGGGGCCCGGCCGGGGCGGTTCCTCGTGGCTGCTGTGCGCGGCGCGCGCGCACTGGCCGGCCTGCTGCCTTTCGCCGTCTACGTGCTGCTGGGACTGGCCCTGCCTGCCATCGCGATAGCGATCGGCGCCTTCCAGAACTCCAGCACCGGCCGCTTCACGCTGTCCAACATCAACACCGCCACGCACGGCATCTACCTCCATGGCTTCGAGACCACCCTCGGGGTGTCCGTGATCACCGCGATCGTCCCGGGCATCATCGGGTTCCTGGTCGCCTACGCGATCTACACGGCGAAACGCGGGGCGATCCTGCGGCGGGCCGTGATCACGGCGTCCGGTGTCTTCGCCAATTTCGGCGGCGTCCCGCTCGCGTTCCTCTTCATCGCCACGCTCGGCTCGACCGGCCTGGTCACCGGATGGCTCACCGGAATCGGCCTGAACCCGTATACGCACGGCTTCAACCTCTACACGTTCAGCGGGATCGTGGTCGTCTACATGTACTTCCAGATCCCGCTGATGGTGCTGGTCATCCTGCCCGCCCTGGAGGGATTGCGGCCGGCCTGGCGTGAGGCGGCCCACAACCTGGGCGCGGGCGCCTGGCAGTACTGGCGCTATGTCGGCGGCCCGGTCCTGATGCCGTCGTTCCTGGGCTGCGTGCTGCTGCTGTTCGGCAGCGCATTCTCGGCCTACGCCACGGCCGAGGCGCTGACCAGCGGGAGCGTCCCGCTGACGGCCATCCAGATCGGGTCGTTCCTGAACGGCAACGTGCTGGCCGGCCAGCAGAACGTCGGCAAGGCCCTGGGCCTCGGCATGATCGTCATCATCGCGATCGTCATGACGATATACGCGATGCTGCAGCGGAGGGCGGCACGATGGCTGCGGTAACCGGCGACGAGATCGTGCCGGATGTGGCGGCCGGGCCGGGCGGCCGGTCAGCCGCCGCCTGGCCGCGCCTGCCCGTGTGGCGGTGGGTCATCCTGCTCGTCGTCGGCGGCTACTTCGTCATCCCGCTCATCGCGGCACTGCGCTTCACCGGCGTCTCGTCCTTCCCCTCCGTCATCCACCAGGAAGGCTTCTCCGCAGCCTTCGAGCTGTCCATCAAGCTGGCCGTGATCACCACGGCAGCGACCCTGGTCCTCATGCTGCCGACCGCGGTCTACGTCCACCTGCGGCTGCCGCGGCTGCGCCGGCTGATGGAAGGGATCACCATCCTGCCGATCGTGATCCCGCCGGTCGTGCTGATCGTCGGCGTCCTCGAGATAGCGCCGGGATTCCTCAAGAGCACGCCCTACCTGCTCGCGCTGGAGTACGTGATCCTGGCGATGCCGTTTGCCTACCGCTCGTTCGACGCCGGGCTGCGGGCGCTCGACCTGCAAACGCTGGTCGAAGCCGCACATTCGCTGGGGGCAGGCTGGCGGTCCACCCTGTGGCGGGTGCTGCTGCCGAACCTGCGGGCCTCGCTGTTGTCGGCCACGGTCCTCACGGTGGCCCTGGTGCTCGGCGAGTTCACCATGGCCAGCCTCGACCTGTACCAGACGTTCCCGGTATGGATCGTCGCTTTCGATCAGACCAGCGGGCCGATCTCCGTCGCGGCCTCGCTGCTGGCGCTGTTCGTGACGTGGATCTTCCTGCTGGCGATCTCGATGATCGGGGGCAGGCGGTCGCGCCGGGCAGGCGGGGCCGAGGTGTCGCTGTTCTCTGTCAGCCGGCGAAGCACGGGAGGATCCTGATGACGACGAAAGCGGCCCGGGGCACCAGCGCGGCGATCCCCGCCGGGGACGCACGGAACGCCTCGGGCGCCACTGTTCACCTCCAGGACCTGTCCCGGTCCTTCGGCCCGGTCCGCGCCCTCGCCGGGCTGAACCTGGATCTTGCGCCGGGTGAGCTGGTGGCCCTGCTCGGCCCGTCCGGGTGCGGCAAGACGACGGCCCTGCGCATCGTGGCCGGCTTCGAGACCGCTGACTCGGGCGTGGTCGAGGTGGACGGCAAGGATGTGTCGCCGATCCCGGCGGCCAAGCGGGACATGGGCATGGTGTTCCAGAGCTACAGCCTGTTCCCCAACATGTCGGCGCAGGACAACGTGGCTTTCGGGCTGCGGATGCGCAAGCTGGCCGGTGCCGGGCGGCAGCGCCGGGCCGCCGAGCTGCTGGAGATGGTCGGCCTGTCCGCTCAGGCCAGGCAGTACCCCCATCAGCTGTCCGGGGGCCAGCAGCAGCGAGTCGCCCTGGCCCGCGCCCTGGCGATCGAGCCGCGGGTGCTGCTGCTGGACGAACCACTGTCCGCCCTCGACGCGAAGGTGCGCCTTCAGTTGCGGGAGCAGATCCGCGCGCTGCAGCAGCGGCTGGGCACCACCACCCTGTTCGTCACGCACGACCAGGAGGAGGCACTGTCCATGGCTGACCGGGTGGGCGTCATGAAAGACGGCACCCTGGAGCAGATCGCGACCCCGAGCGAGCTGTACGCGCACCCGGCCACCGCGTTCGTGGCCGAGTTCGTCGGGATCATGAACCGGATTCCCAGCGAGATGCTGAGCCTGATCAGCCGGTCCGGGGCCGCGGCGGACGGCAGGGACGACGGTCTGCCGGGCGAAACGGATGCTCTCGTCCGGCCGGAGGGCCTGCGCATCGCGGCGAGCCCGCACGGCAACGGCATCGTGACCAGCCGGACGTTCCTGGGCCAGCTGACCCGGGTCAGCGTCCGCCTTTCCGGCGACGTGGTCGTCCAGGTCGACCAGCAGAGCACGGACACCGGGGGGATCACCCCCGGCGCCTCCGTGGAGGTAAGCCTGGTGGATCCGCCGGTGCTGGTCACCGACCGGACCTGAGCACGGCGGCCGGCCGTCCAGCCGCCCCCGGCCCCGGCGTCCGGGGCCGGCTCGATGTGGCCTACCTGGGTCACATCGAGCCGGCGGCAGCCCGGGTATCCAGCAGGGCCGGCAGGTCCGTCACAGAGTCGAGCACCAGGGGCGCCTGCGCCGCCTCCAGGTCACGCCTGCTGCCCCGGCCGGTTAGCACCCCGGCGACGAGGCCCGCACCGGCCCGGCGGCCGGATTCGATGTCGCTCGGCGTGTCGCCGACGACGGCGAGTTCGCTGACCGCGCCGCCGCCGAGCCGCAGCAAGGCGGTGAGCGGCAAGTCCGGCCAGGGCCGGCCGCGCCCGGCGTCGGCCGGGGACAGCGCGAGATCGATCAGCGGCTGCCAGCCGAGCGTGTCGATGATCGAGTCCCTGGTCGCCGGGGAGAACCCGGTGAGCAGGCAGACCTGGATGCCCGCGGCACGCAGCCGGGCGATGGTGTCCGCCGCCCCGGGCAGCGGCTCGACCTGACCGGCCGCGATCTCGGCCGCGTACCGTTCCTCGAACGCGCCGTTCGCGCGCTGCGCGGTGGTCTCGTGGCCGAGGATCTCCCGGAACACGTCGATCTTCGACTGGCCCATGGTCACGTCCACGACCCGCATCGCCTCGTCATAGGCGGCCGTGCCGGCGGCCGGACCGAACTGCTCCAGGGCCTCGGTGAATGCCGCCATGACGCTGCCGTCATCGCTCACGGTGGTGCCTGCCATGTCCAGGCAGGCGATGGTGATGCTGATCATGGGCGTCCTTCCCCGGCGGGCCCTGGTGGCAGCGGCCCGGTCACCGGAACGTCTCCTCGGCGATCGCGGGCGCGCATGTCATGCCCCGGCCGCCAGCGCCGGTGACGAGCACGACTCCGGGCGCCACCTCGGACCTGTGGTAGAGATCATCCCCGGTGACCTGGCTGTACACCCCGGCCCAGCGGCGCTGGACGCGGGGCACCCGCGCGCCGAGCAGCCGCTGGGCCCGCGAGCGCAAGTGATCGTAGGCGTTCTCGTCCACGTCGAACGCGAACGGCTCCTCGTATTCATGCGTGTCACCGATGGTCAGGCCGCCATCCGGGCGCTGCACGAGCAGTAGCTGGGCTCGGGCCCGGGCCGCCTCCAGAGCCTGCGCGGGCAACTGCTGGCGGCCGGGCAGATCATAGCCGGGGTAATAGCGCAGTGAGTCCCCATCGGCCACCGATGTGGTCAGCCGCTCCGGGTAGGGCAGGGTCTGCATCATCTGCAGCCGCACCCGGCGCACCGCCGGCCCCGGGCCAGCGGAGTGCTGCGGGCCGACGCCGGCCTGCGGGCGGCCGGCCAGATGCGGGCCGACCAGCCCGGTGTGCGCCGCCCCAGTGCACAACACCACGAGGTCGCCGCGATGCCAGGCGCCAGTCTGGTCCGCGACCGCGTGCCCGGCCACCATGACCGCCTCCCGCCCCGGCAGCCAGTGATAACTGCCCGCCGGGGCGGCGGTCGCCTGCAGGTGATCGCGCAGTGCCGCGGGCACCAGCCGCGGCTCGACAAGCGCATCCATCCGGCCCAGCAGGCCCCCGGTGAACTCGCCGCCCAGCGCCGGGTTGATGCCGCGGGCGGCCGCCTGGTCGAGCAGCTCGAACCCGCGCAGGTCCGCGTCGGCCCGCGACGCGGCCTCCTTGAGCAGCTGAAGCTCCGCGGCGTCCGTGGCGAGCGTGAGCGATCCGTTCGGCCGGAAGCCGATACCGGGAACCTCGCCGGCGATCTCCGCCCACCGGGCACGAGCCCGCCGCGCGAGGTCAAGCTCGGCCCCGGGGGCACGGCCGCTGACCCAGATGAGGCCGAAGTTCCGCACGCTCGCTCCCCGCGCCGCTGGCTCGCGCTCAAGGTGGATCACGTGATGGCCGAGCCGCCTGGCTTCCAGCGCGTGCATCATGCCGAGGACCCCGCCGCCCACCACCACGACCGTCATCCGTGCCGCCCTCCGCTGCTGACCTGCCCGTCCCCGCCCGGGCTGGGTCGTCCGCCCAGTCAATCGCCGCGGGGTGACGTGGACCTGAACAGCCCGCATGCGACCGGCGAACGCGATCGGGATATATAGCCCGAACCGGTCTAACTCGGGCAGCTCACGATGACCGGTAGGGTGCGAGAGGAGCACGATGGAGCGGATCGCTGACGCGGTCCGGCCGCAGCAGCGCCACGACATGCCCGAATGGAGGCTGCGAAGTTGCAGGTACTCGGCATCGATATCGGGGGCACCGGGATCAAGGCCGCGCCCGTTGACCTGACGACCGGGACGCTGGTGGCCGAACGCGTCAAGATCCTCACACCCCAGCCAGCGCTGCCGGACGCGATCGCGGCCGTTGTGCGCGACCTGGTCAAGGGGTTCGGCTGGACCGGCCCGGCTGGAATCACGTTCCCGGGTGTTGTCATCAACGGGACCACGACGACCGCGCACAATCTCGACCCCGCGTGGGTCGGCCTGGACGCCCGCGCCCTGTTCGCCAAGGCGACCGGGCTCGACGTCAAGGTGCTCAACGACGCCGACGCCGCCGGGGTGGCCGAGATGAAGTTCGGCGCGGGCGCCGGCCAAGCGGGGACAGTGGTGATGCTCACCTTCGGCACGGGAATCGGCAGCGCACTGTTCTACGACGGGAAGCTGGTCCCGAACACGGAATTCGGTCACATCGAGATCCACGGCCACGACGCGGAGAGCCGGGCCTCGCAGCGGGCCAAGGAACTGCAGGACCTCAGCTGGGGGAAGTGGGCCGGGCGGGTTGATGAGTACATGGATCACCTGGAGGCGCTGCTCGCACCCGACCTGTTCATCGTGGGCGGCGGGATCAGCAGGAAGGCGGACAAGTTCCTGCCGCTGCTGACCCTGCGGGCCCGGGTGGTCGCCGCAGCCATGCACAACGACGCGGGCATCGTGGGCGCCGCCATGGCCGCAACCTGAACACGGCGACCCGAACACGCGGCCTGAGCCCAGCGGCCTGAGCCCGGCGGCCTGAGCCCGGTCAGCGGACCGGGAAACCCGCGGCGCGCAATACGGCCTTCACTTCGGCGATCCGCAGCTGGCCGAAGTGGAACACGCTCGCGGCGAGCACGGCGTCGGCCCCGGCCGCGACCGCCGGCGCGAAGTGCGCGAGTTCTCCGGCGCCACCGCTGGCGATGACGGGCACATCCACGACCGCGCGGACCGCCGTGATCAGCTCCAGGTCGAAGCCCGCCTTGGTGCCGTCCGCATCCATCGAGTTGAGCAGGATCTCACCGACGCCGAGGCTGACACCCCGCGCGGCCCACTCGATCGCGTCGATTCCGGTCCCCCGGCGGCCACCATGCGTGGTCACCTCAAAGCCGCTCGCGGGCATCGCAGCCTCCGCAGCCGTCCCGGCCGCGTCCGCGGCGGGATCCGCGGGCGCTATCACCCGCCGGGCGTCCACCGAGAGCACCACGCACTGCGAGCCGAACCGCTGGGCCGCCTCGCCCAGCAGGTCCGGCCGGGCGATCGCGGCGGTGTTCAGCGATACCTTGTCCGCCCCGGCCCGCAGCAACCGGTCCACGTCGTCCACGCTGCGCACCCCGCCGCCCACGGTCAGCGGGATGAACACCTGGTCGGCGGTCCGGCGGACCACGTCCAGCATGGTTTCCCGGCCGCCGCTGGACGCGGTGATGTCGAGGAACACGATCTCGTCGGCGCCCTCGGCGTCGTAGGCGGCCGCCAGTTCGACCGGGTCCCCCGCGTCGCGCAGATCACGGAAGTTCACTCCCTTGACAACCCGTCCCGCGTCCACGTCCAGGCACGGGATCACCCTGACGGCGACCGTCATGGCGGCGCGGCTCCCACTCCTGCGCGGTAGGCGACCGCCTCGACCTCGATCAGCATCCGCGGGTCGATCAGGGAAGATACCTCGACCATGGTCGCGGCCGGCCTGACCTCGCGGAACGCGGCGCCGTGCGCGCGCCCGTACTCCTCCCAGCGCGAGATGTCGGTGACGAACATCCGCGTCCGGACCACGTCAGACAGCGTGAGGCCGAGTTGATCCAGCGCGTCCCGCACATTGCTGATGGCGCGGGCCGCCTGCGCGTAGGCGTCCCCCTCGTGCACGAACTCCGCGCCGACCACCGAGGTGCAGCCGGAGACGAATACGTAGTCGCCCGCGGCCACCGCCCGGCTGTACCCGACGGCCGGTTCCCAGGCCGTGCCAGACGAGACCCGCCGGGTCACCCGGACACCGCCCGCGAGAGCCGCCGGACCGGCCGGCCACCGCCTGAGCAGACCCGCCGGATCATGGTGCCATCGCCTTCAGGGCGTCCTCCAGGGTGAAGGCTCCCGCGTACAGCGCCTTGCCGATGATGGCGCCCTCGACGCCGTCCGGTACCAGAGCCGCGATCGCGTGCAGGTCATCGAGGCTGGACACACCGCCGCTGGCCACTACCGGGCGGGCGGTGCGGGCGCAGACCGCGCGCAGCAGGTCCAGGTTGGGGCCGGCCAGCGTGCCGTCCTTGGTCACGTCGGTGACCACGTACCGGGCGCAGCCATCGGCCTCCAGCCGGGCCAGGGTCTCATCCAGGTCGCCGCCGTCCTGGGTCCAGCCACGGGCGGCCAGCCGGCTCCCCCGCACGTCCAGGCCCACGGCGATCTTGTCGCCGTGCTCGGCGATGGCCGCGCGGACCCAGTCCGGATTCTCCATCGCGGCGGTACCCACGTTCACCCGCGCGCATCCAGTCGCCAGCGCCGCGGTCAGCGACTTCGCATCGCGGATGCCGCCGGACAGTTCCACGGCGACGTCCAGCTGCCGCACCACTGAGGCGAGCAGCGCCGCGTTGGACCCGCGGCCGAACGCGGCGTCCAGGTCGACCAGGTGGATCCATTCCGCGCCGGCCGCCTGCCAGGCCAGCGCGGCGGCCAGCGGGTCCCCGTAGCCGGTCTCCGTGCCGGCCGCGCCCTGGACCAGGCGGACCGCCTGGCCATCGGCCACGTCCACCGCGGGCAGCAGGGTCAGCGAGGTCATGTCACCATCTCCAGCCAGCTGGCCAGCAGCGCGGCGCCCGCGTCACCGGACTTCTCGGGGTGGAACTGGGTCGCGGTCAGCGGGCCGTTCTCCACCACCGCGACGAACGGCTTCCCATGGGTGGCCCAGCTGACCAGCGGGGGCGCCAGCCGGGGGTCAGGTTCGAGCGGAAGCGCCCGCGCCGCATAGGAATGCACGAAGTAGAACCTGGTATCGGGGTCGATGCCGGCCAGCAGCCGCGACCCCGCCGCCGCCCGGACCGTGTTCCAGCCCATGTGCGGCAGCACCGGCGCGGTCAGCCGCTCGACGGTGCCCGGCCACTGCCCGCAGCCCTCGGTCCGCACGCCATGCTCGACCCCCTCCGCGAACAGCACCTGCATGCCCACGCAGATGCCGAGCACCGGCCGCGACCCGGCCAGCCGCCGGTCGATCACCACGTCACCGCGGACTGCGCGCAGCCCGGCCATGCACGCCGCGAACGCCCCGACCCCGGGCACCACCAGCCCGTCAGCGTTGAGCGCCGTCGCCATGTCGGCAGTCACCGTGGTGTCGGCACCGACCCGCGTCAGGGCCTTTTCAGCCGAACGGATGTTCCCGGAACCATAGTCGAGTACCGCAACCCGCGGCCGTCTCACGACTCGGCCCAGCTCCATGATTGCGGTGGATCACTGGTCGTATAAGACCACCTGTCAACCGCGATCATGGAAACGAGTTGGGCCCGGGGGCCCGGGGGGTGTCCCCCGGGCTGGCCGGGCACCGCGATCATGGAAACGGATGGGGGTTTGGTCACAGGACGCCTTTGGTGCTGGGCACGCCGGGGTTGCGGGGGTCAGCGGCGACGGCGGCACGCAGCGCCCGGGCGACGGCCTTGAACTGGGCCTCGATCAGGTGGTGCGGGTTGCGGCCGGTGACCTCCAGGTGCAGGCAGATCCCGGCCGACGATGTCACTGATTCGAAGAAGTGCCTGGTCAGCGTGGTGTCATAGCTGCCGATCAGCGGGGCCATGCCAGCCGGCTCGGCGTGCACCAGGTACGGGCGGCCGGACAGGTCGATCGCGGCGCGGGCGAGCGTTTCGTCCAGCGGGATGGCAGCGTCGCCGAACCGGCAGATGCCCGTCTTGTCGCCGAGCGCCTCACGCAGCGCCTGGCCCAGGGTCAGCGCGGTGTCCTCGACAGTGTGGTGCGCGTCGATCTCGATGTCGCCGGTCGCCTGCACGCTCAGGTCGAGCAGCCCGTGCTTGGCCAGCTGGGCGAGCATGTGGTCGAAGAACGGGACACCGGTGTGCACGTTGGCCAGGCCGGTGCCGTCGAGATCCAGTTCGACCAGGACACTGGTCTCCTTGGTGATCCGCTCCACCCGCGCTGTGCGGCTCATCTGCGTACGCCCTCTCCCGCTGGTTGCTGGGCGCCGCCGGGCCCGGTGCCCGGAGCCTCGTCCAGCATCACCTCCAGTACGGCGTCCGGCGCTTTGTCCAGTACCGCGCCTGGGTCTGCATCCAGTACCGCGGCCAGCGCCGCGCGGAACGCGGTCATCTCCGCGGGCGTGCCGACGGTGACCCGCAGCCAGCCCGCCGGGCCGGTCTCGCGGATCAGCACACCCCGGTCCAGCAGTGCCTGCCAGACCACATGCCGGTCGGCGAACTCGCCGAACAGGACGAAGTTGGCGTCCGAGTCCGCGACGGCGAGCCCGCGGGCGCGCAGATAGATGACCAGGTCGTCGCGTTGCGCGCGAATGGCCTTGACCGTCGCGAGCGGCTCAGCCTGGTGCGCGAGCGCGGCCCGCGCCACGGCCTGGGTGACCGCGGACAGGTGGTAGGGCAGCCGGACCAGCAGCAGCGCGCGGAGTACCGCAGGATCGGCGGCCAGGTAGCCAACCCGGGCGCCGGCCAGCGCGAACGCCTTGGACATGGTGCGGGTGACCACGAGCCGCGGGTGGCGCGGCAGCAGGGCGAGCGCGCTTGGCGTGCCGTCGCGGGCGAACTCGGCGTACGCCTCGTCGACCACCACGATGCCCGGCGCGGCCGCGCAGACCGCCTCGATGACCTCGATCGGCAGGGAGGTGCCGGTCGGGTTGTTGGGCGAGGTGAGGAAGGTCACGGTCGGCTGCTCCGCGCGGATCACCTCGACCGCGCGGCCCGGGTCAATGCCGAAATCGGCGTCCCTGGCCCCGCGGACCCACCGGGTGCAGGTGGCGAGGGCGATCAGCGGGTGCATCGAGTAGGACGGCTCGAAGCCGAGCGCGACGGCGCCCGGACCGCCGAACGCCTGCAGCAGTTGCTGGATGATCTCGTTGGAACCGTTGGCGGCCCAGACCTGGCTCGCGGTGAGCCCGTGGCCGAGGTAACTGGCGAGGTCCTCGCGCAACGCGACCGCGTCCCGGTCCGGGTAGCGATTGAGCGTCCCGGCGACCTGCCCGACCGCGTCAGCGATGGCCCGGACCAGGTCTGGCGACGGCGGGTAGGGGTTCTCGTTGGTGTTCAGCTGGACGGGGACATCCAGTTGCGGCGCCCCGTAGGCGGTCTGGCCGACCAGGTCCGCTCGCAGGGGCAGGCCGGTCATCGTGGCGTTCCGGTGGCAGGCACCCGGACCCGGACCGCGGCTACGTGCGCGGCCAGGTCCTCCGCGCCACCGAGCGCGTCGATGTGCGGAGCTACTGCGGCGAGCGCCGCCTCATCGCATTCGACCAGGTGGATGCCGCGCAGGAAGGACAGCACCGACAGGCCGCCGCTGTGCCGGGCGGTGCCGCCGGTGGGCAGCACGTGGTTGGAGCCCGCGAGGTAGTCGCCGAGTGAGACCGGGGCGTACGGGCCGACGAAGATGGCACCTGCGTTGCGGACCCGGCGGGCGACCCCGGCGGCATCCTCGGTCTGGATCTCCAGGTGCTCCGGTGCCCAGGCGTCGGCGACGGCCAGGGCGGCGTCCAGGGTGTCCACCAGCACGCAGGCGGACTGGCCGTCGAGGGCTTGCTGTACCCGGTCGCGGTGCCGGGCCGCGGGGACCTGGCGGCCCAGCGCCTCGTCGGTCCGGTCAGCGAGGCCGGTGTCGGTGGTGATCAGCAGGCAGGCGGCCAGCGGGTCGTGTTCCGCCTGGGCGATCAGGTCGGCGGCGACGAACTCCGGGTCCGCGGTGTGGTCCGCGATGATCGCGACCTCGGTCGGCCCCGCTTCAGCGTCCGTGCCGATCGTGCCGAGCAGCAGCCGCTTGGCCGCGGCCACGTAGACATTGCCGGGCCCGGTGACGGTATCCGCGGCGGCGCAGTCGGCCGTGCCGTAGGCGAACATGGCGATGGCCTGGGCACCGCCGGCCGCGTGCACCTCGTCTATGCCGAGCAGCGCGCACGCAGCGAGTACCGCTTGATCAGGCAGCCCGTCACTGCTCGGCCGCCCGCCTCGGCCGGGCTGGTCCGAGTTGGCGTCCCCCGGTCCGTCGTGGCGGGGCCGCGGCGGGGAGGCGACCGCGATCTTGGCCACCCCTGCCACCTGCGCCGGGACCACGTTCATGATCACTGATGAGGGGTAGGCGACCAGCCCGCCCGGCACGTAGACACCAGCGCGATCAACTGGAACATAACGTTCGGTAACAAAGGAGCCCGGGGCGATGGTGGTCGTGGTGTCCGGTGGCCGTTGCGCCTCGTGCACCAGGCGGACCCGGCGGATGGTTTCCTCCAGCGCGGCCCGCAGGGCCGGGGCGAGCGCGTCCAGCGCCTCAGCCAGCGCGCGGGCCGGGACCCTGGTGCTGGGCAGGTCCACCCCATCGAACCGGGCGGTGTACTCGCGGACCGCGGCGGCGCCGCGCTGGCGCACGTCCTCGCAGATGGGCTGGACCGCGGCCACCGCCGCCTGGACGTCAAGTTCCGCCCGCGGCAGCACCCCGGCGAGCTTTTCCCTGCTCAGGCTGGCTGCCGATGGTCCGCGTAGATCAATCCTGGAAAGCACCTGCACAGTCTACGGAGCGCGCCAGCGCGCCCGCCGGATCCGTCCACATCGCGGACAGCCCGGCGCTGCCCGGCGCGGTGCTCAGTTCTGCTGCCGGGCCTGCTCGGCCATGGTGACGACGCCGACGGCCTGCGCCTGGGTCATGCCGAGGTCCACTGCGATCGCCTGGGCGGTCTGCCGCTCCTGCTCGGTCAGCGGCCCATCGGCCATGCCGACCCGCACCGTCTCGGCCAGGAACCACTCCTTGGCGTCGGGGGTGAGCTGCCGGGCGACCTGGTTCAGCGCACTGCGGGTGACCTCGGCGGGCTGGGCGGCGTCAGATTCCAGGTCGGCGTCCGTATAGGGCTGGGCGCCTGCGCCCTGGACGGTTAGCACGGCGCGCTGCCGGGCGGCGGGACTGCCCGGATCACCGGCCCGCAGCATCGCCGCCACGGCAGCACGCAGGCCGGCCGGCAGCGCGGTCTGCATCTGGGCGGCGGTCGGCAAGCTGAGCACGTCCATGACGTAACGCGTCTTGCACGTCGTGCACTGCACGTGCTCGCCGACCTGGTTCAGCGGAATGAGGGGGATGAAAAACAAGGTGAAGAACCGGCGCCCAGAGCGGTGGGCATACTGCCGGTCCCCGCCGCACTTGCGGCAGTGGAAGACGCCCTGGCCAATGGTGCGGTAAAAGACCCGGAGACCCCAGATGATCAACAACAGTGGTTCCCTCTCGGTGCTGCCTGCAGCTCGGTCAGGGCCCCCCCGCGCAGCAGGCCAGTCGATGATTCCATAGCCCGCAGCCGGCCGCTACATTCGGCTTAAGTCGTTATCTGCGGCGAATCGGGAGGCCGGCATGACCAGCTCGCATGTCATGATCGGGGGCGGGGACCACCATGTCCTCGCGCTGCACGGCTGGTTCGGCTCGGCGCGGGGCTGGGGATCGCTGCCCGATTTCCTGGACGGGTCGGCCTACACCTATGCCTTCATGGACCTGCGCGGGTATGGCGACCGCAGGCAGGTCGCGGGTGACTGGACGATGCGGGAAGCGGCCGCTGACGCCATCGCGCTGGCCGACGAACTGGGCTGGGACCGCTTCTCGCTCATCGGGCACTCGATGAGCGGTGTCGCGATCCAGCATGTGCTGCTGCAAGTTCCCGATCGGGTGCGGCGGCTCATCGGCATCAACCCGGTGCCGGCGTCAGGGGTGCCGCTGGACGCTGAGGGCTGGGCCCTGTTCTCCGGCGCGGCCGCCAACCCCGGCCACCGGGCCGCCATCATCAGTTTCTCCACCGGCGCCCAGCCGGCCAGCGCTTTCGTCACCGGGGTGGTGCGGCATTCGCTGGACAATTCGACTGCCGAGGCGTTCGGCGGCTACCTCGAATCGTGGGCGAGGGCGGACTTCGCCAGCCAGGTGAAGGGCAACGAGGCGGCGGTGAAGGTCATCATCGGGGCTAACGACCCCG
>Ga0265338_10005535_pt1 | contig 16442 bp, 19 predicted proteins | sample 42126metaG_FD_193579 | JGI IMG/M metagenome (GOLD analysis project Ga0265338, IMG submission 193579) | Rhizosphere microbial communities from Carex aquatilis grown in University of Washington, Seatle, WA, United States - 4-21-26 metaG | ecosystem: Host-associated > Plants > Roots > Rhizosphere... | reverse complement strand
ACTCCGCGCTCGCGCGCAGCCGTGACCAGCCGGACTCCCTGTCCCGTGGAGACGTGGACGACGTGGAGCGAGCAGCCGGTCTCCTCGGCGAGGACGATCGCGCGCGCGATCGCGTCCAGCTCGGCGGCCACCGGCCGCGAGGCGAGGTAGTCGCGCCAGCCGCGTCCCGCCGGCGGCTCCAGCAGCCCCGGGCTCTCCGCATGGACGGCGACCGGCAGGCCCAGCCGCGCCGCCTCCGCCAATCCCTCGTGGAGCGTGGCGTCGTCGACCGCCTCGAAGTCGTCGATCCCGCTCGGGCACATGAATGCCTTGAAGCCGACGACGCCGAGCTCCGCCAGCTCCGCGAGGCGCGAGACGTTGCCGGGGACGAGCCCGCCCCAGAGCGCGAAGTCGACGACGGCGGCGCCGTTCGCCGCCTCGACCTTCCGCCGGAACGCGTCGGCGTCGAGCGTCGGCGGGTGCGCGTTCAGCGGCATGTCGACGACGCACGTCGTGCCGCCCGCCGCCGCGGCCGCCGTCCCGGTGGCCCAGCCCTCCCAGTCGGCGCGGCCGGGATCGTTGAAGTGCACGTGCGCGTCGACCGCGCCGGGAAGGACGCGCAGCCCGGTCGCGTCGACGGTCTCCGCCGCCGACAGTCCGAGCTCGACGCCCGTGGCGACGATCCGCCCCTCGTCGACGGCGACGTCGGCGGGGTCGCCGCCGCGGATCAGGAGGTCGACATCCGCCACCCGGCTATTCTCCCCCGCGAGACAATGCCAGGCACCCGCATCCTCGACCGGCTCGACGCGCTCTACGCGCTCGGCGACAAGATCGGCTACTCGGCGGAGGAAGACGAGGCGCACCGGCTCGCGCGCGGCTGGATGGAGGAGGCGGGGCTCGCGGTCGAGGTCGACGACGCGGGCAACCTGATCGGGAGCAGCGGCGAGAGCGCCGACGTCTGGGCCGGCTCCCATCTCGACTCGGTGCCGGGCGGCGGCAAGTTCGACGGCATGCTCGGCGTCCTCGCAGGCCTCGAGGTGGTCGGGCGCACCGGACGCGGCTCGGTCGTCGCCTTCCGCGACGAGGAGCGCGGCTGTGCCGGCTCGCGGGCACGCGTCGCGTCCGGGCGGCTGCCGCGGCGCTACGTCGAGCTGCACATCGAGCAGGGGCCCGTGCTGCTCGGCGCGGACGTGCCGCTCGCGGTCGTGACCGGCATCACCGGCCTCGCGCGGGGGGAGATCGTCATGCACGGGGCCGCGGGCCACGCGGGCACGACGCCGATGGCCGGCCGCGCCGACGCGCTCGTCGCCGCCGCCGAGCTGATCCTGCAGATCTGCGACGCGGCCTCCGACATCGAGGACGCGGTCGCCACCGTCGGCCGGCTCCAGGTCGAGCCGGGCGCGCTGAACGTGATACCCGAGCGCGTCGTCGTCTCCGTCGACGCGCGGGCGCCCGACGCCGTCCGCTTTCAGGAGCTGATCGACGCGATCGGCCTCGAGCCGACGTACCGCGTCGAGCCGGTGGCGATGTCGGCTCCCGTCCGGGACGCGCTGCGAACGGCGATCGGGTCGCGCGGCCTCCCCGTTGTCGAGCTCGCCTCCGGCGCGGGCCACGACGCGGGCATTCTCGCCGCCGCCGGTGTCGAGAGCGGCATGCTGTTCGTTCGCAGCCAGAACGGCGGCATCTCGCACAATCCCGACGAGCTGACGAGCGACGAGGACGTGACGCTCGCCGTCGACGTGCTCGCCGACGCGTTCGCGCGGCTCTGAGTTAGCCCGTCTTCGCGCCCGCAGCGATCCACGCGCCGAGCAGCTGCCGCTCGGCCGCGGTCATGTGCGTCACGTTCCCGAGCGGCATCGTGGTCGAGTCGACCGCGAGTGCCTTGATCTGCGCCGCGTGCGCCGCCACCTCCCGCGGCGTGTCGAAGGCGATGCCCATCGGCGCGGAGGTGAACTGCTTCGACAGCGGATGCAGCGAGTGGCAGTACGCGCACCGCTGCTGGACGACCGGCATCACCTGGGCGACCGTCACCGTCGTCCCCGCCGCCGGAGTCGAGGCGGGGCGGAGCCAAATCGCGATGCCCGCGAGCGCGACCGCCGCGCCGACGGGGATCCACCACAGCGTCCGTCCCGCGTGGCGGTTGTTGAAGTAGACGCGGATCGCCGCACCGATCAGCATGAGCAGGACGAGGACGAGCCAGCTGTCGGCGTGTCCGTACGTGAACGGGAAGTGCACCGCCAGCATCGCGAACAGCACCGGCAGCGTCATGTAGTTGTTGTGCACCGAGCGCTGCTTGCCGCGGATGTTCGCGGCGGGGTCGGGCTCGCGGCCCGCCTCCTTCGCGCGGATCAGCTCGTGATGCGCCGGGATGATCACGAAGAAGACGTTGGCGACCATGATCGTGCCGAGCATTGCGCCGACCTCGAGATACGCGGCCTGCGGCGCGAACAGGAGCGACGCGCCGTACGCGGTCACCGCGACGAGCACGAGCATCAGCGCGGCCAGCGCGAGCTCGCTCCGCTGTCCGATCGTCCGGCACAGCGCGTCGTAGACGACCCAGCCGACGGCGAGACCGGCGAGCGAGATCGCAATCGCCTCCCACGGAGCGAGGTTCGCCACCGTCGGGTCGATCAGATACGTGCGCGGCTCGAGGTAGTAGAGGACGACGAGCAGCGTGAAGCCCGAGATCCACGTCCAGTACGCCTCCCACTTGTACCAGTGCAACGTCTCGGGCAGCCGCGCCGGCGCGACGCGGAACTTCTCGACGCGGTAGAAGCCGCCGCCGTGGATCTCCCACGTCTCGCCGCCGACACCGCGCTCGCGGTCGCGCGCGTCCTCCGGCTCCCGCAGGTGGTTGTCGAGCGCGACGAAATAGAACGAGGTGCCGATCCAGACGATCGCGGCGGCGACGTGGAACCAGCGGAAAACGAGGTCCAGCCAGCCGATCAGGTATGGGTCTACCGCGAGCACCAGCGGTCCTCCGCGATCGCGACGAGCTCGTCGAGCGCTGTTTCGAGCTCCTGATCGGTCGGATTGTCGATCCGCGACTTCAGCACCTCGAGGATGGCCGCCTTCGGCCGCCGGTCGACGAACACCACGAAGCGGAACCCGTGACGCGCCTCGTACTCGGCGTTGAGGCGCGCGAGCTCCTCGAGAACCGCCGGATCGGCGTCCGCGCCCTGCTCGGCGGCGCTGCGCGCGGACAGCCCGGCGCGCGCGCCGATGGCGGGATGCGCGTCGAGGATCTCCTTCTTCTCGTCCGCCGGCAACTCGTGGACGAGCGTGCGCGCGCGGACGAGCGGATCCTCCTCGGCGGCGAGCCGCTCGACGAAGCGCGTGTGCCCCTCGAACAGCTCGGCCAGCTCGTCCGCGGTCAGCTCCCGCGGTAGCTCGCGCATCCGAAGGGGCTGATCAGGAGCGGAACGTGGTAGTGCTCGTCGGCGAGCACTACCTCCAGCTCGACGCGTGTGAAGAACGGCGACGGCGGCGAGAACGCGATCCGGTAGACGCCCGGCTCGAGATCGTCGGCGAGGCGGGCACGGCCGTTCTCGTCGGTCTCCGCGACGGCGACCGAATCGTCCCCGCGCGTCACCTCGACCCGCACCCCGGCGGCCGGCTTCCCGGCGGCGGTGTCGAGCACGTGAGTCGAGAGCGACGTCACCCGGCCATTATCGCGGGCGGCTCAGTCGCCGTGTGCGCCGTTGCCGGCGAGCGGGAGCACGATCGAGAAGGTCGCTCCCCCGCCCGGCGTGGACCGCGCCGAGACGTCGCCGCCGTGCGCGTGCGCGACCGCGGAGACGATGGCGAGGCCCAGTCCTACGCCGCCGCTGGCACGGGCTCGCGACTCGTCGGCGCGGTAGAAACGCTCGAAGACGTGGCTCGCCTGATCCTCGCCGAGTCCGGGCCCGGAGTCGGCGACGCTGATCTCCGCCGTGCCGTCGGCCTGGGTGAGCGTCACCTGCACGGCCGTGTCGGGCGCGGTGTGGGCGCGGACGTTGGCGAGCAGGTTGTCGACGATCTGGCGGAGGCGGTCGCGGTCGCCGATCACCGTTGCCGGTTCGAGCGAGACGGCGATCGGCCGGCCCGGCTCGACCGCGCGCGCTGCGTCGACCGCCTCGCCGACGACGTCCGCGAGCTCGACCGGCTCCCGCTCGAGCGGACGGCCCTCGTCGAGACGCGCGAGCAGCAGGAGATCGTCGACGAGCACGCTCATGCGCTCGGCCTCGCGGCTGATTCCGGACATCGAGCGGGCGAGGTCGTCGGGCCGGTCGGCGGCACCGCGCGTGAACAGCTCGGCGTAGGCGCGCACCGCCGCCAACGGTGTCCGCAGCTCGTGGGACGCGTCGGAGACGAAGCGGCGCAGCTTTTGCTCCGACGCCTCGCGCGCGTTGAACGCCTCCTCGATCTGCGCCAGCATCGCGTTCAGCGCGAGGCCGAGCCGTCCCACCTCCGTCTGCTCGTCGGCGAGCTCGACGCGCTGCGTCAGGTCCCCGGCGGCGATCGCGGCCGCCGTCGTCTCGATCGCGTCGAGTGGACGCAGGCTGAGCCGGATCACCCAGGCGCCGAGACCGCCGATCGCGACGAGCACGAGCGCCGTCACGAGCAGCTCGATCAGCAGCAGCTGATGCAGCGTGCTGTCGACGTCGGCGAGCGAGGTCGCGACGATCAGGATCCGGTTCGGCGCCGACGGCTCGATCGAGGCGCGCACGCGCCAGCGGTCGCCGCCCGACTGGGCCGGAACCGTGAGGTACGCGACGCGGTCGCCGCCGCCTGCGGGCGCCGACGGCAGCGCGATCGTCGCGGGCAGCTTCGGCGCCGGCGGCAGCGCAGCGTTCGAGAACTGGGGAACGCGGCCCTTGAGCACGACGGAGCCGTTCAGCGTCCGCAGCTGGATGTAGTCGCCCGGCGCGGCGGCCGTCAGCGCGCCGATCCCGCCGCCCGGGCCGTCGCCCGGGCCCGGTCCCGCATCGGACGCGCGCGGCCGCAGCGCGCCCTCGACCGCCTGGTGCGCGGCGTTCAGCGACGTGTCCGTGCGCTGGATCAGGAACGAGCTGAGCTTCGAATACGTGACGAGGTCGGCGGCGACCAGCCCGACCGCCGACAGGGCGATCACCGCGAGCAGCAGCCTGGCGCGCAGGGACAGGCGCTCGAGCACCTACCGCTCCGCTTCGAGCATGTATCCCGCCTGGCGGATCGTCCGGATCAGCGGCGGGCCGGCCGCGTTGAGCTTGCGGCGGAGGTAGCTGACGTAGGTCTCGACCACGTTCGAGTTGCCGCCGAAGTCGTACCGCCACACGTTCTGGAGGATCTGGCCCTTCGACAGCACCCGGCGCGGATTGAGGAGGAAGAAGCGGAGGAGCTGGAACTCGGTGGCGGTCAGGTCGATCGGCGTCTCGCCGCGGAAGACCTCGTGGCGGTTCTCGTCCAGCATGAGGTCGGCGAAGCGGAGGACGTCGCCCGGCAGGTCGCTGCCCGTTCGCCGGAGGATCGCCTGCACGCGCGCGACCACCTCGGCGAGGCTGAACGGCTTCGTCACGTAGTCGTCCCCGCCGGCGCGAAGCGCGTCCACCTTGTTCTCGACGGCGTCCTTCGCCGTGAGGAAGAGGATCGCGGTCTTGTAGCCCTGCTCACGCAGCCGCCGGCCGACCTCGATGCCCTCGATGTCGGGCAGCATCCAGTCGAGCACGACGAGATCCGGCTCGAACTCGGCAACGGCGGCGAGCGCGTCCCGCCCGTTGCCCGCCTCGCGGACCTCGAACCCCTCGTAGCGGAGCGCCGTGGCGACCGCGTCGACGATCGAGCCCTCGTCGTCGACGACGAGGATCCGGCCTTCCGCGGCTCCGTTCGTGGGCTGCTCGAGAGCGTTCACTGGTTCCACCGTGCCTGCTGAACCTGTGAATCGCCTGAGAGCCCGCTGGGACGGCGCTGCGGCTTTACGGCGGCCACGGACGGTTCTAGGCTTTGCCGATTATGGCCGCGACCGAGACGAGCTGGCGGATCAGAGGGGACTACTTCGAGAACTGCAACTGCGACGTCGTCTGCCCGTGCCTCTTCTCCACGAGCGCCCCGATGACCTCGGCGCCGACGCAGGGCGCGTGCGAGGTGCCGTTCGCGTTCCACATCGAGGAGGGCGCGTTCGGCGACACGTCGCTGGACGGCCTCAACGCCGTCGTCGTCCTCCGCACGCCCGGCCCGATGGGCGAGGGGAACGCGTCGGTCGCCCTGTACGTCGACGAGCGCGGCGACGACGCGCAGCGTGAGGCGCTGACCGCCATCTTCTCCGGCGCCGCCGGCGGGCCGATGGGTCTCCTCTCGCCGCTCGTGAGCGAGGTGGTCGGCGTCCGCAGCGCGCCCATCACGTTCGCGAAGGACGGCACGCGACGCACCGCCGAGATCCCCGGTGTCGTCAGCCTCGCCGTGCAGGCCGTGCCGAGCATCGCCCCGGACGACGCGATCTGGGCCGCGAACGCGCACCCGTTCGCCCCGGCCGGCGTGGCGCTGGCCGTCGGCGAGGAGGGAAGTACGTACAGCGACTACGGGATGAGCTGGGACAACTCCGGCAAGAACGGCCACTACGCGCCGATCGACTGGTCGAACTAGTGGAGAGCGAGGCCCGTGTCGCCGGCCGCGGGCTCAACCCCGCCGGCCTCTTCGCCGTTCTCATCGGCGCCACCCTCGCCGCCTGGGTGGTGCTGCTGGTGCGCATGCGCGGGATGGACGCGGGCCCGGGAACGGACCTCGGCACGCTCGGGTGGTACGTCGGGATCTGGGTGACGATGACGGCGGCGATGATGCTGCCGTCCGCGTCGCCGATGCTGCTCGTCTACTCGAAGGTCGCGTCCGGGTCGAGCCGCCGGCCGGCGGCGATGACAGCCGTGTTCCTCACCGGCTACGTCATCGCGTGGACCGCGTACGGCCTCGTCGCCTACGGCCTCTACCGGCTCGTGCGCTCGCTCGACCCGTCCTTCCTCGGCTGGAGCCGCGAGGGGCCGATCGCCGCGGGCGCGGTGATCGCGCTCGCGGGCCTCTACCAGCTGACGCCGATGAAGCGGATCTGCCTGCGCCACTGCCGCACGCCGTTCCACTTCGTGTTGCACCGCTGGCACGCGGGCGGGCTCGGTGCGCTGCGGATGGGTGTCGAGCACGGCCTCTGGTGCGTCGGCTGCTGCTGGGCGCTGATGCTCGTGCTCTTCGCCGTCGGCGTGATGAGCCTCACGTGGATGGTGATCGTGGCGGCGGTGATCTTCGCCGAGAAGGTGCTGCCGGTCGGGGAGCGGCTGACGATGGTGTTCGCGCTTGCGCTCGTCGCGCTCGGCATCTGGATCGCCGTCGCGCCCGGCAGCGTGCCGTTCCTCACCGAGCCCGGCGGCATGATGCCGATGAGCGGGATGCACTAGCGGCTAGCTCGGTACGTCGTGCCCGGCCCGCACCGGGTACGGGACGGTGCGGCGTGTCGTCACGCCGTTCGCCGTCACGAAGCCGATCGTGCGGGCTCCAATGTGCCCGCGGGTGTCCTCGGCGAAGACCTCGAGCTGGTACGCGCCGTCGGGGACGCTCGTCGTATCGAAGGAGTGGGCGAGCCAGAAGTTGTAGAGGCCGGGGCGGTTCGGCTTGTTCTGGTACGTGCCGGGCGCGTAGATGTAGCCGTACGTCACGTTCGGCGGTATCCCCACGTCGAAGTCGACGACCGGGAACGACTGGGTGACGCCGTCGGGTCCGCGCAGCACCCACCAGATCGACGCCGGCGCGACACGGGCGACCTGCCACGGCGGCGGCGGCAGCGGCTGCGGCGTGTCATACGCGCTCGCCACGATGTCGACGAGCCCCGTGACGTGGTTGTCGTCGACGACCTCGCCTCCGGGCCCGAGCAGCTGCACGACGGAGACGATCGGCGTCTTGTGGTCGTAGAACGGCGTCAGTGCACTGGGGCGCAGCGGATCCCGGTACGAGCCGTCGTCGCTCTCGGCGAAGTGGACGTGGCCCCAGCCCGCCCGGACGTAGCCGAGCAACTGCCGCGTGCGGACGAACTGTCCCGTGCGCACGACCGGGCGGATGTGCCAGTACTCGAAGTGCCGCCCGGAGCGGCGGCTGACGGTCACGTCGGCCGACTCCGCCCGCACGTAGCCGGGCTCGACGGAGTACACGCGCTGGCCGTCGCGGGCGACGATGTCGACGCCGAAGTGGAACGAGGAGATCTGGCTCTCGGCGCCGACGTGATAGCGGGGATCGCCGAAGCCGCCGCGAATCGGGTGCTGCTCGTGGAACGGCTTCAGTGGCCAGCCGTACGCGGCGGCGCCGGCAGGGGCTGCGAGCGCGGCCAGCGCGACGAGCGCCGCAACCGCTCCGCGAATCACGGGGTCGAAGCCTGCGGTCGGTCGGCCAAGTCGTCCTCCGGGGGCCGAGGGAACCGCAGCAGTCGCTCACGAACGTACCCCAGACGCGGCGCGCGAAACCCCCCGGCGGGCCACGTTTTGCAAGAGCCTTACGTTTCCGGCCCGCTGCGGGGATCGGGCGTCTCGGCCTGGGCGATCAGCCAGGAGCTGCGAAGCTCCCTCGCCCGCGCGTCGAGCCCGGCGAGCAGCGCATGGGCCTCGGCAAGGGCAGGAAGCAGGATCTCGACGCGCCGCAGCTCCCCCGCCAGCTCGGTGAGCGACGTGCTCGGATCGGTGACGAGCGCGTCGAGGCGGCGCTCGGTCGCGTCGACCTGCCCGCGCAGCGCACGAACCCAGCCGTCCGCCTGCTCGGAGAGCGTACGCAGCTCACTCTCGGTCACGGGCTCGTCGGCCAGCACGTCCCGCAACCGCGACAGCAACGCGACGTTCAGCGTCTCGGTCACATCGCCCCCCAGCGAAGATCCAACGGAGCTTGCCAGATTCCGACGACCGATGAGTTCCGGCGCCCGGCTCGGTCCAACCTGGAAAGTCCCGCGGAGTGAGGTGAGGGAGGCGACTGCGTAAGATGTCCGTCGTGAGTGGATCGTCGGCCGCGGTCACGCCTGCGTTCGGGGAGCTGGAGGAGCACCGGCGCGAGCTGACGGCGTACTGCTACCGGATGCTCGGCTCGCCGTTCGAGGCCGAGGACGCCGTGCAGGACGCGTTCCTGCGGGCGTGGCGCGCCCTGGACCGCTTCGAGGGACGCGCCGCGCTGCGGTCGTGGCTGTACCGGATCGCGACGAACGTCTGCCTCGACATGCTGAACGGCAGGGAGCGCCGCGCCCGCCCGATGGATCTCGGGCCGGCGCGGGAGCCGGTGATGGAGAACCTCGACTCGCTGCCGGAGGTGACGTGGATCGAGCCGGTGCCGGACGGGCTCGTGACGCCGGAGGGCGATCCCGCCGACGTCGCCGTCTCCCGCGAGACGATCCGCCTCGCTTTCGTGGCCGCGCTCCAGTACCTGCCGCCGCGCCAGCGCGCCGTCCTCATCCTCTGCGAGGTGCTCAACTGGAAGGCGACGGAGGTCGCGGAATTGCTCGATACGAGCGTCGCGTCGGTGAACAGCGCGCTCCAGCGTGCGCGGGCGACGCTCGAGACGAAGGGCCCGCCGTCGTCGGCGGATGCGGTGGCACGGCTCGATGCACCGGACAAGGAACTGCTTGCCCGCTACGTCGAGGCGTTCGAGCGGTACGACATGGAGGCGCTCACATCGCTGATCCACGAGGACGCGACGCAGTCGATGCCGCCGTACTGCCTGTGGTTGCGCGGACGCGACGACATCCTCACCTGGTGGCTCGGGCCCGGCATCGGCTGCAGCGGCTCGCGCGTGATCCCGGCGCCGAACGCGAACGGGCTTCCGGCCTTCGGCCAGTACAAGCCGAGCGAGACGGGGGAGGGCTACGACCCGTGGGCGCTGCAGGTGCTGCACATCGAGGACGGGCGCATCGTCGAGTTCACGTTCTTCCTCGGGACCGAGACGATCTTCCCGCTGTTCGGCCTGCCTCTGCGGCTGGCGGCGTAACCGTCTCCTGCGCGGGCAGGACGTCGCGCAGTCCCATGAACGCGACGAGGTCGCGCAGTTCCGCCGACGCGTTGCGCAGCCGGAGCTCGCAGCCGGCGCGGCGGGCGACGAGCTGGAGTCGCGCGAGCGCCTCCACCGCCGCAGCATCCGCGCGGATTCCGTCGACGTCGCAGAAGACGATCGTCATCAGAACAAGGACCGCCGCCGGCGCCCGCAGTCATCGGTGCGCAGGCGATGAGTTTCGACGCGCAGCACGGTCTTCACACCGACAGACCCGACAATGCAGGAGGAGACCATGGGCAAGCTCGTAGTCACGGAGTTCCTGACGCTCGACGGAGTGATGCAGGACCCGGGCGGCGCGGAGAAGGAGACGTTCGACCGCGGCGGCTGGGCGTTCCGGTTCGAGCGCAGCGAGGAGGGCGACCGGTTCAAGTACGACGAGCTGATGGCGGCAGACGCGCAGCTGCTCGGCCGCGTCACCTACGACGGCTTCGCGAAGGCGTGGCCGACGATGGAGGGCACCGGCGAGTTCGGGAAGAAGTTCAACGAGATGCCGAAGTTCGTTGTCTCCACGACGCTGGAAAACCCGGAGTGGAACAACACGACCGTGCTCCGCGGCGACCTCGCGGAGGAGGTCGGCGTGCTGAAGGAGCGGTTCTCCGGCGACATCCTCGTGGCCGGAAGCGCGACGCTCGTGCAGTCCCTGCTCGCGCGCGGTCTCGTCGACCAGCTGAATCTGATGATCTTCCCGGTCGTGCTCGGCGAGGGCAAGCGCCTGTTCGCCGACGCCGCCGACACGGCCGCGTTCAGCGTCGCCGAGATCCGGCAGACCGGCTCGGTGGCGATCCTCACGCTCCAGAAAGGAAGCTGACGATGGGCACGATCACACCGTTTCTCTGGTACGACACCGAGGCCGAGCAGGCTGCGACGCTGTACACGTCGCTGTTCCCGAACTCGACCATCCTGGCGGTGAACCGCTACGGCGCCGCCGGGCCGGGCCCCGAAGGCTCCGTGATGACGGTCAGCTTCGAGCTGGACGGACAGCGGTTCGTCGCCCTGAACGGCGGACCGGCGCATACGTTTACGGAGGCCGTCTCGTTCGTCGTCGACTGCACGACCCAGGACCAGGTGGACACGTACTGGAACGCGCTCGCCGACGGCGGGGAGGAGAGCGTGTGCGGTTGGCTGCGGGACAAGTTCGGCCTCTCGTGGCAGATCGTCCCGTCGCGTCTGCTGGAGCTGCTGAGCGATCCCGACGGGGAGAAGTCGCAGCGCGTCATGCAGGCGATGCTGCAGATGAGGAAGATCGACATCGCCGGGCTCGAGGCCGCGGCGCAGGGTTAGCCGGCGGAGACGAAGCCGAACAGGCCGTGCACGGCCTGTTCGGTGGCGCCGCGCCAGACGTGCGGTCCGGACGCGAAGAACAGCTGGTCGGTCGCGCCGGCGGAGCCGCCCTTGCCGAACGCGATTCCCCAGACGCCGTTCAGCACGACCGGCTTGCCGTTCGGCCCGGCGAGCACGCCGTCGAACGTCCAGCGGCTGCCGTACTTCCGGAACGCATTCAGGTGGCCGTCGCCGAAGTTCGCCACCACCAGGTCGCCGCCGAACCGGCCGAACGACGACGGCGCGAGCGCGAGCCCCCACGGCTCGTTCATGACGCCCATGTGCGCGACGCGCGCAACCAGCCGGCCCGACAGGTCGAACTCGTCGACGTAGCCGCCGGTCGGAGCGTCGTTGCCGTCGACCGGCGCCCGCCCGACGTATGTCACGAACAGGTGGCCGCCGAGCAGCTCGATGTTGTCGGGCGCGAACCAGGGCGACACCTTCGGATCCTGGAACGAGCCGGCGGTGTGCACCGGGCGCCAGCGCGAGTCGAAGACGTCGACGCGCGCGTTGTGGAAGTCGGTCGCGTACAGACGCCCGCCGGCGACGGCGACGCCGCGGAAGATGGCGCCCTTCGCGGCATCGTCCACGGCGATCACGGACTGCGTCGACCAGCCGCGCGGCACCGTCGGCGTCCAGGCGCGGATCCGTCCGTCCTCACACGCGTAGATGAACCGGGCCGGATCCGACGCGCTGCCGCCGGAGACGCGGAACCCACGGCCGGTGTACGCGACGATTCCGGTCGGTCCGCCGGGCACGCTCACGGTGAGCAGCTGCTTCTTTCCTGTCCCGGAGTAGAGCGCGCTCGTGTCGCTCGCCTCGTTCGTCGTCCACCAGGAGCTCGTCGAGGTGGCGGCGAGACCCCAGCCGTTGACCAGCGCCTTGTCCCGCGTGGGAGCCGGAACACCGCCGTCCGAGACGAGCCGGTGGACGACGAACCCCCCGGACGCGCCGGACGAGCCTGCCGCCAGGGCCAATGCGGCGGCGACCGCCGCGGCCGGAGCTGTCAGCCTCGACATACCGGGAAGGATCGTACTTAGACTCGGCCGGTGACCGACCTCGCCGAGTTCGTCGAGGGGCTGCCCAAGGCCGAGCTGCACCTCCATCTCGAGGGCACGCTGGAGCCCGAGCTGAAGTTCGAGCTCGCCGCCCGCAACGGCCTCGACCTGCCCTACGCGTCCGCGGGCGAGATGCGGGCCGCGTACCGGTTCGACGACCTTCCGTCGTTTCTCGCCGTGTACTACGAGGGCATGAGCGTCCTGCGGACCGAGCAGGACTTCTACGACCTCGCCACCGCCTACTTCCGCAAGGCGCGCTCCCAGAACGTCGTCTACGCCGAGGTCTTCTTCGATCCGCAGGCCCATACGACGCGCGGGATCCCCTTCGACACCGTGTTCGAGGGCTTCGACCGCGCGCGGCGGGAGGCCGAGTCGTCGCTCGGCCTGCGGGCGCAGCTGATCATGTGCTTCCTCCGCGACATGAGCGCGGCGTCGGCCATGGACGCGCTCGAGCAGTCACTGCCGTACCGGGACAGCATCGTCGGGGTCGGCCTCGACTCGGACGAGAAGGACAACCCGCCCGTGAAGTTCGCCGAGGTGTTCGCGCGGGCGCGAGACGAGGGCTTTCGCCTGACGATGCACTGCGACGTCGACCAGGCCGACTCGACCGAGCACATCCGCCAGTGCCTCGACGTGATCGGCGTGGAGCGAATCGACCACGGCGTGAACGCGCTCGACGACGCCGCGCTGGTCGTGGAGATCAAGCGCCGCGGGCTCGGCCTGACGGTCTGTCCGATCTCGAACGGCTACGTCACCGACGGTCTCAAGGCGGCCGAGATCAAGGCGCTGCTCGACGAGGGCGTGCGCGTCACCGTCAACTCCGACGATCCCGCCTACTTCCCCGGCTACATGAACGAGAACCTGCTGGCGGTGCAGGAAGCGGTCGGCCTGACGCGGGACGAGGTCGTGCAGTTGATCCGGAACGCGTTCGCGATCGCGTGGCTCGGCGACGAGGAGAGAGCCGGCTACCTGGCCGCTGTCGACTCGTACGCGGCCGCCTCCGTCTAGCGATTGCTACAACGGACCATGCGCGTTCGCGTGTGGGTGATGGTCGTCGTGCTCGTCCTGGTGCTCTGCGCCGCGGTTGCCGCGGCGGCGGTGCTGGCGTGGCCGCGCGCGCACCTGGGGGCCGACGACGTGGGGCTGGCGCGGATCTCGCTGCCCGGATTTGCGGGACGGGTCACGGCGGTCGAGGTCCGCTCGGCAGACGGGACGGCGCTGCCCGTGACGTTGCGGCACGGGCAGATCTGGCCGTTGCGCACGCTCGACAGCGGCGAGCGCGTGACCGTCGAGGTGGCGGTGCGGCGGCCGGGCTGGGCGGGATGGCTGGTCGGCCGCACCGAGCGGCGCACGTTCACGGTCGAGACGCCGCGCGCGCGTCTGCTCGGCCACTGGCTGCAGGTGAAGGAAGGTGCGCCGGTGACCGTCGCCTTCGACGCTCCCGTCAGCCGCGTCTCGCTCGCCGGCGCCGTTCGGTCGATCGCTCCGCGGACGGTCGTGCCCGTGGGCGTGATCGCGACCGGCTCCGACAGCGTGGGCGCGATCGAGGTGGCGGGCGTGTCCCGTCCCTGGGAGCGGCTGCCGGCGCCGGTGCGGGTCAGCTGGTTCCCGGCGCGGCCGTATACGCAGTTGCTGGCCGAGCCGAAGCCGGGGACGGAGCTCGCGCCGGACCGGCGACTCGTCCTGACCTTCTCCGGCCCGGTCGCGGACGTTCTCGGCTCCAGGCGGCCTGTGCTCTCGCCGGCGACTCCGGGCCGCTGGCGGCTGCTGGACGCCCACACGATCGCCTTCACGCCGAGCGGCTTCGGCTTTGGACTGGGCGCGAACGTCCGCGTGTCGCTGCCGCGGGCCGCGCACGTCGCCGGGCAGCCCGGGACGACGCTGACGCGGACGCTCGACTGGCAGGTCCCGGAGGGCTCGACGTTGCGGCTGCAGCAGCTGCTGGCGCAGCTCGGCTATCTACCCGTCGACTGGCAGCCGAGCGCCGGCGCCGCGTCGCTCTCCACCCACGCGCAGCTCGCCGCCGCGCTCGCGCCTCCGCCCGGGCAGTTCGTCTGGCGTTTCCTGAACACGCCGCCGGAGCTGCGCGCGCTGTGGTTGCCGGGCCGGCCGAACCAGATCACGCGCGGCGCCGTGATGGCGTTCGAGCACGACCACAACCTCGTCGTCGACGCGCTCGCCGGGCCGCGGACCTGGCGCGCGCTGATCGGCGATGCGATCGCCGGGAAGCGCCGCGACGGCGGCTACGCGTACGTCTTCGTCCACCGCAGCGTGCCGCAGTCGCTGAACCTCTGGCACGACGGCCGCGTGATCCTCAAGTCGCCCGGCAACACCGGCGTGCCCGCCGCTCCGACGGCGCTCGGGACGTTTCCCGTGTTCGAGCACATCCCGGTGGGGCGGATGAGCGGCACCAATCCGGACGGATCCCACTACAACGACCCCGGTATCCGCTGGATCAGCTACTTCCACCACGGCGAGGCGATCCACGCCTTCACCCGCGCCTCGTTCGGCACCCCGCAGAGCCTCGGCTGCGTCGAGCTGCCGCTCGCCTCCGCGGCCAAGGTCTGGCCCTACACGCCGATCGGCACGCTCGTCACGATCGAGGACTGAGCAGCCGCTGCAGCAGCGCGTCCACGCGCGCGAAGCCGCCCTTCGCTCCTTCCTCGACGCCGTACTGCATCGTCGTGTCGCGCTCCTCGGTCGTCGCGAAGCGCATCGTCTGCGTCAGCTTCGTCCGGTCGCCGAGGTCCTCGAACTCGAGCGTCTGGAGGTGGTTCTGGAACGTCTGCACGAGCCGTTCGGGCGCGTCGACCTCGCGGAACTCGCCCTCGACGACGCCGTAGGCCGTGCGGAAGCGATACGTGCCGCCGGCACGCACGTCCATCTCCTCGACGACCGTTCCGTCGCCCCACCACTCCGGGATCAGCTTCGGGTCGGTCCAGACGGAGAAGACGTGCGCGCGCGGTGCGTCGAAGATCCGCTCGACGCGGATCTCGAGCTCGCTCGGGGTGGTGACGGTGGTCTCGTTCAACTAGCTCACCGCTTTCTTCACCAGTGCGCGGATCTTCGCCTCGTCGGCTGCGGTCAGCTTCGTGAGCGCGAAGGCGATCGGCCACATGGAGCCTGCGTCGAGCTTCGCGGCGTCGTTGAAGCCGAGCATCGCGTACCGCTCCTTGAACTTCGCCGCGTCGCGGAAGAAGCAGACGACCTTGCCGTCGCGTGCGTATGCGGGCATTCCGTACCACGTCTTCGGTATGAGGTCGGGAGCGGCCTCTTTGACGATCGCATGAATCCGCTCGCCGAGCGCGCGATCGCTCGGCGTCATCTTCTTGAGCGCGTCGAGCACGGCGTCCTCCCCTTCCGCGGCCGCCTTCAGCTCTTTGGCGCGTGCTCGCATCGCAGCCTTTTCCTCGGCGGTGAATCCGTCGTTCTTCTTCGTCGGGCTCATCGGTCTCCTTTCGTGCGTTCGACGACCTGCGCGAAGCGATCGAGTCGCTGCAACCACGTGGTGATGCCCTCGAAAGCGTAGGGCGCGAGCATGCACCTGCGGACACGGCCGACCTTCTCCGTGGTCACGAACTCCGCCTCCTCGAGCAGCCGGATGTGCTTCTTCATTCCGGTCAGCGACATGCCGAAGGGCTCGGCGAGCTCGCTGATCGTCGCGCTGCCGGAGCCGAGCCGTTCGAGGACGGCGCGGCGGGTCGGGTCGGCGAGGGCTGCGAGGGCGCGGTCGACGGGTAGATACTGAACCATCGAGTTCAGTATACTGACGGCATGACAGCAGACCCAAGATCACCGGAGCAGCGGAAGGCCGACACGCTGGCCAGGCTGCAGGACGACGTCGACCTCTGGGTGGCGTCGGCGAGCGCGGACGGCGACGCCTACCTCGTCCCGCTCTCGTATTACTGGGACGGCTCGACGCTGACGATCGCCACTCCGCGCGCCACCCGCACCGCGAGGAATCTGATCCGCGCCGGCCGGGCACGCGTTGCGCTCGGGCCGACCCGCGACGTCGTCATCGTCGACGGGCCGGTGGAGGCGCTCGCGATCGGGACGGACGTCGAGCTC
>Ga0265338_10005534_pt1 | contig 16446 bp, 8 predicted proteins | sample 42126metaG_FD_193579 | JGI IMG/M metagenome (GOLD analysis project Ga0265338, IMG submission 193579) | Rhizosphere microbial communities from Carex aquatilis grown in University of Washington, Seatle, WA, United States - 4-21-26 metaG | ecosystem: Host-associated > Plants > Roots > Rhizosphere >... | reverse complement strand
AGTGCGCAACGAATTGCTCGCGCAAGCAACCTAGAAACAGCCACGCAACCAATCGGAGCAAATGCTCCTTTGCGTCTTCCAAACGCAAGAATGGTCCCGGGGTAGCAGTCTGCTTCCTTGTTCCGCTCGCGCCGCAATCGCTGGACGCCACTGCTAAGTGGCGTTCTGCGGTGAAATCTCCCATCTAGTATTTTCTGATTATTGCCATCATTCGCCTGCACCCTCAAAGTGCCAGCATTCCCTTTTTGAGCGGCATTGGTGGCGCCGCGGCGAATTCAAATCAATTCAACGGAGAGTCCGGATGAGGATGAAGTTTGCTTGCCACGTTGCAATCATCGTAACGCTTCTCGCGTCAGTGGTTGGTATCGCGAGCGCGCAGGTCCCCACGAGCACGATCAACGGCATCGTCACCGATCCAGCAAACGCTGTCGTTGCGGGAGCGCGCGTCGTAGCGATGAGCAAAGCCACATCCCTCTCCCGCGAGACCTTGACGAACGCGGACGGCGTCTATGTATTTCCGGATCTTCTGGTGGGCTCCTACGATTTGCGGATCGAACGCACCGGCTTTGCCGCGAGTGAATTCAAAGACGTCGTTCTCCAGGCGGGCCGCGTAACAACGCTGGACGCTAAGCTCCAGGTCGCCTCCATGGGCACCACCGTGAACGTGAACGAATCCGCGGGAACTGTGGAATTGACGCAATCCATGATCCAGGGCGAAATCACCTCGACCACGATTCAAAGTATCCCGCTCAACGGAAGAAACTTTCTGGAGCTGGCGTATCTCATTCCTGGAAACCGGCCCGCCCCTGAATTCGATCCCACGAAAACCAACACGCTTGAGGTCAGTTCGGCCGGCGGATTTGGCCGCGGTGGAAATATCACTGTCGATGGCGGCGACAACAACGATGAAGTCGTCGGCGGAACACTTTCCAATTTCCCCGCGGATTCAATCCAGGAATTCCAGATCGCGACGGGACGTTTTACCTCGGAAGTGGGCCGCTCCGGCAACAGCATCATCAACGTCGTGACAAAGTCCGGAACGAACGACTATCACGGCTCCCTCTTTGACTACGAGCGGAACCGGCATCTGCAAGGCCTTCCGGCAACGTTTGACCGCGACCTTCCGGCGCCGGCATTCGATCGTGAACAATTCGGCGGATCGGTCGGGGGCCCCATTCAGAAAGACAAGATGTGGTGGTTTGCTTCCGTGGAATACCGGAATCAAAACGCGCCCGTACAGGTAGGCGTGCGCGATTTCGACACGGACACGATCTTGAATTCCTCCGCACCCGCTCCCTTGCGCGATGCACTCTTCTCCACGCGATTCGACGACCAACTGACCACGCACAACAGCCTGATGGTTCGCTACTCGTTCAATCGCTCCACGGACGTGTCGCCCGCCACGCCCGCGCAGGCTGAGCCTGCCTTCACTGCCGCCGAACGCCAAGACTCGCTCAACAAGTTCAATTCGCTCGTAGCCGGTCTCACCACCACGATTTCACCTTCGAAGGTAAATAACGTCTCCTTCCACTTTGACCAGTTTTTCAACAATATTCCCGTCTTTCCAAATAATTCGCCGACCACCGATCCACCTCTCGGCCTCACGAACGAGTTGCTGTTTCCTGACCTCGCCGACGGCGCCAATTTCAATTCGCCTCAAGCCACGCATATGAACCGTTATCAGCTGCGCGACGGTTTTTCGTGGACTCTCGGAAAGCATGCGCTGCGCCTCGGCGGAGAATTCCAGAATTACGACGCCCACGGCCTCATCAACGTTTTCGGGAGCGGCACCGTGATTCTCACTTCGGATTTCGGCTTCGCGGACCTCAATGGCGACGGTCAAGTAAACGACCTGGACATTCCCTTCGCCGTGGCGATTAAGAGCAGCGCGCCTGTGACTCCTGTACCGATTCCGCATGTGGGCGACAACTACATCGCCGGCTATGTGCAGGACGACTGGCGCATCCGCCCAAATCTCACGCTGAATCTTGGCTTACGCTGGGAATACGATTCCGACCTTACCGGAACGGACAGCAATTCCGGCCCTTGCCCCAGCCTGACCGTCCAACCAACGCAACCTTGCGTCTGGGTCGCGAACGTGATCGATCTGCATCACCACCCGGACAGGAAAGACTTCGGACCGCGCGTCGGTTTCGCCTACGATCCCTTCGGAAAAGGCCAGACCGTGATTCGCGGCGGCTACGGCATCTATTACGATCGCCTTATTCTCGAGGTGATGGGCGAACAGCGCGTTCAGGATGACCGTGCGCTGACGGTGACGCAATATGCAGGCTCAGAGTGCACTTTCCCGGGCAGCTCTAGCTCTGGCGCTCCACCCCCAAGCTTGGGTCTGTGCTTTGCGCAAGGCGCCATTTTCGCTCCCGGAAGCCCAACCCTGGCCGCGCCATTCAGCGGACCGAGCCAGACCGGCGGCGTCGGCATCATCGCCGTCGCGCCAGACACGCATCACCCTCTCTTCCAGCAATTCTCGCTCGGCGTGCAGCAGCAGCTGGGTGATAAGTGGCTCTTCTCCGCCGATGGCTTGCACGTCTTCGGCGAACGCCAGGTGATTGGTCATCTGTTGCGCGATACAAACTCCACTTCGCCTTACGTATCCTGCCCGGGCGACAACATACCTTGCACGGTCACCGATCCTCTCACCGGAATTCCAGATAGCGTCACCCTGCTCCAGTCCGCCGCAAAATCCTGGTACGACGGGCTCATTGTCAGCGTCGAGCATCGCCCCACGAAGTTGTGGAATTTGAATTACCTCTACAACATCAGCTATACGTACTCGAAGACGCTCGATTATTCGGATGACGATCAACTCACCAACAACAACGTGGATGAACAGATTGATCTCGCCGAGGGCATCAACAATCTCCGCCTCGAAAAAGGCTACGCGGCCACTGACGAACGCCACCGGCTCACGTTGTACGGCCTCGTACAAATGCCGTGGGGCTTCTCTGTTGCGCCGATTTACACCTTCGGCTCGGGTGTTCCTGCAGACACCTATTTGCCCGGCATCCCCTCGCGCCTGCCGATTCTTCCGCGCAACGCCATCGGCCGCGAGATCAAGAACAGCGATCAGCTCAACACCGTGATCGATACGTGGAATTCCCTGACGCCTTGCCCGGCGGCGTTTCCGTGCCTTGCCGGCGGGCCGATTGAAAATGTCCCCGCGGGGATCAATTTCTTCAGCCCCTTCAGCTCGCTCGATCTCCGTCTGACAAAAGACTTCCATTTCGGCGAGCGCATGAAACTGTCGCTCATCGGGGAAGGCTTTAACATGTTCAACGCCACGAATATCCGCGGCTTCAGCAATGCAAATTTCTCCGGCCGCAATATTTCTCTTCCGCCCGCCGTACCAGTGAGCTCAAGCCCGGGCACCATCCCAATTGATAGCGGCTTCTATGCACCGGTCAGCACGGCGGGTGGCTTCTTCGGCTCTGGCGGCCCCAGAACTTTCCAGTTTGCCGTGCGGTTCGAGTTCTAACCATGGCACACATTAAATTGCCGGAAGGCCTGGCTGGAATTACGGGACCGATGGCGTTCAGTCCCGAAACGGCAGTGCCTCTCAACGCGCTGGCGGAAGTGCTTTTGCGTGGCCCCAACACATTGACGCCGGGCGAGCGTGAAATGATTGCAACCTACGTATCGTCGCAAAATGATTGTTATTTTTGCCAGACGGTCCACGGAGCCGTGGCCGCGCATCATTTGGGCGGCAACGAAACGCTGGTCGCTGAAATGAAGCGTGATTTCGAATCGTCTGCCATCTCAAATAAATTAAAAGCGTTGCTCGCCATCGCTGAAAAAGTACAGAAGGGCGGGAAGCAGGTCACCACCGAAGACGTCGAACGCGCCAGAATAGAAGGCGCCACGGACAAAGAAATTCACGACGCCGTGTTAATCGCCGCCGCGTTCTGCATGTACAACCGCTACGTCGATGGCCTCGCCACTTGGGCTCCCACCGATCCGCAGCGCTACCGCGATAGTGGAAAGCGCCTCGCCGAGCAGGGCTACGCTCACTCGACCGACCACTTGAAAGCGGGCGCTGCCGGAGACTAGATTTCACCGCGCCCCGCAAATTACTTCACTCATCAAGGCCTTTCCACAATTCACTTAAGGCGCGACCCGCGGCCACATAATAGCCGTGCGTCCCTACTGAATTGGGTATAATGGCCGCCGATTTTGGATTTGGCAGGCATCACGACTTACCGCTTCCTTCGCTTCCACCAAGTCTGCATGAAAGGGCGAGCATGCCACAAACGACTTTAGGTCTGATTGTGCTAGTGATCGCCGGGGCGATGAACGGCAGCTTCACCCTCCCGATGAAATACACCAGGCGCTGGGCCTGGGAAAATACCTGGCTCGCCTGGACGATCTTCGGTCTGTTTGTCCTGCCGCCGTTGGTGACGTTCCTCACTCTGCCTCAGGTCCGCCAGGTGTACGCACAATCAGGCTGGGGAACTGTACTGACCGTGGCTGCATGCGGCGCAGGTTGGGGGATTTCTCAAATATTTTTCGGGCGCGCCGTGGAGGCGATTGGAATTGGGCTCGCGTTTTCCGTCATTCTAGGAATTGCCGCTGCGGTGGGCAGCCTTGTCCCACTTTTCCGTGAGCATCCGGACAAAGTCTTTTCCACGGGTGGGCTCGGCGTTATTGCTGGCGTCGCGCTCGTGATCCTTGGCGTGGGAATTTGCGCGGTGGCGGGCCACAAGCGGGAATCCGCCCTCGGTACCGCCCCGCAGCCCGGGACCGCTTCGATCGGTCGCGGCCTTTTTTATTGCTTAATCAGCGGGCTGGGATCGGCGCTCGTCAATTTCGGGATGATTGCAGGGAAGAGTCTCGCTGATAGCAGTGTGCAACTCGGTGGAAGTTCGGTTTGGGCTCCCAATGCCGCGTGGCTACCATTGATGATCGCGGGCGGCATCCCCAATCTCATCTACTGTCTCTATCTGATCAGCAAGAACAAGACAGGCAAAAAATTCTCGGAGCCTTCGACGGGCGGCTATTGGTTTTTGGCATTCGTCATGGCGTTTTTCTGGTTCGCAAGCACGCTGATGTACGGCATGGCGAGCGGCTATCTCGGCAGTTGGGGACCCACTCTCGCGTGGCCCATGTTCATGTCTCTGATTGTCATCACGGCAAGCGTGCACGGCATCCGCACAGGCGAATGGAAAGGGACCGGCAAATCTCCGCTTCGGATTCAATTGAGCGGCGTGGCCGTGCTGATTCTGGCCGTCATCGTTCTCCAGATGGCGGGCCGGTGGGTGCAATAGTGGTGATCAGTTCCTGCTCCGAATAATTGGGAGAACCTGGTGGCGGCAACGGAAACTCACTTTTTGGGCGTGGATATTGGCGGCACAAAAGTCGCAGCCGGCCTTGTGGACGCAGCGGGGAATATCCTGTTTCACACGCGCGTCCCCATGGTGGCAACTGCGGACGCCGCAACGGGTTTCGCAGCCGTGGTAAACGGGATCGATGCCGTGTTTGCTGCGCAACCTGACGCACGCGCCTCGCTTGCTGGCATCGGCGTTTGCGCACCTGGGCCACTCGACCCGCGCACCGGCGTCGTAATTAATCCTCCCAATGTGCCCTGCTGGAGAAATTTCCCGCTGGCGGACGAATTGCGAAAAGCTTTTGGTGTGCCCGCACGCGTCGACAACGACGCCAACGCCGCCGGGCTCGCTGAAGCAATCTGGGGCGCGGGCGTGGGCTATCGCGATGTTTTCTACACCACGATTGGCACAGGCATCGGCACAGGAATTATTTTCGACCAGAAAATCTACCACGGTCGCACGGGAAGCGCCGCGGAAGGCGGGCACGTTACGATCGATTATCGCGGCCCCAAATGCCCGTGCGGGAAGCACGGCTGCATCGAAGTCCTATGCGCGGGCCCGGCCATAGCCAAACGCGCGCGCGCCCGTCTGGCTGACCCTGTTCATGCCGCGTCAAAGATGCTGGCGCTCGCTGGCGGAAAGATAGACGAGGTTCACGCGGAAATCGTTGGAGAAGCGTTCCGCCAGGGCGATCCGCTGGCTCGCGAAGTTTTGCGGGAAACATCGGACCTGCTCACTGTCTGGATCGGAAGCATCGTTGACCTGCTCGAGCCGGAGGTGATGATCTTCGGCGGCGGCGTCTCGCAGCTCATCAGCGCGTTTTTTGATCACATCCGGGAAGAGTTGCCGCGCTGGTGCATCAATCCTCATTCCACGGAAATTCCCATCGTTCTCGCGAAATATGGCTCCGATGCAGGAGTCGCTGGTGCCGCGGCACTCTGCCGCATGTAAACTGTTCTTCAAACAGAATCGAGTGATTTTCCTAGTGAGCAGGCGAAGAAGCGAGGTGGGAGCTTGCCTTGATTTCCCGGGAGGCGGTTGAACAAGCTCGCGCAGTGGACTGCCGGACCACGAATTCCGGTTCGACGGCGATTTCTGGATAATATTCGCCGCGCTCCTCGATCCGGTCCAGCAAAGTGCTCGCCGCGATTTCGCCCATTTTGCGGAGCGGCTGGCGCACCGTGGTCAGGCTCGGATTCGTATAGGCGGCCGCCTGAATATCGTCGAAACCAACCACGGAAACATCGCCGGGAATCTTAAGCCCGGCATCCTGCATCACGCGAATTGCGGCAATTGCCGAGTTGTCGTTGTAGGCAAATAACGCCGTGAATCGCTGCTTCCGGCTGAGCAATTCCTTCACGTACGGTGAGCCGGACATGGGGTCGCTGGCCGCTTCTCCCGCCAACTCAAGGGTCAGTTCCGGCCGCACACCTATGCCAAGTTCGCGCGCCGCCTCGCAAATGCTGCTCCAGCGTGCCTCGGCATCTGAGCTGACTTTGGGGCCCTTCATGAACGCAATCTCTTCGTGCCCCAGCTTCACCAAATGTTCCAAAGCGAGCTGTGCGGCCCGGCGATGATCCAGCACGACGTTGGTGACTCCCTCCACGGAGCGATGGCCGGCCAGCGCAACGGTCGGCAAGGGCAGCGGCTGCGTGATGGAAGTGTCAATGGTGATGAAGCCTTCGATGCCACGTTCCAGCAGCAATTGAGAGTAACTTTCGAGGAGCTTGACGTCGTGGCGGTGAGCCACCGTCAGATAGAAGAACCCCTGCTCGCGGAGAAATTTTTCCATGCCGCTGATGACCACCGAACCGTAGGAATCGCCAATTTCGGCTGCGATCACGCCGATTGTGTAGGTTCGCTTCACTCGCAGCGCGCGAGCCATAAAATTGGGACGGTAATTCAATTCCCGGGCTGCCGCAAGAATCCGATTTTTCGTGTGTTGCGGCACCGAGCGGCAGGCGGGTGAATTATTCAGCACGGCGGAAACGGTTCCCGGCGTGAGACCCACATGTGCAGCCACGGCCTTCAACGTGACTGCCCTGGTACCCTTGGTCTCGCGCTGGTTTTTTCGGGTGTTCATGCTGGAAGTTCCTTGCCGAACTGGCAAACGTTGCATTGTACATCCTCTTTCTTTGGAAAGAGCAGCAGAAATCGTTTCCCCACGTCTGGATAGCTCGGCACTGCTTGCGTGGCTGGTTAATGGCTCGGGGTGGGCGCTTTTGATGGGGGCTTCGAAGTTCCGGCGGCTGAGAACGCTGTCTTGTCCTGCACGCCGGCTCCTTCGACGATCGTATATATGAAATCAGCGGTCAGATTTTTATACGTCTCCTGTTTTCCGCTGGGCCAGGAAATCTCCACTGTGTCCATAGCTGTGCGCTCGCCAAGCCCGAAATGCAGCCGAAGATCGTTCTGCGACATATAACTGGCTCCGCCGCGCACCTCATTGAACTGCGTCAGATCGCCAGCTGTAATTTTCACTCGTGCGTCAATCGCCGCTTTGTTGCTCTTGGTCCCAATCAAATGAAAGAGCGCTGAATGATTTGCAGATTCCGATCGATTGATCAGGAGTGTTGGCGGCCCGTCCTCGTTCAAGATCAAAACGTCAACCTTGCCATCGTTATTGACGTCGCCAAAAGCGGCGCCACGTCGAGAAAGCAGCGGCAGCTTGTCCAGACCGGAAAGCTTTGTGATGTCGTCAAAAGTCCGGTCGCGATTGTTGTGGAAAAGCTGAATCGGCTCGCGATAGGGCGCCGCCCCCTGAATCGAATCCACCTGCGGAAACACATGCCCGTTCACCACCATCAGATCGTCCCAACCAACATTCAGCGGATCGAAAAATGCCGTCCCCCATCCGACGTAATTGTAGGTGGGTTGGACGAGGCGGGCGCTTGAGGTGATATCCGAGAATCCCGCCGGTCCCTGGTTCCAGTAAAGCGTGTCCCATTGGAAAGTGAAGTTGGTGACAAGGAGATCAAGGAACCCATCGTGACTGAAATCCGCCGCGTCCACTCCCATGGATCCCTGCGGCTTTCCGTTCGCGTCCACGGCCGTCCCGGAGATCAGGCTCACATCATCGAAAGTTCCGTTGTGATTGTTGTGGTAGAGATAGTTGGGGCCAGCGTCATTCGCGACGTACAGATCAGGCCAGCCATCATTGTCGTAGTCAAACCAGATCGGCATCATGCCGTACGCGCCGGAGGCGTTGAACACACCGGCTTTTTTGGTGACGTCCTCGAATGTGCCGTCGCCGCGATTGCGAAATAGGAAATTGGTTTCACCGGGAAGGCCCAGCGGCCCGCACTGCACCTTGACGGACATCACCGTGCAGGAATCCTGCTTGCTGCCGAATTCCGGCAGGTTCTTCATGTCGAGTTCGACGTAGCGAGTCACAAAAAGGTCTGCGTAACCGTCGCGGTCGTAGTCGCCCCACGCAGCCCCCGCGCTGAAGCCGCCTACCTGCAACCCGGCTTTCTCCGTTACGTCTTCAAACTTGCAGTTCCCCAAATTGCGATACAGCACGTTGTGGCCATAGCCCGTCACATATAAATCCTGCTTTCCATCGTTATCGAAATCGGCGACCGCCACACCCATTCCCCAGCCCTTCCGTGTAAGGCCCGCGCTTTTCGTAATGTCTGTGAATTTCAGGTTTGCGTCCTGGTGATAAAGCGTCACCATCATATCCCCGCCTTGGCGGTAGCGATCCACGCTCGAACCATTCACCGTGACGACGTCCAGCTTTCCGTCGTTATCGCAATCAATGAATCCCACTCCGCCACTCATGGATTCCACAATATATTTTTTCTCGGGCGTGGAAATGTGAGGGACGGTGAGCCCTGCCTGTTTCGCGATATCTTCAAATTTCGGATACGCAGGCTTCGGCGCAGGCGCCTGTGCGATGCACGTCGCGAACACAAGCACGATCAAGATCAGCCTGCTCATCAAAAAACCTCTATTCCGCTATTTCGAAGGGTTGTCTTTTCCCGGAGCAGGCAATTTGACTGTAATCGAAATGCCTTTCCCTTCGACGATTGTGTAAATCGCGTCTCCCGCCACACCCTTCAGTTCCTCTTTCAATCCGCTGGGCCACTGAATCTCAATTCGCTTAATCGTTGCTTCTGAACCAAGCCCGAAATGCAGCCGCTGGTCATTCGACGAAAGATAGCCGCCTCCGCCGCGCACCTCGTCAATCTGCGTCATTTTAGCCGTGTACACCATCATGCGCGCGCCAATCGCCGCCCGGTTGCTCTTCGTTCCCACCAGACGAAATAGCACGCGATGATTCGAATTGCGCGTTTGATTGATGAAGAGCGAAGGCGGCCCTCCCACGTTATAGACCACGGCGTCCACGTTGCCGTCGTTGTTCATGTCGCCAAATGCCGCGCCGCGCCTCGATTGCAACGGACCATCGTTCAGCCCCGCCGCGTCCGCAATCTCTTCAAACGTGTGGTCTCCCTTGTTGCGAAAAAACTGGATCGGTTCCCGATATTTCGGCTCGCTCGTAAGCGCCTCGATTGCCGGCGCTACGTTGCCGTTGGCCACAAACACATCCGGCCAGCCGCTATTCTCGAAATCGACAAATCCTGTGCCCCACCTCACTGGCGAATAATTAATTTTCCCAATCCCTGAAGCCCACGTGACGTCCGTGAATCCTTTCGCCATGTCGTTCCGCAGAAGGCTCAGCGGTTGAAGCCCGTAGCGAGTGATGATCAGCCCGAGGTGTCCATCCCGCCCGAAATCGCTGAAGTCCGCAGCCATGTTTCCCATGGAGCGCCCCTCCGTGCTCAGCGCGGTTCCCGAAACCAGACCAACGTCCACGAATGTCCCGTTTTTCTCATTGTGGTAGAGATAATTCGCGCCCACGTCGTTCGTCACAAACAGATCCGGCCATCCGTCGTCGTCATAATCGCCCCACACGACTCCCATGCCGCGCCGCTTCTCGGGATTGCTCACTCCAGCCTTTTGCGAAACATCTTCAAACGTCCCGTCTCCGCGATTGCGAAACAGAAAATCCGTTTCACCTTCCTCTTCGGGCACCTCCACGTGCACTCCCTTGTAGTCGAAAGACTTCGCTCCCGGCTGCGGCAAATTGTGAATGTCCGTGTGGACGTAGCGCGAAACGAACAAATCCAGCTTGCCATCGCGATCGTAATCGGCCCACGCGGCCCCCACGCTGAATCCGCCCACCTGCACTCCCGCCTTTTCCGTCACATCTTCAAACTTGCAGTTCCCCAAATTGTGATACAGCACGTTGCGGCCATAGCCCGTCACGTAAATATCCGGCAAGCCGTCGTTGTCAAAATCTCCCACGGCCACGCCCATGCCCCAGCCACGCACGTTGAGCCCGGCTGATTCCGTGATGTCGGTAAAATGGAGATCGCCATCCTGATGGTAGAGCGTGACCATCAAGTCGCCCCCGTGCAGATAGCGATCCACCGATGAGTCAGTGACGGCCACAATGTCCAGCTTCCCGTCATTCTCACAATCCAGCAGGCCCACTCCGCCCGCCATCATGTCCACCAGATATCGCTTGTCTGCGGAAAAATGAGGAACTGTTGTGAGCCCCGCTTGCGGTCCCATATCGCGGAAACGAATCGGCGCGGAGTTGGGCGCTTGCGCTTTCACAAAACCCATCAAAGCAATCGCGATGACAATTCCGAGCGGACGCATTTAATCCCCGTCTCCGGCACGACTTCCCAAGCAACATTAGGATGCGGCATCTTCCGCGCGCGCCGCTCGCGATTCCTGGTCCTGATTCACGAGCTAATTTTGTTTTGGCAGGTCGTGGGCTTTTGATTCTTCACTGCGCAGCGCTTCATAGAGCTTCGCTTCGCGTTCGGAGTCCTGGACGCGCGAGTCTTTCCGGTAGGCGGCCGCCAGTTGGAAATGGATGGGTGCGTTTCCGGGATTCTTCGCAGCGCCCGCCTCCAGTGTGGAGATCGCAGCTTTTGCGTCGCCGCGCTCAAGCTGCAGTTTGCCCAGCTGGTAGTAAGCGTCTGCAATCTGTGGGCTCTTTGCGACCACTTCGCCCAGCAGCTGCCGCGCTTCATCCTTCTGCTGCAACCCAATCAGCGCAAGCGCGAGGTTGTACTTCGCATAAATTCCAGAAGGATTCAGCTTCACCGCAATGCGCAGTTCCGTTGCGGCTGCCGCGAAATCCCCATGCCTCACAAGCGCTTCGCCCAGCGCCTCATGAATCGCAGGCGCATTGGGATTTTCCGTCCCCAATCCCTTCAGCCGGTCCACGCCCTGGGCATAATCGCCCGCCTTCACCAAACAAACCGAATACGCGAACGCCAGATTGGGATCTGCGTCCACGAGTCCCACCATGGGCTTCAACGTCTCCAAAGCATCTGCGTAATTTTTCATTCGAAACAAACTCAGCCCCAGCTCCGATCGCGCCAGCGTATCGTCCGGATGCGCTCCCAGGTAACGTCCCAGCGGACCCACCGCGTGCTCGTATTGGTTTGCCGAGAACGCCGCTCTCCCCAAATTGTAGTCGAGCCCTTCGATACCCGGATTCCATTCCGAAGCCGCCTCGAAATCGCGAACCGCTCCCGCAAAATCGTTTCCGCCCGCCGCAATCACTCCCAAATTGTCGTAACTATCGGCGATCGCCGGCCCAATTTGCGCCTCGTAGGCTTCCACCTGCTTCAACGCCTGCGGATCCATATCTTCGCTTTTCGGCGCGTCTTTCCACGCATTTGTCGCGCCCTCATCGCTCGCCGGAGCTCCGGCAGGCTTCCCTTGATTCTGCAACACGCTCTTCTTGGAAAGCTCTTCCGAGACCTGCATCTCCTGCTTGCCTTCGTCCTGACGGCCGGATTGCAGCAGCATCCGCGCGAGCAGGTAGTGCGCTCGCTGCACCTGATAATGATTTCGTGTCACGTCCTTGGTCAGGGCGATCGTCCTCCTCAGGGCCGCTTCGGCATCCGCCGGCCGGTTGAGTTCTTGATAAAGTTGGCCAAGCGAAAGGAACGAATCGGGATTGTTCGCGTCCAGCGACGCCGCCCGCCCCAATTCAGTTTCCGCTTCCGGAAGCCGGTGCTGATTTAGGTCAATAAAACCAAGCTGAAATTGGCTATTGTAATCGTCGGGATTGACTTTCAATTCTTCACGAAACTCCGGAATCGCGTCGGAATAGGCGGCCTCTCCCAGCCCCAGCACGTAGGCTGCTCCCAGTGAATAGTGCGCGCCGGGGTATTTGCCGTTAAGCGCGATCACCTTCTTGAACTCCTGAATGGCCTGGTCCGGGTAGCCCGCCTGGGCATACGCCGTCCCAAAGCTCATGTGAATTTCCGGGGAATCGCCATAGCTGGCGATCATCTCGTGAAAAACCTGCGTGGCGTGGGGTTCGTCCTTTGACTTGAGGTATGCACTCGCCAAAGCGGAACCATTCGCGAAGTTCGATTCGATCGCAACCGCCGCTTCCATCTGTTCCGTCGCTGCCTTGGGATCATTCAATTGCAGCAGCACGCGTCCGAGCACCACATGCGCTCTCGCATTCTGCGGTGCCGCATCCACGGCCGCTTGAGCAAGCGCTTTCGCCTTCGGCAAATCCCTGGCAGCGCGGCACGCATCCGCGTAATCAACGCGTAGATCCACATTAGCGGGAGCCAGGTTCAGTGCTTCCTCAAACAGCGGCATCGCTTTCGCGAAGTCGCGGATTTGCGAACGGTTGGAAGCGAGCCGCCCCAGGGCGTCCGCCAGAAACAGCCTGTATTCCTCGGCCGCATTCTCGAGCTTGCCCGCTGATTGGAAATCTTGCGCAGCATCGAAATGCTGCCGCAGATTGGTTTTCTGCGTCGCTGCGGAGTTTGCTTCTTGCGCACGACTGGGATTCACGAGAAGAAGAAACGAAGCCCCAACGAAGATAGCCCGGAAGAAGTGCGGAGAAAAAAAAGAACCGCCCCGGGGATTGCGCCCTCGGGGCGGTTCTGGAATTTGTTGCCCGTGCCTCTCGTCCCGCATGATACCGAAGTATAGCTGAGCGCTGCGGGAACTTCGAGTGACGCTCAAGTTCTAAGGTCTCTTCCAAGCTTTCAGCAGGAGGGGTTTCTCTTTCGAGAAACCCCTCTGCCAAGAGCGATTAGAAGTTGTACTTGAGACCAAGTTGGAGCGTCCGGCCATTGGCTTGGCTCAGAGGCTCGTACTTGGTGTCCGTCTTGCCCCACGATGCTGCCGCGGTCGTGCCAATATACGTATAGCCCGCGCCGGTGTTCGTTGGGTCCAAGCTGTACTTCAAGCTAAGCGGGTTGCTATTCGAGAAGCCCACGAGCGGATGGTTCAGCCAGTTGACCGCCGACACGCGGAACTCAACCGAGTGCCGCTCCGTGATGTGGAACGTCTTGTAAATAGCCAGGTCGCTCGAGAAGTACGACGGCATTGGGATGTACTTCAACTGTGACGGCCCGTTCGCAACAATCGAATCCCCTGTCGGGACTGAAGGAGGTGCGAAGCAGGAGAGGTTCGCATACTGATGGCTTGCGAGACCGCTCGTTGGGCTGCACGTTGTGATGGGTTGAACGTTGATGCCCGCGTCCGTTCCGAAGAATGACCGCTGGCTGAGCTGTGAAGTGCTGCAACCACCGCCGGAAGAAGAATTCGGCGTGCAGTATTCAAAGCCCATGTTGAAGTTCTCGCTGATTTGCGCTTGCGCATCCGCACCCTTTTGCCAGGTTGTGAATCCGCTGATTGTCCAGCCGTTTGCCGCTCCGCCCAAGACTTTCATGTCGCCATGATAGACCTTGCCGAAATCAAAGGCGTAGGAGGAGTTCCAAACGTACGGGCGATCAATGTTGAGAATCACGTAATTGTCGCGAAGGACAAAGGGGTTAAGGTTGTTGTTGCCAAAGCCGAGCGACTTGGACCAGAGGAAGCTGGTGTTGAAGGTCAGTCGTCCCGTCTGCTTTGACCAGATGGCGGCCAACGCGTTGTAGGAAGAATAGCCCTTGTGCTCTTCCACGTTGAGCCCGTTGGTTCCGAAGAACTGTCCATACGGATGGTAGTCAGCCAGGCAAGTTCCACCCGAACTGGACCCGTATGCGCAACCCGGAATGCTTTCCACATTCGAGGCAACGACGCCGTTGACTGGATCCGGGGCGAAGAAAGCGCCCAGTGGGATCTTGTTCACGTTGATCAAATCGCCGCCGCCGAGGTTGCCGCCGCCGCCCACCTGTCCGCCAAAGAACAGGTTGCTGCTGCTATTTCCTTCGTAAGCCAACTCGAAGTGCGTCTTCCACGGTGTTCGCTGATCGATCGTGAGGTTGTAATTCTCTGTGTAGGACACGTTGTAGTCGTTCGGATCAAGCAGGTAGCTTCCGTTCGACGGATACTGATACGTGGTGCCCGGCTTCTGCGCCAAACCGGTTTCGCCGAACAGCAGCGTGGTATTACCGGGCAGCGTGGAAGTGATGCTCTGTTGTGCGAGCGCCAAGGGAGCACTGTAGTCGTTCACCTGATCGTTGAACGTGTACAGTCCCCATCCGCCGCGAACCACTGTCTCTCCGTTTCCGAAGATGTCGTACGCCATGCCGAAGCGCGGCTCGACGTGGAATATGCGGTTAGGTGTTCCGCTGAGTGGAATTCCTGGATCGATTCCATGCCAGTAAATTCCGGGGTAAGACTTTCCTGCGCCCACGTCCGAAGCGATGCGCCCGGGAATCCAGACTGCGTTCCCGAACCCGTCGCGATCGTACCAGTGGCCGAGGTGTTCAAGACGGATACCAAAGTCTACTGTCAACCGGCGCGTGAACTTCCACGAATCGGTTCCATAGAGAGCGAACGTCTTGTACGCCTGGTCGTTCAAGGGCAGGTAGTTGGTTTCGTTGTAGTTTGATGCAATTCCCTGGAAGAAGTTGGCAGTGGGGTTCTGCGTCCCTTGAGGGGCGCCGGTCACAGCATCCGGATACGGCGTCGAGGATGACCCGAACGAGAATCCGCCGTTATAGGGATTGAAGTTTCCTTGGTTGTTGCCCGTCATCTCGTAGTAGAACCCGAACTTGATGGTCTGTGACCGGAACACTTTGGTCACGTCATCCGCAAACGCCGGGTTTTCCTTCTTGATGAAGTAGCTTCCGCCTGTGCCCGAGAATACATCCCACTGGCTGAAATCAGGGATGTTGTAGTTTCCCGGTGAATTCCATCCGGGAACCATGATCTGGCTTAGCGGCTTGCCCTTGTCAAACACTGTGCCGTAAGCGTCGGGGTATCCTGCGCTGCTCCGGAGTACCGAACTGAAATTGTTCGGTGATTGCGGAGACCAGTAGTAAGTCCAGAACGCCGTCAACTGGTTCGTCAACGTCGGGCTGAAAATGTGCAGGAAGTTTCCGGTTACGTTCTTGGTGGTCGTCGGGTTCGACAAACCGCCACCTGGGAACTCAACAGAGTTGCCGGGGAGCCACCACATGTGGGAGTCTCCGTCGGAAGGCTGCGAGTCCTTTGCGAATTGGTACGAAATGAAGAGCTTGTTGTTTTCGTCCAGGTTGTAATCGCCACGTAGCCGATACACAAAACCGTTGTGAAGGGCAGCGACGGGGAAATAATAGTTGTATCCGCCGGGGGTCTTGGTCGGGTCTGCGTTGGGTGCCGGCATCAACGAGAACAGCGCCGTTGCGCCGGGATCAACGTTCACCAAACCGCCTGTAATCGTCGATCCGCCGGGGCCGAGGTTCGTTGCAGTTGACCCCGAAGAAGACGAAGTGAATACCGTTGATGGGTCATAGCAATAAGTGCCTACGGCCTTTGCAGCGGTGCTCATTGCGTTTATGCCCAAATCGGCTTGGCAAAGGGCGTTGTTCGCTGCGGTTCCAGAAAAGTTTCCGGCCTGCATGTCGGTCGTCGGAATGTAAGAGAAAAGGCTCGTTCCGCCGGTTGACAATTGATAGTAATGCTCGTAGCCGCCCCAGAGGAGCAGCTTCTTGTGTGTGAAGGGAACCGGCCCGCCGAAATTGCCGCCGGGATAATAGTAGTGATCTCCAGTCGCTCTCTTTTGTCCCTGGTCGTTAAGCTGCCAGGAGTTGGAGTTGAAGATCGCGTTGCGGGCATAAATGTAGCCTTCGCCGTGATACTGGGCGCCGCCTGACTTCGTGATGAAGTCGATAAC